>Ga0255088_1000048_pt1 | contig 79537 bp, 71 predicted proteins | sample Colum_Miss_RepB__2_FD_188587 | JGI IMG/M metagenome (GOLD analysis project Ga0255088, IMG submission 188587) | Freshwater microbial communities from Columbia River, Oregon, United States - Colum_Miss_RepB_8d | ecosystem: Environmental > Aquatic > Freshwater > River | place: USA: Oregon...
GGCGGGCGGGGCTTCGGCGACCCGCGCAGCCTCGGTGGGCGTGCGTTCGGGACGCGCTTGCCTTGCGGACTGGGCGGCTAAGGCCGCTGCCCCCGCTGAGTCAATTTTATCTACCATGGTTACAGCCTCTGTTTCGTTGAGGGCAAAAGGGCCCTTACGAAGGGTGAAGACGACAGGTCGCGTCGAGGTTTTAGGACTTTCTCAGAAATTATCGATCACGCCGCGCCCGGGCCCTTCGGCGCGGGCCTTCATGTCCTGACCGGTCTCCGGGTTGCGCGCCTTGAAGATGCTGCCAATGGCGGCACTTTCCATCGCCACAACCTCGGTGCTGATCGCAAATCCCCGCCCTTTGACCAGCAAGGTGACCAGATCGCCCCGCGCGATTACCGGCGCGCGTTGGACCACTCTTGGCGTGAGCACCGTACCACGGGCGAGATTGGCGACGGCGGTGAAATCCGCCAGGTTGGTGGTATCGGGCAGCGCATCGGCTTGACCCTCCGCGGGCACCTCGACCAGTTCAAGACCCGCCGCCTGCAGCGCTTCCCCGCGCCGCAACGGGGTGGTCGTGCGCCACACCCTTCTGGTGAGGGCGGCCGCCGTGACCGCGACGGATTCTGCTGCGGGCAGCGTCTCGGCAGGCGAGGCATCGGTGCCCGCAGGGGCCTGGCGTCGGGTGACCGCGGCCCAGTCGGCGCCGTTTGGCGGGAACCGGAAGCGCCGCATCCAGTTGGAATCCGGACAACGCAGTTCCACCTGCAGGCCGCTGCGATCCAGCGGGCGGATCGCGAGCGCGGATGGGCAACTCGGCATGCTCAGTCTGGGATCGATATTGGGCAGGCGATGCGTGTACGAAAGGCCGCGCAATTCCAGATAACGCTGCAGCGGTTCGCGCATCGTCTGCGCCGCATTCACATTCGCTGCCGCCTGCGGCCCGACGCTAACGCCGACTGCCAGCAGCAGCGTCAGGACTAGTCTAATGACCGTAGTAGTAGATGGCCGCACGCGGACGCTCCGGAGTCGGAAGTGGGGTGGCTGGATTTGCATGCAGGGGTGCTATGCCGGGGGGCGCGTGGAGCCGGCGGCCCGGAATCAGCTGATTGGGATTGCGGCCTTTGAATGCGCTCGGGTTATGCGCCACCACCTGCGCGCGCCAGACTTTCAGTGCCTGCGGCGCGACGCCGAACTGCCGCAGCAGCACGCGATCCAGCGTGTCGCCCCGCTGCACGGTGTAGCCGGTGCCGGGTGGCGCGGTCGGCGGCGCCAACGCCGCGCTTGGCGCCGGGATTAACACCGGCGGCAGCGCACGCTCTGCCCACGCGAGCGGGCTGGTCAGGCCGACCAGCAGCAGCGCGCCGATCAGGCGCAGGCGCTCGCGCGTCATGAGCCCTTGCTCATCAGCGTCACCTGCGAGATGGCGAGCTGTGCGGGCAGCTTGCCGAGCGGGCGCAAGCGACTACGGCCTGGTTCGATGACGGTGGCGGTGAAAAAAAACCGATCCCCTGCGGGCGATTTCCCTTCGAACAGCGCGCCCGCACTGAGGCCGTGCAGGCTGCCGACTTCCACACTAAAGACGTCCGCCTCGCGCAGCAGCGGCAGTGCCGGCATCGCGCAGAGCGCGGCCTGCAGCTGGTCGGCCAGCAGGTCTGGCAAACGTGAGCGCGATATCCGGCCCTGTGCGTCGACCGTCAGCGTTTCTTGCAGCGCCGGCAGCTCGCGGGCCTCGTGGCTGAAGGTGTCCTCGAAGCGCGCCTTCAGGCTTAGCAGCACCCGTCGCTGCGCTTTGCGTTGGACCGTGGTCGACTGGGCCTGCAGACTCATCGCGACCTGCAGCGTGCCCCGTGGCACCCGCAGCTCGTGTGTCGGCACGGTGAGTCGTTGATAGGCGTTGGGCAAGGGCTTGCGGAATGCGTAAGGCGTGCCCGCCGCCGCCTTATCCAGCGCGTCAAAAACGGCCTGACGCAGCGCCGGCTCGTAATCGGCGCTGCCGCGAATGCCGGCGGCGTCCATCGGTGTGCCTTGTCCGCCGATGCTGACGCTGACCTCGATGGTGCCGCCTAATTGATGCATCGCGCAGTTTGCGACGCCATCGTCGAACAGTGCTTCAACCGTAGCTTCGGCCGTGCCGTCCTGCACGCTCGCACTGACCAACTCGTAGCTGAGCATTTGTTTTGAGCTATGGAGCACCGTGGTTTCTTCGAGACTGCCCGTGGCATCCAGCACGCTGGCGGCGGTGACCGTCGCGCCCTGCTGCAGGCTGGCATCGCGCAAGGCTTGCGAGAGCGCCTCGCGCTCCGCCGCGCCCACGTCACCCGCGAGCACCAGTGCCCGCCCGTGACCCCGCACACGTTCGGTTGCCGGCGCTGCCAGAGCGCAGGCAAGGAGGGCGTAGCCCAGCGCCAATTTGAACAAGCCTTGTCGCATCGCTCAGACGCCGCGGCCCCGTGCCGCTTGCAGCGCGCGAACCACCTCGCGTCCGCTTATTTTCAGCACTACTTCATAGCTGTCGTCGCCCACGGGATTAATGCGCACCGTGCTCGCGCCGCGCACCACGCCTTCGACCGACAGCCGAACCTGGTCGTTTTGCACCATCGCTTCGGTGACCGTGGTGTCGCCTTCAATTCTTGCGCCGTAGATCTGCTCGGCCAGATCGCGCAGGGCAGCGATGCGCGCGGCGCGGATCGCCAGCAGGCGCTGTTGCTCGGGGCTCTTGCCCGGCTGCGCGTGGACGACGGCGTGACCCACGCCTTTCAGATCGACCACCGCGAGATCGGACAAGTCCGTCGGCGGCAGTGCGGGATTCGGCGGCGCCTGGTGGGCGCAGGCCATCAGCGCACAGAGGCTCGTAAGTAAAAGCAGTTGTTTCATCCGTCAGTACTCCAGTGCCGAAGCAGGAACGCTTGCGTCGCTGCATTTGCAATTCGAGTGCCATCAATGCCGAAAACGCTAGCGGATTGCGGGCGCATCAGTGGCACCGAACTTGCGTTGTCGGACGGCGAGAGCAGTCAGATCGTCGCGATCTGGCAATTCAGTGACAAAAACTGTGGAGCCTGTGACACGTGATCAACGTCCTGTCATTTTTTGGACAACCCGGCGGACGCTTCCTCAACAGCGGGGCAGTGATGCCGCTGCTGATCGTGGCGCTGATCTTCATGATGGTGGTGCCGCTGCCGACCATCCTGCTGGACATCTTCTTCACGGCCAACATCATGCTGGCGTTGCTGGTGGCCATGGTCAGCGTGAATACCCATCGTCCGCTCGACTTCTCGGCGTTTCCCTCGGTGCTCCTGATCGCCACGGTGCTGCGGCTCGCGCTGAATGTCGCGTCCACCCGCGTGGTGCTGGCGGAAGGCCACAACGGCCCGGATGCGGCGGGGCATGTGATCGAAGCCTTCGGTGAGTTTGTTATTGGTGGCAATTACACCATCGGCATTCTGGTCTTCATTATCCTGGTGGTGATCAATCTCGCGGTGATCACCAAAGGCGCCGGACGCGTGTCGGAAGTCACCGCGCGCTTCACGCTCGACGCTATGCCCGGCAAGCAGATGGCGATCGATGCCGATCTCAACGCCGGCTTGCTGACCAACGAAGAGGCCAAGCTGCGCCGCGCCGACGTGGCCCGCGAAGCGGACTTCTACGGCGCGATGGACGGTGCCAGCAAATTTGTGAAGGGCGATGCCATCGCCGGCATCATCATTCTCTTAATCAATATTTTTGGCGGCCTTCTGATCGGTACGATGACGCACGGCCTCGACCTGGCTGCCGCCGCCGAAATCTACGTCAAGCTCACCATTGGCGATGGCCTGGTGGCGCAGATCCCCTCGCTGCTGCTCTCCATTGCCACCGCCATCATCATCACCCGGACCTCTGAAAGGCAGGAGCTGGGTGGCCAGATTGCGGGGCAGATGGCCTTGCCGCATGCCTGGGGGCCGGCGTCGGCGATAATGGGGCTGATCGGCCTGCTGCCCGGCATGCCCGGCTGGCTGTTTTTGCCCGCCGCCGCGATGGGCGGCTTCACCGCCTATCGCCTGTGGGGGCAGCAGCCCGCGTCGGACGCGGCGCCGGCGGAGCCGGTCGCCGAACTGCTGCCGCGCGATAACAGCAGTATTGAAGTCAGCGATATCAGTGAGTCCTCGCGGGTGAAGCTGGAAGTCGGCTATTCGCTCGCGCCGCTGGCCGACCAGGGCGAGGACTCGCCGCTGGTGGCGCGAATCAACGGCATTCGCAAACAGCTCTCGCGCGAGTTGGGCATCGTCGTGCCGATGGTGCGCATCACCGACAACCTCAGCCTTGAGCCCAACGCCTATCGCATCCTGCTCGGCGGGATGATTGTGGGCGAAGACCGCGTGGAGCCCGACCGCGTGCTGGCCATCAATTCCGGGCAGGCGGCTTTTGATCTACCGGGGACCAAAGTGGTCGACCCCTGCTTCGGGCTGGAAGCCATTTGGGTGGACCATCTCGACCGCGAACGTGCGCGCGCCGCTGGCTACACCATCGTCGACAGCAGCACGGTAATCGCGACGCACCTGCAGTCGCTGCTGCAACGGCACGCCGCCGAACTGCTCGATCAGGACGACGTGCAGTCGCTGCTCGATAACCTCGGGCGCTCCAGCCCCAATCTGGTCGCCAACGTCGTGCCGAAGATTGTGCCGCTGCACACGCTGACTACGGTGCTGCGGCATCTGCTGGCCGAGCGCGTGCCCATCGTTGATCTGCGCCGCGTGCTCGACGCGATCGCGGCCACCGCCGTCAAAGGCAAGGAGCCGCGCGATCTGGCCGAAAGCATCCGCCCGGCGCTGGGCACGATCCTGATCCAGAAAATCAGCGCGGTACGCGACCCGCTGCGGGTGGTGACCATTGAGAGCGATTTGGAACAGCTGCTGCACCAGTCGCTCAAGCAGGCGGGCGGCGACCCGCTGGGCATCGAGCCCGGGCTCATTCGTAAACTGGGCGAAATCCTCGCCGCCGAATCCGACAAGGCCGCCGGCGCGGATCGTCCGCTCGTGCTGGTCACCACGCCGGCGCTGCGCTACGCGCTTTCCCTGATCTTCCGTGGCCACGTCACCGACCTGACGGTGCTGGCCTACAACGAAATCCCTTCGTCCAAAACCGTTGATGTCGTCACCGTTCTCGGCAAATAGGCATTTAAGGAGTAATCGACATGCGCAAGACCGTGGTATTCGCAGAAGACAGCAAGGAAGCGCTGGAAATCATCGCGAGGGAATTAGGTCCCACCGCGCTGATTCTTGAAACGCGTCGCGTGAAGGACGGGGTGGAAGTGGTGGCCGGGATTAACGACCTGCCGACGGCGGCCACCCAACGGGAGAACTTCAATCGCGTGCTCAACGAAGTGCGGAGCACGAACGCCCTGCTTGGCGGCAGTCCGCCGTCCCCGCCAGCGATGCCCGCGGCCAACGTGGCGACGCCCATGCCAAGCCGGCCCGCGGCGAGCGCGGCGGCCAGGGAGGACCGGATCGAGGGCATCATCAAGCGGCTGGACGACATCACGGCCCTGCTGATGGAACCCCGCCGGCCGACGGCTGCGGCAGCGGTCGATCTGCAGTTGAAGCCCTTGCTGGATTGGGGCCTCAATGCGGCCCTGCTGCACGATCTGGGGCCGGGCGATCCGCTGGCGCAGCTGTATCAGCGCCTCTGTGCGCCCGACCTGAGCCAGCGCCTCGCGGCGGCCGACGTCATTTTTGTGCACGGCGCGTCGGGGTCGGGTAAGTCGTCGACGGTGGCGCGCCTGGCGGCGCAACTCAAGCGCGCGAGTCCCGAGCGCAAGCTGGTGCTGGCCGCCACCGATCAGCAGAAAGCCGGGGCGCTGGAATACATGCGCCAGATCGGGCGGCTGCTGGAGATCCCGGTGTTGTCGCTGTCGACGGACTATGCGGGCTTCGACAATCTCGTGGGGCGCGGCTTCACCGTGTGCCTCGATATGCCCTCCGATTTGCAGGCAAGTCTGGCGGCTTCGCGCCGGCTGGTCGCCACGCTGAGTGGGCGCTATCAGGTGCTGCCGCTGGTCGCGATCGAGGCGGCCATGAGCGAGCAGGCGTGCCGGCTCATCCTGGCCGGCGCCGCCGAATTCTCGAAGGAAGTGATCCTCACCAAGATGGACGAGGTTAAGCCCACAGGCACCTTGCTCGCCGGTATTCTTGCCCAGCAAGCAAAGATTGCAGCGTGCGCAGAAGGCGCGCGAAGTCTGGTACGGATGAGCGAATTTTCGGCGTCGAACCTCAAGGACTGGTTCGAACAAACGCAATGGACGGCGTGCGCGGCATGACTACAGGCGGCGGCGAGATGTCTTTTAATACCTTGACGGTGGCCGTGGTAAGCGGCAAGGGCGGCGTGGGCAAGACCACGCTCTCGGTGAACCTCGCCATCGAGGCCGCGTGGGGGTTTGGTCGCAAGGTCCTGCTGTTCGACGGCGATAGCGGTCTGGCCAACGCACACATCCTGATGGGGGTAAAACCTTCGCGCACGCTGGCCGAACTCACCACCGGCGAGGTGGCCATGGCCGACCTCGTGGAGCACACGCCCTGGAAAATCGACATGGTCGCGGGCTCGAATGGGGCCCACGAACTCCTCACCGCCGATGAGCAGCATCGGCGGCGCGCGGCCGATCAGCTGGGTGACTTGATGGGTGACTACGAGTTGGTGGTGATCGATTGCCCGGCCGGCGCCGACGACACCGCCTTGCATTACGCCCACTCGGCGGAGGTGGCGCTGGTGGTGTTGACCGGTGAGCCCACGTCGTTTCTCGACGCCTATTCAACCGTTAAAGAACTTAACTTGACCTACAAGCGGCAGTGCTTTGATCTCGTCGTGAACGGCGTTGCCTCCGAGGCGGAAGGCAAGCAGCTGTTTGCCCGCTTCCAGTCGGTGGTCTCGCGCTTCTTGCAGGCCGAGCTCCGTTACCTCGGCGCGGTGCGACGCGACACGGCGGTCAACGAGGCGATCCGGCGCTGCGTGCCGGTGGTCCGGCATGCGCCGGCGTCCTCGGCGGCGAGAGATCTTGCGGCGGTGGCGGGTCGACTGGTGCGCTACGCCCAACGGCCGCGAAATCCCGCCGATTTGCCCGACCGCGGCGAATTGGCCGCCGAACTGGCCGCGGGAGGACTGGCGTGAAGTACCCCGGCGCGACGCTGGACGCGACCGCCCTGCAGGCACGCATCAAGACCGTGATGCCCATGGTCAAGAAGATCGCCTGGCACGTGCACGGCCGCGTGGGGCGCGCGCTGGAAATCGACGATCTGGTCCAGGCCGGCATGGTCGGTCTGGTCGAAGCGGCGAACCGTAGCCAGCACGTGCCAGACGAAGAGTTCTCTATTTACGCCTCGCAACGCATTCGCGGCGCGGTGATCGATTTTGTCCGGCGACATGCGCAACTCTCGCGCGTGGTGGTTCAGCGCAAGAAGCAGTTGCGGGAAGCGCGCAAGACGCTGGCCGAGTCGGGGCAGCGCGAACCAAGCGCCGCGGAACTCGCCGCGCATCTCAATATCCACGAACAGGAACTGCGGTCCTGGGAAGAAGAAAACGCCGGGCGAAAAGTCGAGTCGCTGGATGAACTGAATGAAGCCTACGGGATGTGGATCGCGCACGCGGGTCCGGGACCGGACGAGGAAATCGAGCGCGAACAGCTGGCCCAGAAGCTGGAGGTCGCGCTGGCCGGACTCGGCGACCGCCTGAAGCTCGTGATGCAGCTGTACTACGTGGAGGAATTGAACCTGCGCGAAATTGCAGCGGTGATGGACGTGAGCGTGGGGCGCGTCAGCCAGTTGAAGACCGAAGCCGCCCAGCAGATTTACAACAAGCTGCGCGGCGACTTCGCGCTCGACTGAGCGCGGCGGGGGATCAGGGCGCGGGCAGCGGTAGCGGTGCGTGCTGCCCCAGCGCGAGCAGAAACTTGTCGGCGCGACCGATGGAGACCGCGTGTTTGATCGAGGCCAGCAGTTCCTCGAGTTCCGACCCGGTGGGCGCTGCGAGCAGGATCTCTTCCCGGCCATCGGCCGTCAGTGGGAGGTAACGCCCGCCGTAAGGAATGCGCACCGAAACGCCCTCCAGTCCGTGGGCGATCAGCGGCTCGCTGCGGGTCCAAATTCCGCTGACGTAGCGCGGCACCGCCGCTGCGGGATCTTCCACGGCGGCGTACTCGGACGGGTTGCGGTAGTAAATCCAGAACTCATCGATCAAGGCCACGATTGCCCGGCGCCCGGCCTGGATCGCCGCCTCGTCCGGTGGCACCCGACGGGCTTTAGCGCCGAGGCGAGAGAGTTGTTTGGTGCTTAGTACCATGGCGGTGATTGCAGCTTGCGTGGCACGAATAGTGCTGTGTTGCACGGTCTCCTATTGAAGATCGATGCGATGATTAACCGAATTGCGGTCAGTGGCCTTAACGGCTCAAATCATATCCTCAGAACCCTGCAGGACAACATCAGTAACGTCCGCTCAACGGCGTTCAAGGGCGAGCGCGCATTCACGCTTGACGCCTGGCAAACGCCGAGCGGCGGTGGCGGCGCCGAGCCGGCTCTGGTCACCAGAGATCCCACGCAAGGGCCGCTGCAGGGCACGAGCAACGCGCTCGATTTTGCGCTGACCGGCCCGGGCTTTTTCGTGACCGCCGCCGATGAGGATCAGCGCTACACCCGCGCGGGCAATTTTTCCCTGAGTGCCGACGGCCACATCGTGAGCGATGGCGGCTATGCCCTGCTGGGTTATCCGGGGAGCCGCGCCGAGGCCGCGGGCGGGTCGGCACCCACGCCGCTCAGACTGCCAGCGCCTCTTGCGGCCGATGCCTCGCTGGCCGTTGATGCCAAGGGACAAATGATTTTGAGCGATGCCAAGGGCGCCACGCTGGTGGGCACCGTGGCGATTGCCAAATTCCCGGTCGAAGGTGGCCTGCAGGCGTTGTCGGAATCCCAGTACGGCGAATCAGCCGCCAGCGGTCCGGCCATTTTCGGGGTCGCCGACGGCGCGCAAACCAGCCTGCAGCAGCGGCAACTCGAACAGGCCAACGTCAATCTGATGGATCAGTTGACCTCTCTGATCGCGGTCCAAAACGCGTTTTCCGCGCAGGCCAAATCGCTCAGCACCTACGATGAGATGATCAAGACCAGCCTCAGCGATATGCGCTAAGCCCTCAGGTTCAGGCAGGTTCATGCACCGGGGCCTCGCTGGCCTCGGTCTCTGCTGGGCTTGCGGGGAGCGCAGCGCCATCGGCGTCGTCCGCCGCCGTCCTCGCGGCGGTGCCGGCGACTTCCGCAGAAAAGCTCGCCGGCGTGACCAGCGCAGCAGCCTCGGTGGCCAGCAGTTCATCGGCGCGTGAGGTGGGCACCTGCACGATCACGCCGGCAGGAAACAGAATCCCGTCGACCTCAACGCTGTTCAGCAAGCGGACCCACAGGCTGCTTGCTTCCTCCACCGCTTGCACCGGCGGTTCGCCAGGCGCTGGCTGCAGGCCGTCCTCGGCAGCGTCAGCAGGCATGGGATCAAGCAGAGGATTTAGCGCCGGCTCGCGCCCGTCGCGGATCGCTTCGAGTCGACGCTGGCTCAGCGAGAGCCACTCTTTCAGCAGCGCCAGCCGCTGCTTCAGGCTGTCGAAGCGCTGGAGGTCGGTGCGTGTCTTCAAAAACTCGCGTTTGAGTTCTTCGATTCTCAGCTGCAGCGGATCGGGCGAACTCATGGCTGGCGGTGGCTCAGATCGCGCGCCGCTTGCGGTGTTCAGCCCGGTGGCGTGTGTGCAGACAGCGCCCGCCAGGCTGCATCAGTCAGTGCAGCCGCTCGCCAAGCGCCGGTCGCGTGCCGAGGCGCGCTGCGCCCAGCTGCACGCCTTCCAGCTCCAGCTTGGCACCGGCGGCCGTCGCAAGCTTCTTCAGAAACAGTAATTCAGTCGGCTGCTCCTGCGTCGCGCGCAGCGTTTCGGCCGTCACGATCAGGAAGCCCACGCGGGCGGCGCGCAGTTCGCTGCGCAGCGGGGTGGGCTGGGCGCCCAGTCGCACCGCGAGCCGCAGATCGGGGGCACCCGCTTCGGCTAGCGCGTTGCGGACCACGGTGGCGGACTTCAGCAGGCATTCGTGTTCGATTTCGATCAGCAGGCGCGGCAAAACGCCGTGATGGGCATCGACCAGCTCGGCCAGACGCGGAACGAACGCAGGTTCATACCAGCAGCGGGTGCTCACCGGCACGCGCATGCGCTTGGTGGGGTCCGGGTTAGCGTCCAGCCACTGCATGGCGTATTCCAGCGCCTGCAGGGCATAGCTGGCCTGCGTACCGGCGGTGTCGGTCTGGGGCACGTGCACGCGCCACAGGCCGCGACGACTCGTCGGTACGCTACGCGATTCCTGAACAGTGCAGTCGCCTGCGCGCTGCAGCGTTTCTAATCCGGGCATAGTTAGCATCTCTCGGGATGGACGGCGCCACGTGGCTCTTTAGGGACGCTTGCATTTAGCGTTGCGCGGTCGGCCGGTGCAACCGGCTCTCTACCCGAAATGGATGCTTTTCCTAGACGGTTTCGTCGCGTGCGATCACGAAGGCTTCGGTTTCCGCCAGCGTCAGCGGCAGGCCCAGATGAAAGCCCTGCGCGTAGTCGAAACCCGCGTCGATCGCCAGGCTAAGCATGTCTGCCGAAGAAACGCCTTCGACCACGCTGAGCATGCCCAGATCCTTGATCATGCGGTTAATGCTGCCCAGCAAGCGGCGCGCGTCGCGATCGTTCATCGCGTGTTCCAGAAACATGCGATCAACTTTGACTTCCGTCAGCGGCAACAGCAGCAGTCGTTCAAGGTTGGCCGCCTGACAACCAAAATCATCCAGCGATACGCCTATCCCCATCAGCCGCGCCTGCGTCAGCACGCGGTGCCAGATGAGCAGGTCTTCCGACAGCGTCGCCTCGGGGATTTCAATCATCAGGTTGGCGGGATCCATGCCCAGCGATTCGACCTGCAGCTTCAGCCAGTCGGGATTGTCCTGCACCGGCAGATCGGCGGTGACGTTGACGGCGTACTGCCATGCCCGGTCGCCCTGATAGCGAGCCAGTCGGGCGCGACTGCGCGCCGCGCCGATCAGCATTTGCAGCGTCAGCGCGGGACCAGCGCCGTTTTCCAGCAGCGGCGCGAGAAACCGCCCGGGCGCAAGTACGCCAAGTTGGGGGTGGTTCATGCGCGCGAGGGTTTCAAACCCCGAAATACTCAGGTCAGACAAGCGAAACTTGGGCTGGAGGTAAGCCTCCAGCGCGCCGGCGTCAAACAGGTCCAGCGCTTCGCTGCTCGGCAGCGGCGTGGGCTGAATCTTGGCCACGACTGTGGCCGGCGCCAGCGTGTCGAACGCCCTTAGCCGACCCTGTACGAGGGCGACCAGCGTGTCCAACTCGACCGGCTTGTTGAGCGTGCCGAGGATTTCCAGTCCAATGGATTTCGCGTTGGCGGCGAAGCTGCGCAAGATCGACGGGCCGTGCGCGCTGAGCAGGATGAGCGCCGGCGCCGGTTCGATGCGGCGGATAAACTGGATCACGCTGCACACATCGAGACTGCCGGGGGCGATGTCCAGAATCAGCACCTGCGGGGTGGCGCGTTCGAGGTAGGCCTCCAGCGACGTGAGGTATTCGGTCTGGAGCAGCGCGGCATTCAGCGCGTTCGCGCAAATGCTGCCCGCCGCCGGGTCGCCACCCAGCACAATGACCGGCGTCCAGGCGGACTGGCTGCCAGCGCTACGGGCGACCGAAAAAAAACTGCTCAAGTTCTTAGGCCTCGTTCAAAAAGACAGGCAAGCACAGACCACGGCTTGACCGGAGCGCGACTGTACGCCGGCCGGCGTCGATTGGCCGTGGCGCATTCCTCCGGATCGGAAGGAAGTGACCGCAGGCGCTGCCTTGGGCCACACCACGCAGGCAGACGGGAAGGCGCACGAGCCGCCAGAGGAAAACCACCATGTTGGATAATTGCAGGGCCCTCATCACCGGCAGCAGCGCCGGCATCGGCCGTGGCGTGGCGCTAGCTTTCGCCGCCGCCGGCGCGGATGTCGTCATCAACCACCCCACGGCGGCCGAAGCGACGCAGGCGGCGGCGGTTGCGGACGAGGTTCGGGCGCTGGGGCGTCAGGCGCTGGTGGTGCAGGCGGATGTGAGCGACGAGGCCGAGGCTGGCGCGCTGGTCGCGGCCGCGACGGCGGCCTTCGGGCGGGTGGATATTCTGGTGAATAACGCCGGGATCGCGGTGGCTGGTCAGGTGCATGAACTGCCGGTCGCGGTGTGGGACCGGGTGATGGCGGTACACGTCCGTGGCACTTTTCTCATGACCCGCGCGGTGCTGCCGCAGATGTATGCCCGCGGCCACGGACGCATCATCAACACCGCCTCGCAGCTGGCGTACAAGGGCGCGCCGGGCTTTGCTGCCTATACGGCGGCCAAGGGGGCGATCCTGTCGTTCACGCGCTCGACCGCGCTGGAAATCGGCGCCCGTGACATCACCATCAACTGCGTCGCGCCCGGCGCCACCCGCACGGCGATGCTCGACGGCGTGCCGCCGGACGTGCTGGAGGCGATCCGGCAGGCGATCCCGCTGGGCCGACTGGCGGAAGTCGACGACATCGCGCCGAGCTACGTGTTTTTGGCCAGCGCCGGCGCCCGGCACTATCAGGGTCAGTGCCTGAGCCCGAACGGCGGAGACGTCTTTCTGTGATGCGGCAGGCGCTTGAAACGAGGAGAAGGCGATGAGCCGTTCATTTCCGGTGGGGCTGGTGCTCTCCACCGTCACCGCCGGCGCGCCACAGGCGTTCGTCACCCTGAGCCGGCTGGCCGAAGCGCACGGCTTGGAGGCGGTGTTCGTCAACGAAGGCAAGGGCGACGCGCTGGCCTGCGCGCAGGCCATTGCCGCGGCGACCACGCGGCTCACCGTCGGCACCAACATCGCGAACATCTACTTCCGTCACCCGTTTCTGGCCGCCGCCAGCCTGCGCACGATTGCCGAACTGAGCGATGGGCGGCTGCGGGTGGGCTTCGGCGTCAGTCACCGGGGTTTGCTGGGCTCGCTCGGCATCGACATGGGCGACGCCCGCGAGACCTTGCGCCGCTACGTGGCGACCGTGCAGGACGGGCTTGCCGGCCGCGCCGGGCAGGGCTTTCTGCAACAGCCGGCGGTGGGCGTGGCCGCACCGGTGTACGTGGCGGCGAATACGCTGGAGACCGCCGCCGTTGCGGGCGAGGTGGGTGATGGCCTGATGCCGTTTCTCACGCCACGCAGCGCGCTGCCTGCGCTCGTCGCCGCTGCCCGCGCGGCGGCTGCGCGCGCCGGCCGGGCGCTCGACCCCTGTACCTGCATCCTCAGCATTCCGACGTTCCTCAGCGAAGACCGCGCCGCTGCGCGCTCGGCGGCCCGCTACAACCTGGCCTTCTTCGCGCTGCTGCCGAACTACCGCCGGCAGTGGCGCCGCGCCGGCTTTGCAGACGCGATGGACGCCATCCGCGCGCTGGGCGACGGCGCCGGCCGTCGCGAGGTGGCGGCGCTGATCCCGGAGGCGTTGGTGGACGAGGTTTGCGTGTTCGGCACGGTGGACGACTGTCGTGCGCAGCTCGCCGCCTTCCACGCGGCTGGCGCCGATTTGCCGGTGATTGCGGTGAGTCCGGTGAACGACGAGCGGCTGGCGGCGACGCGTAAGGCGATTGTGGCGCTGGGCGGGGCCTGAACGCGCCGCCGGTCGCGACGGGCATTGCAGAGGTCGCGCGATTCTTGTGGGAGGGCTGGCTGACTTGCCGCTGGCGTCGTGGGAGGAGCTTTTGCCCCGACTGAGGTTGGCGTGGAGTTGCTGATGGCGTCGCGGCGTTGCCGCTCCCACAAGGGCTGGTGGGCGGGGGCTTTTGCGCCGACTGAGGTTTTTGTGGGCTTGCTGGTGGCGTCGCGGCGTTGCCGCTCCCACAGAGCGCATGGGAGCGGTTTGCGCCGGATCAGGCTGGTGGCGGCTTGCTGGTGGCGTCGCGGCGTTGCCGATCCCATGGGCGTCGTGGGAGGGGCTTTGCCCCGACTCAGGCGGTCGCCGCCTCTGTCGGGAGCACGCCCTTGCGCTTCAGGCGCACCGGTAGGTGTTTCAGGCCGCCGACGAAAGTCGACTGCACCCATTCCACCGGGCCGGTGATTTCAATGCCGTCGTAGCGCGCGATGAGCGCTTCCATCGCGAGCCTGATTTCAAGCTTCGCCAGCGGCCCGCCGAGGCAGAAATGCGGGCCGGCGCCGAAGCCGAGGTGCAGGTTGGGATGGCGGGTAACGTCGAACTCGTAAGGTCGATCGAACACCGTCTCGTCGCGGTTGGCCGAGGGAAACCACAGCACCAGCCGGTCGTTTTCGCGAATGGTCTTCTCGCGCAGCGTGGTGGCGGCGGTCGCGACCCGCATCAGCGAGATCACGGGATTGGACCAGCGGACAAATTCTTCCGCTGCCAGCCGCAGCAGCTTTGGGTCCTCGCGCAGCAGCGCCATCTGCACCGGATTTTGCAGCAGTGCGAGCACCCCGCCGGAGAAAGCATTCCGCGTGGTCTCGAAGCCGGCGAGGATGACCTGCACCGCGTTGTAGGTCGCCTCGCTCTGGCGCATCGGTCGACCCTCGACCTGCGCGTTGGCGAGCTGGCTAAGCGGGTCGGCGTGCGGGCAGCCGCGCCGCGTGGCGGTAATGGCCGCGCTGTAGTCCTTCAGGCACTGATAGCCAAAATCCATCGTTGCCGCTGCGCTGCCCAGACTGTACTCGGCGTCTGAGCCGCCGATGGCGAGCTTGCCCCAGTGCAGCAGCCGGTCCCAGTCGGATGCCGGCAGGTCCAGCACATCGCAAATCACCGCCATGGGGATGCGCACCGCGAGGTCGGTGACCAGATCGATTTCGCCGTTGGCCGGCAGGGCATCGAAGATGCCGTCGATCAGCGCCCGGGTGCGCGCCTCGTTGTCGGCCAGCGGCTTCGGCATGAAGGGCTGGGCGATGACCTTGCGGAATTCGGCGTGCCGCGGCGGGTCGATCATCGCCACGTTCTGCCCCACGCCCCAGGCGTCGCGGGCAATCTTGGCCATTTCGGCGTCCAGCACCGGGAACACGCCTTCGCGCTCGGAGCTGAACAGCAGGGGTTCGTTCAGCACCTGCTTCAAATCGGCATGGGTGAAGAGGGACCAGTAGCCGCGCCCGTCCGGGCTCGCGGTCCAGTGCACCGGATCTTCCCGGCGCATCCGGTCGAAGAGCGCGTAGTAGCGGTCGCTGGCGAAGAAGGTCGGGTCGTTCAGCAGCGCGTCGACATCCATGGCAGTCCTCCGTCGGGGCATGGTGACAAGCCAGGCGCCGCTGGTCGGCGCCTCGTCGTGCGGTGGAGGCTGCCGGTGAACGCGGCGCAACAGCAAGCGCCGGCACCGCTGTGCTATTGCACCCCCAGAAGACCGCATGCGATCTTTCGTTCACTCCGCCATGTGTTTCCCGATACCGCGATGCCCGCGCCCGTAGCCCCCGCCGCCGTCCTGTTTCTCGACATCGCGGATTCATCTGCGCTGACCAGCCGGTTGGGCGATGTGGCGGCGGGTCGGCTGCTGCGGGACTTGCTCGAGCGCCTGCAGGCGATAGTCGAGCGCTACGGCGGGCGGGCAGTGAAATCAGACGGGGATGACCTCATCGTCTACTTCGCGCCGGGCGAGAACGTCGCGGCGCGGGCGCTGGAAGCCAGCATTGCCTGTATGCAGGCGGCGCAGGAACCCGGTCTGGGGCTGTATGCCGGGCTGGCCAGCGGGCCTGTACAGGTCGCCGAGGTGCTGGGGCGTTTTGATATCAGCGGCCACACGGTGATCACCGCGGCCCGGCTGCACAAGCTGATTGAAGGCCTGTCCGGCCGCATCTTTTTGAGTGAGGCGGTCGTTATCGACCTGCCCGCGCCGCTCAGCGCGGGCTGCAAGGCCTTCGGCAGCCGGGTGCTGAAAGGGGTCGGCGAAATCGAGGTCTTCACCTACGAGTGGCAGGGTGGCAATAGCACCGAATTCGTCAATCTCTCGCTGCAAGATTTGCCGCTGCCCGAACTCTGGATCAGCGTCGGTGGCTGCGAGCGGCGCTTCTCCGCCCAGCAGTCCCCGGTGCAGGTGGGGCGCCAGCCGGCAGGCGGGGGCAGCGTGGTGGTGGAGGGGACCAATGTCTCGGGGCGGCATCTGGACTTCATTGTTGACGGTCAGGTCTGGCGGGTGCGCGACCGCAGCCGCTGCGGCACCTGGCTGCGGGTCGAAAACGGCAGCGTGGACGTGCCGCTCGCGGGCAAGTCTGCGGTGCTGCTGGGCGCGGGCGCGCTCTGCCTCGGCCGACACTTTGCCGACGACCCGAGCGGCGAATTCACCCTGAGTTTTCGCGTCGAGGTCCCCGGCTGAGGCCCCTGCCTGCGGTCGCTGCGGCGGCTGCGTTGCCTCCCCTCTCCGACCTCTGGCACCCTAGCCGCATGATCAATCGTCTCGACAATTGTCATGGCGGATGACCAGCCGCTGGCCCTGCCCGGGCACACGGTGCTTTCCCGACTCGGCCGCGGCGGCATGGCCACCGTGTGGCTGGCCCGCGAAGACGCCTTGAGCCGTCTGGTGGCGGTGAAAGTGATCGACCAACGGCTGGATGACGACCGCCAGCTGCGGGTGCGCTTTGAGCGCGAGGCGCGGACCGCCGCCAGCCTCTCGCATCCCAGCATCGTGCCGGTCTACCAGTACGGCCTGTTGGATGACGGGCGCCCCTACATGACCATGGCCTTTCTGGAAGGCGGTAGTTTGCGCGACCGCCTGCAGCGCCACGGACCGTGCTCCATCGAAGAGGCGCTGGCCATCACCCGCCGCGTCGCCGGGGCCTTGCAGGCGGCGCATGCGCGCAACGTTATTCATCGGGATCTCAAACCGGATAACGTCATGTTTCAGGGCGAGAACGCGCTCTTGATGGACTTTGGCATCGCGAAGGTGATGGACGCCTCCACCAACCTCACGGGCGCGGGCGTTAATCCGGGCACGGTGCGGTATTTCAGCCCGGAACAGGCGCTGGGCCGGCCGCTCGATCAGCGGTCCGACTTGTATGCGCTCGGCGTCATGCTGTTCGAGATGCTTACCGGATTGAGCCCGCTGGAGGCAGAGTCCTCGGCCGCCTATCTCTACAGCATTGCCTTTCAGCCGCCGGCCCCGCTGCCGCCCCCGCTTCGCGGGCTGCAGCCCTTGCTGGATCTGTTGCTGGCCAAGGACCCGGTAGACCGCATGGGTTCGGCCGGCGAGGTGCTGGCAGCCGTCGCGGCGATGGAGCGGAACTGGCATCGCTTCGAGTCGGCCGACCAGATCATGGCAGGCGTGACGCTGACGCCCTCCGGGCAGCGGGCGCCGCTGGTCAATCTGGATGAGTTGCCGCCCTCGGGATCCGTCACAGAAATGGATGTCGGGCTGTTGTTGCAGTCCCTGCAACGCACGCAAACCGTGCCGCCTTCGGGCAGCAGCGCGCAGCACCCGCGCCTGGCTGCGTCGTCGGCGACGGGCGAATCCCGCGTGGGCCTGCTGACGCTGCACCTCAGCCCGTCCGATGCACGGGTGGTGCTGGAGTTAACCGACCCGCAAGGCGCCGTCCGCCGCGAAGTCTGGGCGGGGCAGCCGCTGTCGCTGCCGATCGGCGCGGTGCGCCTGTTGGCGGTCGCCGACGGCTATCAGGATCTCCAGCGCACGGTGGTGGTCAGTCCGGGCCACCACGCGGAGACGCTGACCCTCGCGCCAGCCACCTCACCGGGGCATCCCGCGGCGGCCGAGCCCGCCCAGCCCTCGTCTTTCGGGCGTGAGCGTCGGCCACCTTGGCCGCTCGCCCTGCTGGCGCTGGTCGCCGCCGCGGTGCTCTATTTGGCCCTTGGCGGCACCCGCTCGCTGGGACCGGGCCAGACGCCGGGCGCGCAGCAGGCCGACCAGACACGCATCGATCCGGCCTTGAAAAAAGCGCTGGCCGTGCAGTTTGCGAGCCTGCAGTCAGCCCGTACCGGTTACGAAGAATCGCGGCAGGCGCTGGCCCAGCTCGCGAAGGCGGAGCGGGTCGGCGAGCCGCCCGAGCGGACGCAGCTCGACGCACTCAGCGCCGAGGCGGTGCAACTGGCCGAGGCGGGCGAGTTCGAGTCGGCGATTGCACGCTTCACGCAAGCGCGCGCGGCCGCACAGGCGGCGCAACTAGCGGTGCTGGACCGGGCCTTTGCGGCGGCGACCACCGCCACCCAGGCCGCACTGTCGGCGAAAAACGCCGCCGCCGCGCGCAAGGCCCTGAGTGAGGCCGAGCGCCTCGCCGCGCGGCGCGCCGAATTGCTCGCCGCCCAAAGGCGCGTCGCGCCATGAGGACGGTCGACGCCATCCGCTGGTGCCGTAACAGCCTGCGGGCCTGCGCGCCCTGGTTGCTTGCGCTGCTGCTCTGTCCGGTTCCCGCCCGCGCCGAAGACCAGACGCTGATCCTGCAGCGCCTGCGCCAGCAGCTGCAGGCGCTGGAAGCGGCGGAGGCCGGCTACAAGGCGCTGGCCGAGGCCATGGCGCGCGATTTCATCCCTATCCCCGGACGCGCCTACCGGATGAGCAAATACGCGGTCACGTTCGCGCAGTGGGATGCCTGTGTCGCGGCCGGCGGCTGTAACGGCTTCCGCCCGGACGACGCCGGATGGGGCCGCGAGCAGCGCCCGGTGATCAACGTGAGCTGGGACGATACGCAGGCATTCATCGCCTGGCTGAACGCTCAAACGGGTAAGCGCTATCGCCTGCCGACCGAAGACGAGTGGGAGCACGCCGCCCGTGCGGGGACCACGACCGCCTACTACTGGGGCGATGAAATCGGCGTCAACCACGCCAACTGTGACGGTTGCGCCACCCAGTGGCGTAATCCGCAGACCGCACCGGTCGGTAGTTTCCCGGCCAATCCGTTCGGGCTTTTCGACATGCTGGGTAACGTCTGGCAGTGGACCAGCGACTGCTGGGAAGGCGACTGCGGCCGGCGCGTGCTGCGCGGCGGTGCGTGGTTCGAGGACCCGGAACATCTGCGGGTGACGACCCGCGACTGGACGGCAACCTCCGGGCGCGGGCGGATCATCGGGTTCCGGCTGGTGGAGGAACGCTAGCGCGCCCGGGCGGCGCTAGCGCAGACCCGGTGCGCCGCCTCGGCTTAGCTCAGGCGAAAACCTGAATAGCCCTTGTCCTTGCAGGCCTTGAACTCTTCCAGATAGCGCGGCAGCCCGCCGGGATACATCAGCATTTCGCGCTGCTTGCCCGGGATGTTCGCGCCCATGTACCAGGAGTCGGCCTTGGGGAAGAGCGTGTGCTGGGCGAGCTCCATGATGTGGTCGCGCCAGTGGTCCTCGGCCGCCGGCACGGCTTCGATGCGGCGGTGGCCCTGCGCGCGCAGGTGCGCCAGCAGTTCCACGATGCACTCGCCCTGATATTCCGCGCTGGACGGGCCGTTGCAGAAACCGGTCGGCGCCTGCGGGCCGTAGCTGAAGAGCAGATTGGGGAAGCCCGAGGTCGCCACGCCCAGCTGGGTGCGCACGCCCTTGCGCCATTTGTCCTTGATGGTGGTGCTGCGGTCGGCGCTCAGGATATTCATGCTGGTCAGACCGCCGGTCACTGCGTCGAAGCCGGTCGCGAACACCAGCAGGTCAAATTCATGCACGCCCGCACTGGTGCGCACGCCGGACGGAATGACTTCCTCAATCGGCGTTTCCTTGAGGGAGACGAGCGTGGTGTTGTCGCGGTTGAACAGGTCGAAATACCACTGCTCCAGCGACGGCCGTTTCACCGCATAGGGGTGCGGCGGTTCCATCGGCGCCAGCATGTCGGCGAGCTTGGGATCCTTGATGCGTGCACGCACCTTGTTGCGCCAGAACTCATAGGCCGTGCGGTTGGCTTCTTCGTTGGTGAAGATGTCGAAGAAGGTGCCTAACCAGAAGTTGAAGCCGCCGGCGGCCCACAGCTGTTCGTAAATGGCGTCGCGCTCCTCTTTGGAGTATTCGAGCGCGGATTTCATGATGAAGTCGAAATCAAAGCCGCCAAAGCATTCGCCGCGACGCTGGAAGCTGGACGGCCAGTTGGCCTTCATACGGGCGTTGTCTTCGGCCGAGAGCTGCTGCTGGCCCATCGGCAGGAACATGTTCGGCGTGCGCTGGAAGACCGTCACATGCGTGGAGACCTTGGAGGCTTCCTGCGCGACCTGGATGCCGCTGGCCCCGGTGCCGATGATGCCGACGCGCCGGCCGGCAAGGTTGACGCCGGTTTGTGGCCACAGCGCCGTGTGGTGCGCTTCGCCCGCGAAGTTTTCCATGCCTTTCAGCTCGGGGATGTAGGGCTTGGAGCCGAAGCCGGTACACACCACTACAAAGTTCGCGCTGAGCGTGGTGCCCTGATTGGTAGACAGCAGCCAGCGCTGGTTCGCGTCATCAAACTCCGCGTGCTCGACGCGGGTGTTGAAGCTCACATCGCGCGAGAGGCCCAGTTTCTCGTCCACATAGTCGAAGTAGCGGCGCATTTCGGCCCAGCCGGGGAAGCGCTCGCTCCAGGTCCAGTCGCGCCAGAGGTCTTCGCGGGAGAACTGATAGATGTCGCAGTGGGTGTCTACCCGGGCGCCGGGGTAACAGTTCCAGTGCCAGATGCCGCCGAGGCCGGCGCCGGCTTCCACCAGATGCACGCGGAAGCCGAGATCGCGCAGGCGATACAGCTGATATACGCCGGAAAAGCCGGCGCCAATGATGATGATTTCGTGGTGGTTAGCGGTATCGGTGCTGCTCATACGGGCGGTCCTGGGTTCGATGAAGGGTCATGCACTCGACGGCCGTACCGCCGCCCGTCGACAGGCAGGCGCACGCTTGCCGTCGAGGCGCGTGGTGTGGTGCAAAGAGTTTAAGCCTAACGCGCTACGCTGCGGGACGGTCGAAAGGATCAACCTGAGGCTTGGGGGCAGCGTAATGAATTTGGGGTCAGCGTAAAAATTCAGGGAAAAACCCCGGGACCGCCGGGAGTCCGATTAATTTTTACTCTGACCCCAACTGTAAATCCTGCCTGTTTTAATGCCGCTATCGACGTAATATTCCGCCACAGCCTGCCGCATCCTGCGGCCTGACCGCATTCAGGAGGACAACCATGAACGAAAGCACCACTTTTCCCGCCACCGCGCCCGAGTTTGACGCCATCGTCATCGGGGCCGGCTTTGGTGGCATCTACGCCCTGCACAAGTTGCGCAACGAGCAAGGTCTCAACGTCCGGCTGTTCGACAAGGCCAGCGATGTGGGTGGCACCTGGTACTGGAACCGCTATCCGGGCGCGCTTTCCGACTCCGAAACCGAGGTCTATTGCTACTCCTTCGACAAGGAACTGCTGCAGGAGCGGGACTTCGACTCCAGCTACGTCAATCAGCCGAAGATTCTGGGCTACCTGAACCACGTCACCGACCGCTACGATCTTCGGCGCAGCATGCAGTTCAACACCGGCATCTCGGCCTCGCATTTCGACGAGGCGCGCAAGCTGTGGGTGGTAAAAACCGAACAGGGCGCCACGCACACCGCGCGCTTTCTCATCACGGCGCTGGGCCTGCTGTCGGTCATCAACTACCCCAACATCCCCGGCCGCGATACGTTCAAGGGCGAGATGTTCCACACCGGCAAGTTCCCGCGGGACGTCTCCTTTACCGGCAAGCGGGTGGGCGTGATCGGCACGGGCTCCACCGGTTTGCAGGTGAACACGGCGATTGCGCCGCTGGTCGGGCATCTCACCGTCTTCCAGCGCTCGCCGCAGTACAGCGTGCCGGTCGGCAACCGTCCGATCTCCAAAGAACGTCTCACCGAAATCAAGCAGAACTACGACCAGATCTGGGAACACGTTTTCAGCTCGATGACGGGCTTCGCGTTTCCCGAGAGCAATATCCCGACCTTCAGCGTCTCGCCCGAAGAGCGCGAAGCCATCTACGAGAAAGCCTGGCAGAAGGGCGGTGGTTTCAACTACATGTTCGGCACCTTCAACGACATCGCGGTGGACGCGGCAGCCAACGAGGAAGCCTCCAGCTTCATCCGCCGCAAGATTGCGCAAATCGTGAAAGACCCGGAGACCGCCCGCAAACTGACGCCGACCGACCTCTACGCCCGTCGCCCGCTCTGCGACAGCGGGTACTACGAGATCTTCAACCGCAGCAATGTGGCGCTGGTGGACTGCAAGGCCACCCCGATCACCGAGATTCGCCCCAACGGCATCGTCACCGCCGACGGCACGCTGCACGAACTCGACATGATCATTTTTGCCACCGGCTTCGACGCCGTGGACGGTAATTACAAGGTCATGGATCTGCGCGGCCGCAACGGCGTGAGCATGAAAGAACACTGGCAGGACGGTGCGACCGGCTTCATGGGCACCATGACCGCCGGCTTCCCCAATATGTTCATGGTGCTGGGCCCGCACGGCCCGTTCAGCAACCTGCCGCCGGCGATTGAGATGCAGGTCAACCAGATCGCCGACCTCGTCGCCAAGGCGACGCGCGATGGCTTGGCGTCGGTCGAAGTCTCGGCGGCCAAAGAGGCCGAGTGGGTTGCGCACTGCGACCAGCTCGCCGCCGGCTCGCTGTTCTCGAAAGTGGACTCGTGGATTTTCGGCGCCAACATTGCGGGCAAGAAGCAGACGCTGGTGTTCTACTTCGGCGGCGTGGGCGGCTACGGCAAGGAAGCGGCTGATCTGATCAGTAACGGCTATCCGGGCCTCATCATGGAACCGGCGGCCGCCACCGCCTAGTCCTCAGGCCGGCGGGCGCCTCACCCCCACCCGGGGCTGGCGCCCGCCAAGTTTAGGGTCAGCGTAAAAACTCAAGGAACCGTGCCGGACCAGCGTGAGTTCCAATAGTTTTTCCGCTGACTCTACATGTGGCCAACCGGCGGTGGGAAAGGGAACTTGAAGCTGAAGGCTTCGTGTGTCGGGCCCAGCCTTGCTAGCTTTTCGAGCCGCGCCATGCCTTCCGTTGCATCCGGGCGATGCCCCGCCGGCACCCACCAGAGCGCCAGGGACACCGCCATCGGCTCGAACCATTCATGTTTTCGCCGGAAGACCGCGACATGGGGCTTGTTGCGATAGGCGAAGGCGCCGAGCGAAGCCATGTCCGTCCACACGGACATATTCACAATCAGGCGAGAATCGCCAGGCACCGCTTCCACATCCGTGGCGTTGTTGCCGTCTCCGACCAGCCTCCAGAGAAACCCGGGCGACGCCTCGGCCTCCGCATTCACGGCATCCAGCGCGTCCATGAACGGCAGGTTCGACCAATGCTCCTTCGGCTGAACGAAGCGCGCGATGTTGATCTGTGCGAGTTCGAAGTGGGACATGCAGGTAAGAATATTGTCGAAGGATGGAAAACCGAACCCCCTTTTCGGGATTTTGGGGTCAGCGTAAGTTCAGATAGTTTTTACGCTGACCCTGAATGTTCCGGACGCCAGCCGCATCGCTGGGGCTGGCGTCCGGCAGTCGCTCAGGCGGCGGCGTCTCTCGCCGTCGCGGCAGGCTCCATCACAAAGCCCGTGTAGCCCTGCGCGGCGACCCCGCGAATTTTCTCGAAATACAGCGGACCCGCCACGTGCACGGCGAACTGCCGGTGTTTGCCCGGAATGTTGGCGCCCGTGTACCAGGACTCGGTCTGCTCGAAGAGCGTCATGCGGGCGAACTCGGCCACCTCAGCGCCGTAGGCCGCATCCACCCCCGGCGCGGGCTCGATGGCGCCCTTGCCCTGCGCCCGGAGGTGCAGGATGCAGTCGCGAATCCAGTCCGACTCCATCTCAGCCCCCAGCGGCATGTTGAACAGCACGCCCGGCGATTCTGGCCCGTGAATCATGAAGAGGTTGGGGAAGCGCGGGATGCTGATCCCGAGGTAAGAGTTGAACCTGTCCTTCCAGCATTCGTTCAGCGTGACCCCGCCGCGGCCGCGCGGGTTTAGCCGCTGCAGCGTGCCGGTAATGGCGTCGAAGCCCGTCGCCAGCACCAGCATGTCGATCGGGTGGTCGCCGGATTTGGTGCGCACGCCGCCCGGATAGAACTCGAGGATCGGATCTTCCCGCAGATCCACCAGCGTGACGTTGTCGCGGTTGTAGGTGTCGTAGTAGCCCTCATCCAGAATCTGCCGCTTGGTGCCAATGAGATAGTTGGGCAGCAGCTTGCGCGCGGTATCCGGGTTCTTGACCGTGCTCCGGATCTTGTCGCGCACGAACTCCGCAAGCGTCTCGTTGGCGAACTGGTCGGTGAACAGATCGCAGTAGGTGTCGATCACGATGTTGAAGCCGCCGACCTGCCAGAACTTCTCGTAGACCTCGCGCCGCTGCTCCGGCGTGTGTTCGCTGGCCTTGACGGTCGAGGCCAGGAACGGTGAGCCGAAGGGTGTGACGCGCATGCGCTGCTTGATTGCCGGCCAGGTGGCGCGGGCGTTCGCGACAAAGTCCGGGTCGACCGGCTTGTTACCCGCCGGGACGGTGTACTGCGGCGTTCGCTGCAGCACCGTCAGGTGCTGGCACTGGCGGGCGATGTGTGGAATCGACTGCACGCCGGACGACCCGGTGCCCAGCACCGCCACCCGTTTGCCGGTAAAGTCCACGCTGTCGTCCTGCGGCCAGCGGCCGGTGTGATAACACTCGCCCGCGAAGGTCTCGATGCCGGGGACCTTCGGCATATTGGCGGTCGACAGCGCGCCGCTCGCGCAAACCACGAACTGCGCGTCGAGCGTCGTGCCACGGCTGGTGTCCACCCGCCAGCGCTGGGTGGCCTCGTCGTAGGTGGCGCCGGTAATGCGCGTGCCGAGTTCAATATCGCGCCGCAGATCCATGCGGTCGGCGACGAAGTTCAGGTACTTCAGCACCGTGGCCTGATCCGGCTGGCGCTCCGGCCAGTCGAACTCGTTCATCAGTTCGTCGCTGAAGGTGTAGCAGTAATAGGGCGCGACCGGAAAGTCGACGCGGGCACCGGGATAGCGGTTCCAGTTCCAGGTGCCGCCCACGTTGTGTGCTTCGTCGTAGACCCGCGCCTTAAGACCCGCCTCGCGCAGGGTGTGCAGCGCGTACATGCCGCTGAATCCGGCGCCAATGACAACGACGTCCAGAACGATGGCCGCCTGTGTGGCGGTGCTTGGTGATGCGGTGCTCGACATAACGGTGTGCTCCCCGAAGATTGCTTTATGTCAGGACGGCGCGGGCGTGGTCCCGCGCTGCCTGCCGCTCGACGCGGCAATTCGATCCAAGGCCTACCTCACACATGCTGGAGTTTGGGGTCAGAGTAAAAACTCGAGAAAGCCTCCAGGGCCATGGTGAGTTCGAATAGTTTTTACTCTGACCCCAAATATTCAGCCGACCGTCACTTTGCCCGCCGCACGCAGCGCCGGCAGTTTAGGGTCCTGCACGATCGCGCCGCGGCCGTAGAGCTCGTCAATCTGCGCCGCGCTGTAGCCCAGTCGCTCGCGCAGGATTTCCTCGTTGTGCTCGCCTAAATACGGCGCGCGAAACGGAATGCTGTTGCCCGCCGTCGACAGCCGGAACGGCGAGCGGGCCACCGGTGTGCTCCCCAGTTCCGGGTGCGGCAGGGTCTGGAAGACTTCCCGCGCGGCGTGCTGCGGATGGCCGGGCACCTGCTCGATTTCCAGAATCGGCGCGGCCGGCACCCGGGCCTCGCCCAGGATGGCAAGCGCCGCGTCGTCGCTGGCGAGACTTTGCAGCCAGGCCTCGACCAGCGCGCGCACCTCCGGTCGCCGCGCGCAGCGTGCGGCCTGGGTGGCGTAGCGCTCGTCCGTTTCAAGATCCGGTCGCCCCATCGCTCGAACCAGCGGCGCCCACTGATGTTCCATCACCGCCAACACCAGATAGCCGTTGCGGGCGCGATAGGTGCCGTAGGGGCAGATGTTGAAAAAATCGCCGCCGAAGCGGGTAGGCTTGAGGCGGCCCTCGCTCATCATGTTGAGCGGCAGGTTGATGTAGTCCAGATAGACCAGCGCTTCCAGCTGCGAGAGATCGATGTACTGGCCTTCGCCGTGCAGCGCGCGGTGATACAGCGCCGCCGCCACCGCGAAGGCCGCGTGCACGCCGGCGTTGGGGTCGCCAAAGTAGTTGCCGACGTACTGCGGCGGGCCGTCCGGATCGCCGGTCATCGCCATCACGCCGCTTTGGGCCTGCGCGATGATGTCGAAGCTGGTGAAGTTGGCGTAGGGCCCCTGCTGCCCGAAGCCCGAAATCGAACACATGATGAGCCGCGGGTTGATGGCCTTCAGCGACTCATAGTCGAAGCCGTATTTCGCCATCACGCCGGGGCTGAAGTTTTCAATCACAACGTCCGAGTCGCGCACCAGCTGCTCGACCAGCGCGCGCCCGGCGGGGTCGCGAAACTCAACCGCCACGCTTTTCTTGCCCGCGCACGCGGCTAGAAAGAAGGCGCTGACGCCGGGCGCCACAAAGTGAATCTTGCGGCCCAGATCCCCATCCGGCGTGCGTTCGATCTTGACCACGTCGGCGCCAAATTCGGTCAGCAGCCGGGTGGCCGCGGGGCCGGCCAGATACTGGGTGAAGTCCAGCACCTTCACGCCGTCGAGCAGTTTGCGGGGCGGATTGGGCGTGCTCATGGACGACTCTCCGGTCTGGGCGGTAGCCGGATTATGGGCGGCTCGCAGCGCGACAAGTCAAACGGCTTGGGCGACACAGTCCAGAGGCGAGCCGGACGGGCGATGCCGCCCGAACACCGGGTCGATCAGGGCCGCATGAAGGCGTACTCCGCGTCCGGGTCCAGATTGTCGATGGCGTAGCGGAGTTCGGCGGCAATGTCTTCCAGGCTGCGCTCTGCGCGCCACAGCGTGACGACTTCGTCGAGCAGGATGCGGCCGACCACGTCGCGCGGGATCCGCGCCGCCGCAGCGACAGCAAGCAGGGCTTCGACCTGGGGCATCAGGGTATCGCGGTCGCTCATGGGCTGTTTCTCCAGAATGAAAATCCTTGCGTGCCGCCGTCTGGGCGACGCGCCGAAGCGCCCTATACTGCAAGCTCTACAGCATGAGGTCACCCGGTATGGAATCGCCCTGGAGCCATCATCAGGCCACGGTCAATGGTTTTCGCATGCACTACGTCACCGCCGGCTCCGGCTATCCGCTGGTGTTGCTGCACGGCTGGCCGCAGAGCTGGTACGAGTGGCGGAAGATCATCCCCGCACTCGCGGGCCAGTACCGTGTCATCGTGCCCGACCTGCGCGGCCTTGGAGATTCCGAAAAGCCGATGACCGGCTACGACAAGCGCACCATGGCGTCCGACGTGCGGGAACTGCTACGCCAACTCGGTATTCACAAGGCAGGCGTAATCGCCCACGACTGGGGCGGGGCGGTGGCGTTCTATCTGGCCTACGACAATCGTGCGCTGGTGGAGCGGCTGTTCATTCTGGACATGGTGCCCGGCTTGATTAAGGCCGGCGACGCGTTTCCGCTCGAGTTCGCGCTCAAGGTCAACCACGTGTTTTTCCACGGCGGCAATCCGGACTGGGCGGCGATGCTGGTGGGACAGAACGTGGACGGTTACCTCCGGCGCTTCTTGACCACGCTCGACTTCAACTACAGCCCGGCGGTATTCAGCGAGGAAGACATCGCCGAGTACGTGCGGGTCAACTCCCTGCCTGGCTCGCTGCGCGCCGGGTTTCAGTGGTACGCGGCGGGTTTGCGCGAAGACAGCGTCAATCTGGCCAACGCGACCGAAAAACTGACGATTCCCGTGCTGGCCTATGGCGGCGAAAGCTTCCTCGGCGACATCCGACCCTACTGGACGCCGGTGGCCGATCAGGTCGAGGGCGGCGCGGTGCCTCACTGCGGACACTTCGTGCCCGAGGAGCAGCCGGAGTTCGTGCTCGATCAGGCCTTGCGATTTTTTGCGCCGCTGAAAATCTGATCCGCAGGGCAGTGATCCAGCCGCGCGCGGTGTCCGTAAAATCCGCAACTGGCGATTCTCTCCCCTCCCTGCTCCTATTTTTTTATCGCCAGCCGGCGGACGCTTTCAGCGGGCCGCCTTTTTTTTGTCCAATCGCGGCGTCCGAGGCTTGCCACCGCACCTGTAGGAGCGGCGCGTGCGCCGCGATAGTCCCCGGTGTTGACGCCAGATCAATCGCGGCGTGCACGCCGCTCCTACGGGGATCAGGCGAAAGACGGCGCGATGTCCAGCGTCGTGACCCGCCGCAGTTCGCGGCGGTACTGTTTGTCGTTGAACGGACGCGCGCGGTGCATGGTGCTGCGATTGTCCCAAATCACCAGATCTTCGTTGTCCCAGGTGTGGGCATAACAAAACTGCGGCGCGGTGGCGTAGGTCATGAGGTCGCGCAGCAGCAGCCGACCTTCCGCCACCGGCATGTCCACGATGTGCGACGCGTGCGAGGCCAGGTACAGCGCGCGCCGCCCGGTCTTCTCGCAATAGCGAACCAGCGGCTGCGGGTTGCCGTGCAGGCGTTCGCGCTCCTCAGATGAAAAGCTGAAGCCCAGCACCTCGCGGGAATAGGCAATGGAGTGATGCGCGGTGAGCGGCCGAAGCCGCGCCTGCTCGTCGGCGGGCAGGGCTTCCCAGGCGGCGCGCATGTCGGCGAATTCGGTATCTGCCCGTACCGGCGGAATCACGCGGGCGGAGAGCAGCGAGTAGCGGCCGGGCGGATTCTCGAAACTCGCATCCGTATGCCACAGCTGGTTTGCCAGCCCGTAAATCCGCCGGCGGTCGGCGCTGTCCAGCGGGTCGCCGTTTTCGTCGACGTTGGAGATGTCGGTCAGCGCCTCGTTGCCCAGGCGACTGGCAGTGAGCGCCGAGATGCCGGTCTTGGTGTGCAGCGTGCCGTCCCAGCGCCGGGCAAAGTCCAGCTGTTCGGCATCCGTCAGCGGCTGGCGCCGAAACACCAGCACGCCGTAGCGGTCCATCCCGTCGCGCAGCGCCGCGAGGGTGGGTTCGTCAAACACGCGGCGCAGATCAACGCCGCTGACTTCGGCGACAAAACTTTGGTGCAGGGGCGTGAAGCGAAGACTCATGGGGGGTGCCTTACACGTGGGCCCGCATCAGATCGCGGGCGATGACCAGACGTTGAATCTGCGACGTGCCTTCGTAAATCTGCAAGAGCTTGGCGTCGCGCATCAGCTTCTCGACGATGAAATCCTTGGTGTAGCCGTAGCCGCCGAGGATCTGCACGGCGTCGGTGGTTGCCCTGATCGCGGCGTCGCCACCAAAGGCCTTGGCGCAGGCGCTGTGGCTGCCGCGCAGGTTGCCGGCATCAACTTCGCTGGCGGCGTTCAGCGTCAGCAGGCGGGTCGCCTGATAGGCGATTTCCATATCCGCCAGCATTGCCGCCACCATCTGATGATTGATGATTGGCTCGCCGAAGGCCTTGCGCTGCATGGCATAGGCCAGCGCTTCGTCGCGGGCGCGGCGGATGACGCCCGCAGCGCCGGCCGCGATCCACGGCCGGGAACGATCGAAGGTCGCCATCGCGAGCCGAAAGCCGTGCTCGGGCCCGGCGATGAGGTGACTAACGGGGACTTCCACGTCTTCAAACACCACGTCGCCCGTATGCGAGCAGCGCTGGCCCAGTTTGTCGATCAGCGATTCCCAGCGCACGCCCGACCAGTTGGCTTCCACCACCAGCGCGCTGATGCCTTTGTGACCCTTGCTGCCCGCCTCGCGGGCAAACACCACGTAGAAGCTGGCCACATCGGTGTTGGTGATCCAGCGCTTGCGGCCGTTTAGCACCAGGGTGTCGCCGCGCCGCTCGTAGCGCGTGCTCATATTGGCGACGTCGGAGCCGGCGTCGGGTTCGGAGCAGGCGAAGGCGGCATAGTCGTGCGCGCTGGTCATCCGCCCGAGATAGGCCTTTTGCATCGCCGCGTTGTCGCACATTTGCAGCGGCAGCGCGGCGAGGCTGTTAGCCACCGCCGAGGTGCCAATGCCGAGACAGCCGTAGTTCAGTTCTTCCAGCACCAGCGTGTGGTCGTGGCAGGACAGCCCCGCGCCGCCCACCGCTTCCGCAAACTCAAGCTGGGTCAGCCCTTGCTCCCACAGTTCGCGCAGGATGGCGTGCGGAAACTCGCCGCTCTGGTCGAGCGCGCGGTCCAGCCGGGGTTCGATGATGCGTTCCCGCACGAAACGGCGCGCGGCCTCGGTGATGAGGGTTTGTTGCTCGTTCAGCATGGCAGCTCCGAAGGTGAAGGGAAGCGGTCGGGCCATTGTGCCACCCGGGCGCAGCCCCCGGCACTCCCGCATCGCATTGCACGCGTGGGCAAAGTGTGGTCAGTTTCTCCCGGTCCAATTACATCAAGTCCGCAGAGGGGAGAGTTCCATGTATCCAACGAGATTCGGCGTGTTCCTGTTGCCCAACAACATGCAGGAAGCCATCGACGGCGCGAAGCGCGCAGAGGCCGACGGGTTTTATTCGGCATCGGTCAACGACCACTTCTATTCCCCGCTGGGCAATCCGCAGACCCCGCAGATGGAGTGCTTCACCACCCTGACCGCGATGGCCTGCCATACCAGCAAGATCAAGCTCGCGCCGGCCGTCGCCGCCGCCTCCTTCCGCACGCCGCCGCTGCTGGCCAAGATCGCAACCTCGCTGGACCACGCCAGCAACGGTCGGCTGATTCTGGGCCTCGGCGCCGGCTGGCAGGACAAGGAGTACCACACCCACGGCTATCCGTTCCCGTCGACATCGGTGCGCCTGGAGCAACTCGATGAGTGCATCCAGATCCTCAAAGCCATGTGGACGCAGGAGGTGCCGGGCTTCAAGGGCAAGCACTTTGAAGTGCGCGAGGCCTACAACAACCCGCGCTCCATCCAGAAGCCGTATCCGCCGATCATGCTGGGCGGTTCGGGCACCAAGCTGCTCAAGATCGCGGCGCGCGAAGCCACCGTGCTGAACATCATTCCGCCCACCGGCAACGGAAAGGACTTTGTGAACGACCCGGTGGCGACGGTGAAGTTTGATACGCCGACGCTGAAAAGCCGCATCGCGCTGCTGCATCAGTTCATGCGCGAAGGCGGACGCGATCCGAGCGAGATGGAACTGGGCGGGCTGCTGCTGCTCGGCATGTCGCGCGATAAAAACGACCAGGGCTTGCGCGATATGGCGAAAGGCCTCGGCTTTCCGGACTACGCGACCGCGCAGAGCGCGCCGGTCGCGCTGCTCGGTACGCCGGATGAGGTGAAGCGCGAGATTGCCCATCGCATCAAAGACACCGGCGTGACCTATTTCATCATGGTGGTGGCGAACGAACTGACCAACGAGTTGTTCGTGAAGGAAGTGATGCCGGCGTTTGCGTAAGGACCGGTAGACGACCGCCTCGCCCGCCGGGGGCGGTTATCCATGTTGGCGGATCAGGAGGGAATCATGGCGCTGCTCGTGCTCGGACTGGTGATATTTCTGGGGATTCACGCCATCAACCTGCTGGCACCCAGCGCGCGCGCGGCGGCGGTGGCGCGACTGGGCGAGGGCGGCTGGAAGGGCGCCTTCAGCCTCGTCTCGCTGGCGGGCTTTGCGCTCATCTGCATCGGTTACGGGCAGGCGCGCGTCGCACCCGTCGTGCTGTGGACGGCGCCGGGATGGCTCTACTGGGTGACCGCCGCGCTGATGCTGCCGGCGATGATCCTGCTCGTCGCCGGCAATCTGCCCGGCTCCCGCATCAAGGCGCGCATGGGGCACCCCATGCTGCTGTCGGTCAAGGTCTGGGCGGCCGCGCATCTGCTGGTGAACGGCGGACTGCACGATCTGCTGCTGTTCGGCGGGTTCCTGATTTGGGCGGTGCCTGATTTCATCCGGCTACGGCGCCGTGATCGCGCCAACGGAACGGTCTATGCGACCCGCGGCCCGACGCGTGACGCGCTGGTGCTGGGCCTTGGCGTGCTGGCCTACGCGCTGCTGGTCGGCGGGTTACACCTGTGGCTGCTCGGCGTGCGGCCGCTGCCCGGCTAGACGGCGTCGCCCGCGGCGAGTTCCTCGGCGCTTACCACCCGGTTCCGACCCTGGTCCTTGGCGAGATAAAGCGCCCGGTCGGCCGCCTTCAGCAATTCGTCCAGCCCGCCCCCGGCGCGCTTGACCCGGGTAAAGCCGACCGACACCGTGACCGGCGTCTGGCGCACCGTGCAGCGCCGCGCCACTTCTTCGCGAAAGGCATCCAGCCGGCGCCGCGTGAAATCTTCGGTGATGCCGCTCAGCACCACGCCAAATTCCTCACCGCCAAGCCGGCCCAGCAAATCGCCCTCCCGGAAGAAATCCAGCATCGTCCGCGCCAGTTCACGCAGCACCCGGTCGCCTTCGTCGTGGCCATGGCTGTCGTTGATCTTCTTGAAGTGGTCGACGTCGATCATCGCCACCGCCAGATCCTCGCCCGAGCGCCGGGCGACCGCCACGGCGCGCTGCGCCGAATTGGTGAAGGCGCGGCGGTTGGGCAGGCCGGTGAGCTCGTCCATCAAGGCGAGTCGTTGCAGCGACTCGCGCAGCGCGATCGTCGACATGGCGCCACTGAGGCTTTGCAGCGTGGTCTGGAACTGGGCTGCCACCCGTTCGATTCGGCGGTCTTCATCCCGGCCGTGGGCCATCGATTCGGGCAGCGTGACGCTGACCAATGCCACCACCCGTTCCATGGAAATAAGCGGCGCACACAGCGTGACGTTGGGCGCATCCGCCACTACGTGGCGGCAGGGGATCCCGCTTCCGCCCCGCTGGGTGATATGCGCGCGGCGCATGCGCAGGCCCCAGCAGTCGCGCTCGTCCAGCGTCTTGAGCGGCACGCGATCGCCGAAGCGCTGGGCGGAGGCGTGCAAGCTAAGGCCTTCTTCATGCGTTAGCGCGGCATAGATGCAGACGTTAGACCGCGGATACATCCGCTCCAGAAAGCGGCTGGAGACTTCCAGCGCTTCTTCATGCGAGACGCAACGCTGCAAGAGTTCTACGCATTCCGAGGTCAGCGCGCTGATCGTCTGGTTGCGGTCGAGTTCCTCGATCCGCTGCGCCAGCGCCTGATTCATGCGCTCCTGCTCATCGAAACGCGCACGCGCTTGCTCCTGATGCAGTCGATCGGAGATGTCCTGCGCCACACCGAACAGCCGCACCGGGTGGCCGGCCGCGTTGCGCTCACCGAAGATGCGCACCAGCAAATGACCGGTGCGACCGTCGGCGTAGCGGATCCGGTGCTCGATCTGCCGCTTGAGATCAGGGTCGGTGCTGACGCAGATCTCGCCCAGTGCGTCGCGCATGAAAGCCACATCCTCGGGATAGACAAAGCGATCGGCATAGTCGCTGGATGACATGACATACCCGCCGAGCGCGGCGGCGGAGGTGCCGAAGATTTTCAGGAAGGCATCGCTGAAGGTGAAGCGATCGGTGTCGACGGCATATTCCCAGTGGCCCGCGCGCGCCATTTCCAGCGCCAGCCCCAGCTGCGAGGCGGTGTTGCGCAGGCGCCGATCGCTTTCCACCTGGCTCGTGATGTCGCGCAGGATGCCGGTGAAGCAGGGCTCGCCGTTGAGGCTGACGGGCGCGACGGTGAGTTCCACCCAAATCTGCTGCCCGTCCCGCCGCATGGCCCTCATCTGGCGCCTGGTGCCGATGATGTGGGCCTCGCCGGTCTCGCGGAAGCGCCGCAGGTAGCCGTCGTGCGCGTCGCGTTCCGCCGGCGCCATCAGCATCGCGACATTGCGGCCCAGACAGTCTTTGGGCGGGTGGCCAAAAATCCGCAGCACGGCCGCGTTGGCAGCCAGGATGATGCCTTCTGCGTTGATGGTGACGATGGCGTCGGGGGTGGTTTCCACCACGGACTCCAGGCGTTGCTCGGCGGCGCGTCGGCGTGCGGCGAGGCTGGTCTGGCGCACCGCCGTTTCAATGAACACGGCCGCCGGCCGCAGGTCCTGCACCAGCGTTTCAGGATAACCGCCCTGACGATTCGCCAGACCTACCATCGCCACCATGCCGGGCCCTTCGCTACAGGCCAGCCCCAGAAAAGTCCGCAGGGGCGGGTGACCTGACGGCCGTCCGCCGGCCCGCAGATCGCGCATCACGTCGTTGGAGACCAGGGTCTCGCCTTTCGTGATCACTTCGCCGAACAGCGTATTGAGGTTGCGGAACACCATGCCCTTGGCCTGATTCTCCTGATACAACCGGCGCGAGGCCTCGTCCCAGGAAATATCCGTGATGGCGTGGGCGCGCAGGAATCGGCCCTGTTCGTCGTCCTCGATGGTGCCGATGAAGCCGTACTCGCTGCCGGTGTGGGTGATCAGCGCCTCCAGGGTAGAGCGCCACCAGCCGGCAGAGTCCCCGCCTTCGCCGATCAAGCGCTGCTGCAAGCCGCTGATCAGGCTCTGCAGGGCGAGGCTGAAGCCGAGTCGCCTGCGCGCGTCGGATTCCTCGGTGACATCGCGCGCCGTGCCGACGAAGTGCCCACCAACCACCATCCCGCGCCACGACAGCAGGCGGTACTGGCCGTCGCGCGCGCGGTAGCGATTCTCGAAGGCGGGCATCATCGTCCGGGAATCCACCAGGTGCTGCAGCCCGGCCATCGTCTTCGCGACGTCGTCCGGATGAATCAAGGCGCTGATGGGCTCTGCGCGCAAATCGTCAAGGCGCCAGCCCAGCACGCGCTCCCAGGCGGGGTTAAGCAGGTCGAAATAACCGCGGCCATCGAGGGTGGCGAACAGGTCCTGCGAGAAGTGGAACAACTGCTCATAGCGACGCAGACGCTCGTGCACCTTGGCGAGGTCGGCGACCCGGATCAGGCGGCATCGCGCGAGCGGATGGCGCGGATCGCCCTCGGGTGGGCCCAGATCCAGCCGCAAGGGCGTCTGCTCGCCGTCTGCGCCCGCAACCGCGGCCTCGAAGCCGAGCACCGACTGGCCCGCGGCAAGCGCCGGCACCAAGGCTGCACTGATCGCCTCGGGCTGCGCGAAACAGCGCGCAAACAGCGGTCCGGGCGTCGCATCGGCGTCTGAGGCCAGCCGCAACAGGGCCCGCGCCTCGCGACTGGTCCAGACGATCCGGCCGGCGGCATCGAGGTGCACCACGGCCTCACCGAGTTCTTCGGCGAATGCCCGCAGCGCCTGCTCCTGTTGCCGGGCCTGCGCCCGCAGTTCGAAGTTTTCCGTCACCAAACGGGCCACGGCGGACAGGAAGTCCAGTTCTTCAGCGGTGAACTCGCGCGGCGCCAAGTCGATCACGCACAGGGTGCCCAGCGTGTGGCCTTTGGCGGTGGTCAGCGGAATGCCGGCATAGGCGCGGATGTGCGGGGCGCCGGCGACCAGCGGGTTATCCGCGAAGCGCGGATCGGCAAGCGTATTGGCGACGACCAGCGTTTGCGCGTCGGCCACCACATGTCCGCAGAACGACACCGCGCGCGGGGTTTCGCTGGCGTCCAGTCCGTGGCGCGACTTGAACCACTGTCGGTCGCGATCGACCAGCGAGATCAGCGCGGTCGGCACGCCAAGCTGGGTTGCCACGGCCTTGATCAGCGCATCGAGTTCGGGCTCGGGCGGGCTGTCCAGCAGGCCCGCGGCCTCTAGTTCAGCCTGCCGATCTGCCTCGTTGGCCGGAAATCCCGGAGCCTGCATGCTCATACCTCCCTGGACGATGGATTGCCTGCCGTCAGCGGCGAGCCGTAAGCCCGCTGCGGGAGAGTGCCCAGCGTGCCGCTTTGCCGCGCGGTGGCCCATCGGCAGGTTTTTTTACAAAAAGCGGCGCATTTTCCAAGCCAGCGAGGCCGCCCACGCGCGAGGCTTGGGTCCCGACGCATGCGCTGACGCCACCTACACCACAGGAAAAAGAAAGCGATGTCCAAAGCCACCCCCGGCTCCGCGCTGGCCGCCCACTGCACCAGCCTGCACAAACACTGGGACCGATCGGTTGCCCCGGCGCATGTCATCAGCAGCGGCGCGACGATTGCGATGACCTGCCCCGATGCGTCCAACGGGCTGCTCAGCGCGTCTTCCACGGCAGCCGACATCGCGACCATCGACTTCTCCCACCTCGATCCGCTCTGCGGGCCGATCTATGTCGAGGGCGCCGCGCCCGGCGACACCCTGGCCGTCGAGGTGCTGGACCTGACGATGGCGAACTGGGGCTGGACCGGGCTGCTGAACGGTTTTGGCCTGCTGGCGGACGAGTTTACGCAGCCCTACTTTCGCAGCTTTGATCTGACCGGTACTGACATCGATCTCTACGGCGTCAAGTTTCCGCTGCAGCCCATGATGGGCGTGCTGGGTGTGGCGCCCGGCATGCCCGGCGAATTTCCCTCCATCACGCCGACCTGCGCGGGCGGCAATATCGATGTGCGCTACCTCACCGCCGGCGCGACGATTTACCTGCCGGTATTCAACGACGGCGCGCTGCTCTCCGGCGGCGACGGCCACGGCCTGCAGGGCGAGGGCGAGATCTCCGGCACCGCTATCGAAGCGCCCATGACCGCGACGCTCAAAGTCAGCCTGCTGAAAGGGCAGGCGCTGCGCGCGCCGGTGCTCGATATTTCCACCCGACGCTATACCGAAACCGAATACCGCGATTTTCTGGGCATCGGCCCGGATCTCTTTCAGGCCGCGCGCGACGCCACGCGTTTTGCAGTGGACGCGCTTGCCCGCCATCTGCAAATCGAGCCCTTCGAGGCCTACGCCATGCTCGGCATGGTCGGCGAATTGCGGGTACACGAGATCGTCGACCAGCCCAACTGGATTGTGGGCTGCATGATTCCGCGCCGCCTGTTTCAGCGCCGCCTTTTTCCCGCTTCGCCCTGATTATCCGTTTCGCCCTGCCAAGGAGAATCCCATGAAAAGAAGCCCTTTGCGTCGTGTTCTCTCAGCGCTCGCCCTGACCGGCGCGCTCGCCTTGAACGCCGCCCCACCCGCCGTGTTGGCCGCCGAGCCCGCGCTGAAAGTGGGGGTACCGGTGTGGGTCGGCTGGATGCCCTGGTGGGTCGCCCAGGAGAAAGGCCTGTTCAAGGCCAATGGACTGGACGTTGAACTGCGGAACTTCGCGGTGCAGGGCGATGCCGTGCTGGCGCTGGCGAGTGGCAAGCTCGATGCGGCCAGCGTCGCCACCAACGATGTGCTCACCGTAAACGCCGACGGACCCAAAGCCAGCGTGGTGCTGCTGCACGATGAATCGGCCGGCGCCGACATGTTGATTTCGCGCGGTATCGACACGCCCGCCGGCCTTAAGGGCCAGCGGATCGCGGTGGAAGTGGGCGGCGTGAGTCACTTTTTTCTCTCCAAGCTGCTGAGCCAGAACGGGCTCAGCGAGTCGGACGTCACCATCGTCAACATGACCGCCGCCGACGCCGGCGCCGCCTTCGTCGCCAAAGCCATCCCGGTAGTGGTGACCTGGGAGCCTTACGGCACGCAGGGCATCAAGTCGGGCGGCAAGCTGCTGTTATCCAGCAAGGACACCCCGGGCGCGATTGTCGATGTGCTGGGCGTGGGCAACGAGGTGCTGAAGGCGCGGCCAGAGGACGTGCGCAAGCTGATCAAGAGCTGGTTTGACGCGCTGGCCTATGTCGGCGCCCATCAGGACGAAGCCTTCGCCATCATGGCCAAGGCCTCCGGGGTATCGACCGCCGAATTCGCCGACATGTGGAAAGGGGTGCGGATTTTTCCTGCCGCCGACAACGCCGCCGCGCTGGGCGCGGGCGGGGCGTTTCACGGCACGGTCGACGCGATGGGGGCCTTTATGGTCAAGCAGAAGCTGCTGGCGGCGCCGGTGGCGGCCGGCAGCATGGTCAGCGACCAGTTCCTGCCCGGCGCGGCCAAGTGAGGGCTGCCGCATGCCCCAGACGCTCGCGCCGGTAGCGCGCGGGTGAGGTGCCATAGCGGCGGCTGAAGGCCCGGGTGAGATGGGCCTGATCGAAAAAGCCGCAGCGGCTGGCCACGTCTGCGATCGGCGGCGCGACGTGGCCCAGCAGCTCTGCCGCCCGCGCAAGCCGTAAATCCAGCACAAAGCGGTGCGGGGTGGTGCCGGTACGCTGCCGCAACTGGCGGCAGAACTCGCCCACCGGCAGCCCGCTCCAGTCGGCCAGCCGGGCGACCGTGATCGGCGTGTCGAGCTGCGCGAGACAGGACTCGCGTAGCCGCGCCAGCGTGGCAGGGGCTAGCGCGCGACCGCCTGCCGCGTCCCGCTTCGGCGCAGATCCCGAGCTGCGCAGCAGGCTGCCGATCAAAATTGGCGCGACCGTGGTTTGAAAGTGCCGACCCAGCGCGTCCTCGCGTTGGGCTTCGGCGTAGGCCTCGGCGCACAGTCGAGCCAGAAACGGGTGGCGAAACGGGCGCTCGCTCAGCGCATCCAGCGCCACCGCGGTCTGCCCGCATCCGTTCGCAACGCTGCGCACCGTGGCGTCATCAAGCGTCACCATGAGGTGGCGCTGATGCGCCGACAGGCGGAGCTGCGCGGTGGTCTGCGGCCGGGTGATGGGGGCAAACATGCCGGGGCGTAAACGCGCCGAGCGCCAGCGGTCGTCCTGTTGCCAGGACAGCTCGGCCTCTCCCTGCAGGACCAGACAGAGCCGGTACGCCGGGGCCGCCGGATCGCTGAACTCGGCGGGCGGCAGGAGCAGATTTTCGAAGGTAACGGCCGCGTTGCGTGGCATGGGGCATCCTCGGGTTGTGACGGCTGGCGGCGCGCCGACCGGCCGCAATGGCGCTGGAAGGCGAGCAAGCTTTGTGCCGAGACTCGCTGCGCTGGCGCCGTCGGTCGGCGCAATCCGCCCCCTTGGCCGCCCCGACGGGCCGCCGCTATGCTCGACCCAACGCGCAATCAGGAGTCCTGCGATGAGCCGCAATACCGAAGTGCCCGCCCTGATGGCGGCCCGTTCTGGCCAGCTTTTTCTCGATGGCCAGTGGGTGCCCTCGCAGGGCGAAACAGTCCCCGTCATCGATCCGGCGACCGGGCAGATCACCGGCCATTTTGCCAAGGCCACCGGGGAGGAAATCGACCGTGCGGTCGCGGCGGCGACCCGGGCGCAGCGCGCCTGGTGGGCCTTGAGCGCCCTCGAACGGGCCGCGGCGCTCCACGAAGTGGCGGCGCAGATGGCCACCATCAGCGCGCGGGTGGGTGAATGTCTCACCCGCGAAATGGGTAAACCGTTCCGGGAATCCAACTGGGAAGGCGGCGCCTCGGCCGGCGCGTTTCGCTACTACGCCGAGCTTGCCCGGCACGAGCAGGGGCGGATTGCCGGGCCGGCCATCGCCGGCCAGCTGCACATGACCCTGCACGAACCCTTGGGCACGGTGGTGTCGATCGTGCCCTTCAATTTTCCGGTGCTGCTTTTTGGCTGGCAGGCGGCCGCAGCGCTCGCCGCCGGCAATGCGGTGATCGTGAAACCCGCCGAACTCACGCCGCTGACCCTGCTGGTGCTGATGGAAGCCTTTACCCATCTGCCACCCGGGCTGGTGCAGGTCGTGACCGGCGGCGCCGAGGTCGGGCAGGCGCTGGTCGCCCATCGCCAAACGCACGGGGTGGCTTTTACCGGCAGCGTGCCGGCCGCGCAGGCGGTGGCAAGGACGGCGGCCGAGCGCTTCAAGCCGACCTTGATTGAAGCCTCCGGCAACGACGCCTTTATCGTCATGCCCTCGGCGCCGATCGAGACCGTGGCGCGCGGCGCGGCCTTCGCCGCTTTCCTCAACTGCGGGCAGGTTTGCACCTCGGCCGAGCGCTTTTACGTGCACGCCGAGGTCTACGACGCCTTCATCGCGGCGCTGGCGCGGGAAGCGCGCGCCTTACGGCTGGGCAGCGGCCTTGGTGAAGTCGACATCGGCCCGATGGCCTCAGCCCGCGAGCGGGCGCGGGTCGAGCGGATAGTGGCCGACGCGGTCGCCGACGGCGCGCGGGTGGTTTGCGGCGGACGTCGGCCGCCCGGGCTTGAGGCCGGCTGTTTCTACGAACCGACCGTGCTCGAAGTCACGCACCAGCACCGCATCATGCACGGCGAGTGTTTTGGTCCGCTCGCGCCGGTCGCCAAGGTGCACAGCCTCGACGAGGCGATTGCCTGCGCGAATGATTCCGAGCTTGGCCTCGGTGCCAACATCTACACCAACGACCTCGCGGAGGCCTTCCGCGCCGTGCATGAAATTGAAACCGGCATCGTGTGGGTCAACACGCCGCTCAACGACAACGACGCCGTGCCCTTCGGCGGCCGCAAGCTGACCGGCAGCGGGCGAGAGTTGGGCGCGGAAGGCCTCGCCCAGTTTCGCCGCTCAAAGATGGCGATGATCGCGCCCGTCGCGCTGCCGGATCCGGAGTGGTTTCCGTATCCGGATGCGGATGCGTTTGGGAATCAGGATGTCAGCCTGATCAAGGGATAAGCGCATGGCGCGCACGAGTAGTGGATTGATCGAATGCTGATTTTTCACGGAGACTCGTCAGTTAGCGCCCGACCATGCACGGGCGCCGGTCAGCGACGGATGCCTGGTCCTTATTAACCATTTGCAGCTGAGCAAAAACGAGCGTGACCAAATGCGACAAGGCAGCAGATTCCAGCGCCCATCACCCAAGCATTGACCCCCTAAGTCGGGCCGAGGCTTTTCTTGCGCGTCGGCGAGGTCTGGTGATTGCCACGATTGTGGCCGTCTCCGTGTTGCTCCGGACCGCCTACTTTTTTCAGCTTCAAGATGACGCATGCCTGCATCAGCACCAGTGGGTGTCGACAGATATGCACTTCAACGACGCGTGGGCAAAGGAAATCAACGCGAGCGGCTGGTTGCTCAATCAGCCCTTCCATCCGTTTTTCGACTGGAACCGGGACATGGTCACCAAGCTCCTGCTTGCCCACCCGGAGAAAGCCAGCGAATTGCGCGGTACATGGTCTGGTGCTGGCCCCCCGCCCGCGGCTGAAAAACTGCTCTGGGATGAGTGGTATGGCGGCAAGAGGTTTCATCAGGAGCCGCTATACCCCTATCTGCTGGCATTGACCTACAGGCTGTTTGGCGAGGATGTCCGGCCGATTTTTGTTTTGCAGATGCTGGTCGGCGTGTGGGGCAATCTGCTGGTTTATCTGATCGCGCGGCGTTATTTCGGCGACCTGGTGGGCAGCATTGCCGGCGCCATGGCCACGCTGTGCGGCCCCATCCTGTACTACGAGTTGATCCTGCTACGCGACTCGCTGTTCGCCGTTGCCGGTTTGGCGGCGGTCTACATGACGCAGCGGGCGCTTGATACATCCATCTGGCCACGCTGGCTGGCAGCGGGCCTCGGGTCAGGACTCGCTTTGTTGCTGAAGTCGAGCTTCGCCCTTTTTCTGGTCTGGGTGCTGGCGGGTATGGTTTGGGCGCAACGGAAACAGCCGGGCAAGTTGGCCGTCAACCTGGGCGCGTGGGTGTGCGGTGTGGCCCTGTTGCTCGCGCCGGCGGTACATCGAAATATGGTGGTCGGCGCACCGCCCTTGAGCCTGTCCAGCGTAGGCGCCATCACCTTTGTCGGCGCGAATACGGCTGATTACGGGTCTGCTCCGGATTTCGTCGGTGGGTTCTTCGTCAGTCCCCGGTATGCGGCAGACATCATGGCGGCGAGTGGCGGAAAGTTCTTACCGGCAGCGCTGGCCGCGCTCGGCACGCACGAGCGTTTAGGCACTTACCTGCGCCAGCTCTGGCTCAAAACCTCGATCGCTTTTCATTGGTACGAAGTCCCTAACAACAGCAATTTCTACTACTACCGCCTGCACGCCAGCGTGCTGCGCTTTTTGCCAGTTACCTTCGGTCTGATCGCACCGCTCGCGCTGGTCGGATTAATCCTTGCGGCGAGAAACCGGCCAAGGCCCTGGTTGATGTACGCGCTCATGGGCTGCTCGCTGTTGCTGCTGCTGGGCTTTGGGGTGTTTTCGCGACTTCGCCTGACGCTGTTCGCCGCCTCGATTGTCTTTGCGGCGCTAAGTCTGGCGACGGCTGCGCGCTGGGTCTCTGGTCGCCAGTGGCTGAAGCTCGCCGTGCTTGGTGCCGCACTGGTGCCCTTGGCCTTGTGGGTCGGTCGGCCCTTGCCCGACAGCGTGCCGCTGATCCGGCCGATCGACTACATGGCGCCAGTTTTTTCTTATTACGCACCTCAGGCGCAGGCGGCCGACGCCCGCGGCGACCCTTGCGCTGCAGCTGCGCGCTGGGCGGATGCGCTTGGCTATGAGCCTGCTTTTATAGGTGCACTTGACGCGACTCGCCCGGCCACTTCCGCCTCGCAGAAGCAGTTGGCGGGCTTGTTCGGCCAAAGTCGATACTTCTACGTGGTGTCCCTGCAGTCCTGTCGCGATCAGGCCACCGGGCAGACGCTTAAAGAAACGCTGGAGCTGGAGATCAGTCGACAGCAACTGAGGCTTAAGCAACTTGCAGCTGCCGTGTCGCCGCCGACTTAAGGCGACACGGCAGTCGGGCAGCCCTCAGGTCCTGATCGGCCCCGCCTCCTGCCGCCAGCGGTTCATGCTGCGCAGCCAGCGGTCGACGTCGGTGGTTTTGCGCTGCAGGTAATCGCGCACGCCGGGATGCGGCAGGATGAGGAACTCCTCTTTGGCCATGGTCGCGACCACGCAGTCGGCGAGTTCCGCCGGTTCGATCATGCCGTCGACCGCGGCGACGGCGGCTTCGTCCGGCCGGTCGGTCATGGGCGTGCGGACGGCTTGCGGCGCAAGCACCGAGACCCGAATGCCCTGATGCTTGTACTTGATCGCCACCCACTCGGCGAAGGCGACGCAGGCGTGCTTGGTCACCGAATAGGTTGCCGACTGGATGTGGCTCAACAGACCCGCCGCCGAGGCCGTGTGCACCAGATAGCCGCTGCCCCGCGCGACCATGCCGGGGGCGACGGCGCGCACGGCGTAAACGTGCGCCATCACGTGAATGTCCCAGTTGAGCTGCCACTCCTCGTTCGGCACGTCTTCATCGCCCAGCCGGGCAATGCCGGCGTTGGAGCAGAAAATATCGATGGGGCCGAGTTCGGCTTCGACCCGAGCGACCAGCGCCTGGATTTCCGCCTCCACCGCCACATTGCAGCGGACGGCCAGCGCGCCGGTCTCGGCCGCCACCGCGGCCAGCCCGGCTTCGTTCAGATCCGCAATCGCAATCCCGCGCGCGCCTTCCGCCTTGAAACGACGCGCCAGCGCAGCGCCGATGCCGCTGCCGCCGCCGGTGATGACGATGATCTTGTCTTTGATGTCCATGCGGTTCCTCAGCGACGCGCTTCGCGCCGGATGTAGTGTTGCAGGGCTTTGAGATCGCCCTCGCTTAAATCGTGGAAGCGCGGCATGCCGGCCATCTGGCGCGAGCCTTTGATCACCACGTCCTGCAGCGCATCCTCGTACACCGGGATGGTGGACGCGCGCAGGTCCGGCGCGTAGCCACCGGACACCGCCCCCGCGCCGTGACACAGCACGCAATGTTTGGCGTAGAGCAGGTTGCCCTGTTGCGCCAGCATGTCGTCGACCTTGAAGTCTTCCTGCTTCAGCGGTTTGGCAAAGCTCGGCGGCGGCAGCTTGGGCAGTTCCGCCTTGCCCTCCAGACTAAAGCTGATGAGCCGCCGCGGCTGCGCGCGATAGGCCCAGCCGTGCTGGGCCTGCAGCGAACCACCCACCGCCGGGCCCGCGCCGCCCCAGCCCACCAGCAGCGCGATGTGCTGCTTGCCGTTGACGGTGTAGGTGACGGGCGGTGCGGAAATGCCCAGGCCGGCATCGAACTGCCACAGGGACTCGCCGTCGGTCGCGCGATAGGCGACCAGCTTGCCGTCGGTGCGGCCCTGAATGACGAGGTTGCCGGCGGTGGTCAGCGTGCCGGGATTCCACACGCCGGGCAGCGTCACTTCCCAGCGCAGTTTCTGCGCCACCGGATCCCAGGCCCGCAGCGCGCCGGTGCCGGCGTTGACCGGAATATCCTCGCGCGCAAATTCAACGCCCGGGTCGATGGAAAAATTTGGCGACTGCCAGATGGATTTATCGATGCCCTTGTCGGTAAACAGCCCGGGCAATTCCATCACCGGGATGTAAGCCAGACCCGTGTTGGGGTTGAACGACATGGCGTGCCAGTTGTGGATGCCAAAAGGGCTGGGCCACACCAGCTCCTGCCCGTCTTCGTAGCGCGCCCCCTTGCGTTCGATCGGGCGGCCGGTCTTCAGGTCGATCGACTCCGCCCAGTCCACCTTGCCGATTTTTTCCGCCGAAAGCAGTTTGCCGTTCGCGCGATCGATGACGTAGAAAAACCCGTTCTTGGGCGCGTGCATCAAGGCTTTTACGGGCTTGCCGTCGATCTTCAAATCGGCCAGCACGATGTCCATGTTCGAGTTGTAGTCCCAGGTTTCGCCGGGCGTGGTCTGGTAGTGCCAGGCGTATTTGCCGGTGTCGGCGTCCAGCGCCACGATCGAACACAGGAAGAGGTTGTCGCCACCGCCGGGGCTGCGGATGTTGCGGTTCCAGGGCGAGCCGTTGCCGGTGCCGATGTAGATGCGGTTGAACTCGGGGTCGTAGGTGAAGCCGTTCCAGGCGTTGCCGCCGCCGCCGTGCTTCCACCATTCGCCGGTCCAGGTCTTGGCGGCCATGGCCTGGGTCTCATCCTCGAAGCCATCGGCCGGGTTGCCGGGCACGATGTAGAAGCGCCAGGCCTGCTTGCCGGTCTCGGTGTCGTAGGCGGTGACGTAGCCCCGGTTGGCGCCGACTTCGGTGCCGCCGTTGCCGATGATCACCTTGTCGCGGAACACCCGCGGCGCGCCATTGATGTACATCGGCAGCTTGGGATCGATGGTCACCGCGCTCCAGACTTCCTTGCCGGTCTTGGCGTCGATAGCGTTCAGGCGGCCGTCGCCGGTGGCGACAAACACCTTGCCCTTCCAGAACGCGACGCCGCGGTTCGAGTCCCAGAAAATCCGCTGCCGGTCGCCGGCGACTTCCAGCGTCTTGGGGTCGTAGGTCCACAGCACCTTGCCAGAAGCCGCGTCGACCGCGCGCACCACGCTGTAGCTGCCGCTGATGTACATCACGCCGTCGACCACGATGGGGGTGGCGAGCAGGGTGCGGTCGGGGAGTTCGAGCCCCCAGTCGGGCTTCAGGCCGGCAACGGTTTTTTCGTTGATCTGGTCCAGCGGGCTGTAGCGCTGCTCGCTGTAGGTACGGCCATAGGACAGCCAGTTGGCGCTGTCCTGTTCGTTGGCGATGGCCGCGCCATCGACCGTGGTCGCCGCGCCGGCGGCCTGCCCGACGCCTAGCAATGCCGCCAGCCCAAGGGCCAGCGAAAGACCTCGCTGTCTGCTCATGACCGTACTCCCCATGCCTGTTGTTGTCGTTCGTGCCGCTAACTGCGGCGGCGCCCCGGTCTTATGCCGTGAGTCGCCCGGTGCGGTAGTCGTTGACCGCTTGTTCCAGTTCATCGCGGGTGTTCATCACGAACGGCCCGTATTGCGCGACCGGCTCGCCGATGGCGCGCCCGGCGACCAGCAGCACGCGGCCGCCCCGCGGGCCGGCGCTTAAGGTGAGTTCGTCGCCGTCGTTCAGAATCGCCGCGCTGCCCATCGGCACCTCGGTGCCGGCGGCCTGCACGCTGCCTTCAAAGGCGTAGAGGAAGGCGTTAAGGCCCGCCTTGACCGGCAGGGTGATGCTGGCGCCGGCGTCGAGCATCACATCCGCGTAGAGCGGTTCGGTGCTTAAACCATTGATGGGGCCGGTGGCGCTGCTGCCGTCGAGGCTGAGGCTGCCGGCGACCAGTTTCACCCGCGCGCCAGAGGCGCTTAGTACCGGCATTTCCTCGGCGGGAATATCGCGGTAGCCCGCCAGTTTCATTTTTTCTTTCGCCGGCAGGTTGATCCACAGCTGGAAGCCGCGCAGCAGGCCGGCCGTTTGCTGGGGCATTTCGGAATGGATGATGCCGCGGCCGGCGGTCATCCACTGCACGCCGCCGGCTTTCAGGTCGCCGCGATTGCCCAGATGGTCCTCATGCAGCATGTGCCCGTCGACGATGTAGGTGACGGTCTCGAAGCCGCGGTGCGGGTGGGCCGGGAAGCCTTCGATGTAATCGTCCGGGTCGTCGGACGAGAAAAAATCGAGCATCAGGAAAGGGTCGAGTCGCGCCCCGGGATGCTGACCCAGCGCGCGTTTCAGTTTGACCCCGGCGCCATCGCTGGTGTCGACCGCGCGGTAGCTGGTAAGGACGGTTCGGGCGGTCATGGGCGGGCTCCGGCTGGTGACTGGCGGCTACAGTACGAGGGTGTTCCGCGCCTTGCCAAGCGCGACGAGCGAGCAATTGCCGCCGTCGAGCAGCAATTCGGTGACCGAGCAGTAGTCGGGCTCAAACACGACCAGCCGCTCGTCGCCCATTGCGCGGCCCACCAGCGCGTTGATGACCATGAAATGGGTGAAGAAAACCGTCTCTGTCTGACAGGCCAGCAGCGCCTGCCAGGCCCGCTCGCGCCAGACGTGGAGCGGGGCGTCGACCGCCGGCCAGCGGGCGGCCATGATTGCCGTCAGCCAGGCCCGCCGCGCGTCCAGCGGCACGCCGGCCGAGGGCAATTCCCGAACCCCGTCCTCGATGCTGACCGGCCGGCCCCAGTGGGCGGCCAGCGGCGCCGCCGTTTGCTGGGCCCGCTGCAGCGGACTGCTGACGAGGCGGGTGGTGGCCTGATGGGGCACCGGGCCCGAAAACTGCGGCAGCAGCGCCCGCGCCTGCGCATGGCCGGCCTCGGACAGGCCGGGGTCAACGGCGGTGTCCCAGCTGGCGGCGGCCTCGCCGTGGCGGATGAGGTAAATGCGGACGGGTTGGGACATGCGGCGCGCTCGTGAATAGGACCGGGCCGCATTCTGGCTTGCCAAGCCGGACAGACCAAGCCGGCGTCGCCACGGGCGGCGGTGAGCCATCCGTGTCGGAGCGGCCGGTCGGCCGCGATAAAACACTTGCGATAGCGCCCCGAAGAATCGCGGCGCACGCGCCGCTCCCACAGTGGAAGGCGGGCCCATGGGGCAGCGCGGCGTGCAATCGCGGGGGCGCTCCGGCATATTCGCCCGCCACAGCCATTCCCCGTAAGAAAGCCCGCTACGCATGAGCGACGAACTGCTGGAACGACACGCCCACCGCCGCATTGCGTTTGAAGGCGCCTGCAATTGCCGCGATCTCGGGGGCTTGAAGACCACCGATGGCCGGCGCACCCGGACGGGCGTGGTCTATCGCTCGGACGCCCTCGCGACGCTGACGGTGGGCGACCAGGCGGCGCTGGCCGAACTGGGCGTGCGGGCGATCTACGACCTGCGAACCGAGGACGAACGCACCCGCCACCCCAACCGTCTGCCGGTCCCGCCGCCGGTGCAGCACGCCTTCGGCTTCATTCCGCAGGGCAATCTGAACATGTTCGAGGCGGTGAACAGCGGCGCCTGGTCGGCCGAGGACACCCGCCGGGCAATGCAGAGCCAGTACGAGCGGCTGATCCTCGACCACACCGACTGCCTCGCCGGGGTTTACCGCGGCCTGCTGCGCGAGGAGGGCCGACCGGCGGTGCTTCACTGCGCGAGCGGCAAGGACCGCACGGGCATCGCCAGTGCCGTGCTGCTGCTGGCCATCGGGGTGGGGCGGCAGGACGTGATTGAGGACTATGTGATCTCCAACTTCCAGCGCCGGCCGGTGGCCTTGTTCACCGACGGCGCACCGGCCGCTGCGGTCGAGCAAATCATGTGCGCCAGCGCGGACTATCTCGACACCGCGCTGAAAGCTGCCGAGCGGGTCTTTGGTTCCTTCGACGATTTTCTGGCCCGCGGTGTGGGGTTAAACGATCTGGAGCGGATCGCGCTCGCCGAATTGCTGGTCGGATGATCGAAGTTCAGCCGCCATTCAAGTTCACGCCTGCACAGTGCGCCTCACCAGTCGGCGCTCGGCGGACGCGGCGCTAAGCGGAACAGGCGACAACAGGCGAAGCTTCTCACGATGTTGTGGCTTACCGACCGTCGATTGGCCAAACTCCCCCTCCTCTCGCGGCCCCTGCTGGTGGTCGCGGGAGTCTTCCTTCTCCTGCTCAAGGCCTCGGCCGGCGACTCCGCCGCCGAGGCCTTTTTGCGTGGCAAGGCCGACTTCGAGCGTCGCGCTTTTGCCCCCGCACTGACGGCCTTCGAGCAGGCCCTGCAAGACGAGCCCAAGCAGCCGGTCTACCTGCTGTGGGCGGGCCGGGCCGCCGGCCGGCTGGCCGAGGAGGCCGGTCCGTTCAAGGCCTTTAGCCTGGCGCGCAAGACCCGCGAGTGCTTCGAGCGCGCCTATGCGCTGGCCCCGCGCGACCCCGAGGTCGTGGCCGATTTAGCCGAGTTCTACGAAAAAGCGCCGGGCTTCATGGGCGGCAACGCCGAGGCGGCCCGCCGCCTGCGCGCCGAGTTGAAAGCGCTGCGCGCCGCGCCCTGATCTGCCGGTAGCACGCGACCAGCGGCTCTGTCAGGATCGCCCCCTCCCCAGCTGTCGGAACACCCTGTGAACGAGCACGTGATTGCCCCGCCCGCCCTCCGCGCCGACCGCGTTCGCCACGAGCAGGGCAAGGTGCAGCAGCGCCTGCGCCGCGCGGTGGGCAAGGCGATTGCCGACTTCAACATGATTGAAGCCGGCGACCGGGTGATGGTCTGTCTGTCGGGGGGCAAAGACTCCTACACCCTGCTCGACATCCTGCTCGCGCTGAAGAAGAAAGCCCCGATCGACTTTGACCTCATCGCGGTCAATCTTGACCAGAAGCAGCCGGATTTCCCCGAACACATCCTGCCCGAGTACCTCACCGCGCTCGGCGTGCCGTTCCATATCCTGGAGCAGGACACCTACAGCGTGGTCAAACGCGTGGTGCCGGAAGGCAAGACCATGTGCGGCCTGTGCTCACGCCTGCGGCGGGGCAGCCTCTACACCTGGGCGGCGGCCAATGGAATCACCAAGATCGCGCTGGGCCACCACCGCGATGACATCGTGGAAACACTGTTCCTGAACATGTTCTTCGGCTCGAAGCTGAAGGCAATGCCGCCCAAGCTGCAGTCCGACGACGGTGCGCACATCGTCATTCGACCGCTGGCCTACTGCCGCGAAGAAGACATCACCCGCTACGCCGAGGCGCGGGCGTTCCCGATCATTCCGTGCAATTTGTGCGGCTCGCAGGATCATCTGCAGCGCCGCGCCATCAAGCAGATGCTGCACGACTGGGAGCGGGCCCATCCGGGGCGGGTTGAAAACGTGTTTCGCAGCCTGCAGAACGTCACGCTCTCCCACCTCGCCGACCCGGTGGCCTTCGATTTTGCCGGCCTGGGCAGCAAGCCCGACGCGCCGCGACTCTCCGCCGTCGAGTGGCTGATGGAGAACCCGGCGGGCTGAGGCCCCGGCGCCCTACGGGGGCGTTTGGCGGGTGTTGGCGTTGAGCCGCGCCAGCACCAGCGGATCAAACGGCAGACGACGACTCGACACCTGCACGTCGGCAAACAGCACCGTGTGCGGGTAGGGTGCGACATAGCCGGTGCCACCTACGTAGACGTCCAGCCAGAAGCTTTCCGGCAGGCTGCCGGTGCTGGTCTGGTTGCGGAAAATGATGCCCGTGAAGCGGTTTACCAGCTCGCCGTTCAGCCAGTAGGCGACTTCGCCATCCGCGCGCGGCGTGCCGTCGGCATTCACGCCGTTCAGTTTCACCATCTGGTCGATGACCACGAACTCGCCCTTTGGCAGCGGCCGCGTGCTCCAGCGCACGTCGCCGTTCAGGCTTTCGTGGTTCAGGCGGTAGACGTAAGTGCCCCAGCCCTGATGGCTCGCCGTCCAGGCGCCCGCTATCGGGTTGGCCCGGTTGGTGCGCGCCGACCAGTGCAGGCCGTCGGCCTTGCGGCCGCCCCAGCCCGCGATGCCGCCAGAGCGCACCGTGGCGCCCGTATTGGCGAGCCCCGGATATTTGCCGCCGGTGGTGGCCGGCCAGTCGTAGGCAATCCGCATCACCATGCGAGAGAACATCAGCTCGCTGCGGCGTGCGGCGGGGATCGGGTACTGAATGGAGGCGCCGGTAGCGCCGCCCGTCGGCACCGTCACCAGCAACATGCCGTTGCCCTGAATGCCGGTGACCGGCGTGCGCAACAGGCTGCTGCGCCAGCCGGTGGCGCGCAGGTCAAGCACCACATCGCTCGCGGTGCCGGTGGGGCCGGGCAGGCCGGTGCCGTCCAGCGGGCGCAGATGCGGGTCGTTGCGATAAATCTCGAAGCGCCCGCCCACGCTGCCGCTGAATATCTTGGTAACGTCGATACGCAGCGGACCGGCTCGGGCACAGCGCAACAGAATTACGCGGCGCGTGGAGGGCAGCAACCGGTCCCAGTTGCGCAGCGTGGAGGGATCGAGGCGGGCTTCCAGCAGGGGCAGCGCCTCACCGCAGCGCACCGCGCCTACCGCCGGCATCACCCCTTTGAAGACCAGCCGCAGATCCGCGACCGGGCTTTCCACCTGCACCGTGCCAACCGTCTTCAAGGCGCTGGAGACCGCCAGCGGCTGCGTGCCCCAGCGTTGGCCGCTCGCATCCAGCCAGTCGCCTAGCGAGCGCTCCCACTGCAATTGCAGGGCGTCGTTGGTATTCAAACGTGACGCGTCGGCCGCCCATTGGCTGGCCGGATCGCCGGGCGGCGGCAGGGCCTGCGGCGGCGGGCCCAGTTGCAGGCAGCCCGGCTGGAAAGCCTGCGCGTCGGACCAGTCGGCCTGATAGCTGCCGCAGGGGGGCGCGGTGTTTTGCGCGTGCGTGCTGCCCAACCACCAGAGCGGCAACACCAGTATCGCCAGCGTCAGCAGGCCGCCCAGCGCAATGTCCTTGCCTCGCATCAGCACAATCTCCCGAAGGGCGCAGGAACCAGAGCGAAATGCCTTAAGGTGTGTCCTAGCCCTCGGCCATCCTAGGGCCTTGGGCCAAGGCCCGACCCGCCTGCGATCAAGTCATGGCCCATTTGCGTCCGCAGGACGTAGGGCCTGCAGTCCCCGTGCGAAGGAACCCCGTCCATGCGTGCCAGCTCCGATTTCCCCCGCGATTCCGCGCACGCCCACGATGAGTCCCAGCAATACCGCTGGCCCGATATTTTTCGCCTCGCGCTGCCCCATCGCCGGCGCCTGACGATCGCGCACCTGGTGGCGCTGGCCGCCGCCCTCTGCGCGGTGCCGGTGCCGCTCCTGATGCCCCTGCTGGTCGACGAAGTCCTGTTGCACAAGCCGGGCACCTTGCTCGCGCACCTCAACCCGATCTTGCCGGCCCACTGGCAGACGCCGCTTGGCTATGTGCTGGCGATACTTGCGGTGACGGTGCTGCTGCGGCTCGCCACGCTGGTGCTGCAGGTGTGGCAGCAGCGCGAGTTTTCGCAGGTCGCCAAATCGCTCATCTTCACCCTGCGCGAACGGCTGCTGCGACGGCTGGAACGCGTGTCGATGGCAGAATACGAAGGGCTGGGCGGCGGCACGGTGGCCTCACATCTAACGATCGATCTGGCGACCATCGACAGCTTCACCGGCGAGACCATCAGCCGGCTCCTGATTGCGATTCTTACGCTGACCGGGGCGGCCGGCGTGCTGCTGTGGATGCACTGGCAACTGGCGCTTTTCATCCTGCTGATGAATCCCGTCACGGTCTACGCCACGGTGCTGATCACCCGCCGCACCAAGGAACTGAAGAAGCGCGAGAACGCCGCGCTGCAGGCGTTTCAGGAAGCGCTGACCGAAACGCTGGAAGCCATTCATCAGCTGCGCGCGGCGAATCGCGAGCGGCATTACTTGAACCACGTGATCGATCTGGCGCGCGAGATTCGCGTGCATGCGGCGGCCTTCTCCTGGCGCAGCGACGCGGCGAGCCGGCTGTCGTTTGCGGTGTTTCTGATCGGCATCGACGGCTTTCGCGCGGTGGCGATGCTGATGGTGGTGTTCTCATCGCTGACGCTGGGGCAGATGATCGCGGTGTTCGGCTATCTGTGGTTCATGCTGACGCCGGTCGACACGCTGTTTTCGCTGCGCGTGTCCTGGCAGGCGGCGCGCGCCGCGCTGGAGCGCGTCAATCGCCTGCTCGCACTGGCCCAGGAGCCGCAATACCCGGCGCTGCATAATCCCTTTGCGGGACAACGCACCAATGCACTCACCCTGCGCGAGATCCGCTTTCGCTATGGCGACGGGCCGCTGGTGCTGGACGGCATTAACCTGCACATCGCGCCCGGCGAGCGCGTGGCGCTGGTTGGTGCCAGCGGCGGCGGCAAATCTACGCTGGTGCAGGTCATTCTGGGGCTGTATCCGCCGGCCTCGGGCGACCTGCTGATCGACGGCGTGCCGGTGCAGGAGATCGGCTTCCAACGCATACGCGGCCACGTCGGCACGGTGTTGCAACACCCGGCGCTGTTCAACGATACGGTTGCCAACAACCTGACCTTGGGCGCGGCGTTCAGCGAGGAAGCGCTATGGTCGGCGCTGCGCGATGCGGAGCTGGCCGACTTCGTGGCGGCGATGCCGCAGGGGCTGCAGAGCGTGATTGGGCGCGACGGCATTCGACTGTCGGGCGGCCAGCGTCAGCGTCTGGCGATCGCGCGCCTGCTGTTGAACGACCCCAACATCGTGATTCTGGATGAGGCCACCTCCGCGCTCGATCAGGAAACCGAAGCGAAGATCCACGCCGCGCTGCGCCGACGTTTGAGCGGCCGCACGATGCTGATCGTGGCGCATCGCCTGTCGGCCGTAAAAGAAGCCGACCGCGTGTGCGTGTTCGACGACGGGCGCATTGTGGAGCACGGCCGACACGAAGAATTGCTGACCCAGGGCGGGGTGTACGAGCGCCTTTACGGCGGGGCCGCTACTTCAGCAGCCCCCTGAGCTGCGCCAGCGTCGAGCGTCCCGTGACCCGCGCGGCGGCGGCGTCTTCGGGCGAATCGTCCATTCGCAGTTCTTCGCGCGGCAGTTCTTCCAGAAAGCGGCTCGGCTGACAGGATTCCACCTTGCCGAAGCGCTTGCGCGCCTTTACCCAGGACAGCGCCAGCGTTTGCTCGGCGCGGGTGATGCCGACATACGCGAGCCGTCGCTCTTCTTCGATGGTGTCGGCTTCAATGCTGGAACGATGCGGCAGCAGGTTCTCCTCAAAGCCGACCAGATACACGTGCGGAAACTCGAGTCCCTTGGCCGCGTGCAGCGTCATCAGTGACACGGCGTCTTCCTCGTCTTCGCTGTCCTTGCGTTCGGCAATGTCGTAGAGCGTCAGCGCGGTGACGATGTCGGCCATGTTGCGGCCCTCGTCGCGGTCGGCGATGCGCCCCACCCAGTTCATCAGTTCACCCACGTTGTTCCAGCGACGGGTGGCGTCTTGCTCGGTGTCGCTGGTTTGCTTGATCCAGTCCTCGTAGCCAATATCCGCCAGCATCACCCGTAGCAATGCCAACGGCGGCTCGTCTTCGGCGCGGCGATGCATGGCCTCTACCCACTGCAAGAACTCCTGCGCGGGCTTGAGGCTGCGGGGCGCGATTTTGCTGAAGAAGCCGTGCTCGCCGACGGCGTCCTTCAGGCTGCACTGTGCGTCGGAGGCGGCCTTGACCAGCACTTCCAGCGTGGCCGTGCCGATGCCACGGCGCGGCGCGTTGATGACGCGCAAGAGCGCGTTGTCGTCGCCCGGATTGGTGACCAGCCGCATGTAGCACACCAGATCCTTGATTTCGGTGGCGTCGAAAAACGAACGCGCGCCGGAAATGACATACGGGATCTCGCGCTCGCGCAGCGCCTGCTCAAAGGGTCGTGCCTGATAGTTGCTGCGAAACAGGATGGCGTAGTCGCTCCACTTTCGCGTGTGCATCATGCGGTGATGCCCGATGTCGTTGGCGACGGTGTCGGCCTCGCTGACTTCATCACTCGCGGCGCGCACGCGAATTTTGTCGCCGTGCCCGCGTTCGCTCCAGAGCTTCTTGTCGAACACGTGCGGGTTGTGCGCAATGAGCTTGTTGGCGGCTTTCAGAATGACGCCCATCGAGCGGTAGTTCTGCTCCAGCTTGATGACTTTCAGCTGCGGAAAATCGCGCGCCAGCGTGGCGAGGTTTTCGGGACGCGCGCCGCGCCAGGCGTAAATGGACTGGTCGTCGTCGCCCACCGCGGTCAGCCGGCCTTCGGGCTGCGCGAGCAGCTTGATCAGTTCGTACTGCGCGCTGTTGGTGTCCTGATATTCGTCGACCAGCAGCCAGCGCAGTTTGACCTGCCAGCGGAAACGCAGATCGGAATCTGCCCGAAACAACTGCACCGGCAGCGTGATGAGATCGTCGAAGTCGACCGCGTTGTAGGCCTTCAGCGTTTTCGCGTATTCGCCAAAGCAGCGGGCAGCGGCTTTGTCCCGCGGGTCGCCGGCGGTAGACACCGCTTGCTCCGGGCTAATCAGTCCGCTTTTCCAGTTGGAAATGGCGCTGGCGAGCTGGCGGGCGTCGAAGTCGTTGGAGCCCAGCTGGCGGCGCGCAATATCGGCAATCACGCTTTCCACGTCGCGCATATCGAACAGCGTGAAGCGCTCGCGATAGCCAATGGCCGCGTATTCCTCGCGCAGGATCCGAAGCCCAAGCCGGTGAAACGTGGAGATCCAGGGTTTGGCGCGCCCGCCGCGCGGCAAGAGCGGCGCGACGCGCTCGCTCATTTCGTGCGCGGCCTTGTTGGTGAAGGTGATCGCCGCGATGTGGTCGGGTGCGACCGCGCACTGCGTGACGAGGTAGGCAATTTTCTGGGCGATTACCCGCGTCTTGCCGCTGCCCGCGCCGGCCAGCACCAGCAGCGGGCCGTCGGTGTAGCGCACGGCCTCACGCTGCGGCGTATTCAGATCACTCATGACGGTGCGAGATCCGGCGCCTTAGAAGCGGTAGTTGATGCCGAACCGCAGCACGTCTTCGCTGTACGCCTGACGCTCGCGCGCGCCGGGATACATCGGGCTGGTGTCGACCAGCTCGGTGCCAAAGTCGGCGTGGTGATAGTCAACGAGCAGGCTGGCGTGGGCGCCAATGCGGTGTTCGACGCCAAGCCCCAGCGCCCAGCCGGTTTGCCAGTCGGTCTGGGTAATCGACGTCACCTGATCGGGCGCAAAACTGCAGGCGCCGGTGCAGCCAAAGCTGCGCGAAACGCGCGCGATCGAAAGCCCGGTGCTGGTGTAGAACAAGGTGGCGCCATCGTTGAACAGATAACCGAGGCGCGGCCCCAGGGTGGTCGCAAAATTGGACGTGAACTTAATCGGGTCCTCATAGCTGCGGTCGCTGTCCACATTGCTGGGCACGCCGTTCAAACGCTGATAGGTGAAGGTGTTCAAGTCGCGGATCTGCGCCTCTGCGCCAAGTCCGAGCACCCAGCGCGCGGTGAGCAACAGGTCGTAGCCCGCGGCGACCGAGAAGAGGCCGCCGTCGCTGTCGGTCTTGGTCGAAAAGGCGTAGGTCGGGTCGCTGGGGATTTCAAGGCCATCGTCGTGGCCCGCCGCGTAGCCAAGTCCGACGCCCACGTAGGCGCCGCTGTAAGGGGCGGCGTGGGCCGCGCTGACCGCGCCCAGACCGAGGGCGAGCAGGGCGAGCGACCGGAATGCGTGTGTGGACATGAAACGGGACCTCATCGTGTGGGGCGGAGCGCGCGTTGGCGTCGGGCCTGGGTGGGCCCGTGATCCGGGCAGGGCGCGGAGTGTAGCGAAATCCGGTGGCGGATTATCGCTTGCTGTGCGAACCCCGGGCGTGGCTACACTGTGCGCCACCGCCCATCGGAAGCACCGGTATGAGCACCAGCCTCGCGCTCGACTCTGTTGGCCCCGTCCCGCGCGCATCGGCGCTGGTCGCGTTGTTGTGGACCGGCTTCCTGCTGGTCTGCCTGTTCTATGCGGTGCTGGCCGCTGACTACTTCATCAGCTTTGCGGCCGGCCGCGAAGGCTGGTGGCTGCGCCTGCTGGCGTGGAGCGTGGGCGACGAGTACGCCCTGGGCGCGGGCTCGGTGCATCGCGCCCAGCACGCGGCCTACAGCGCCGGTCTGCCGTTCATGTTGATGCACACCACGCTGGCTGCGATTTCGATGGCACTGGGGCCGTTCCAGTTCATGAACGGGCTGCGCCAGCGGCGCCCGGCCCTGCACCGCGCGATGGGCAAAATCTATCTGCTGGCGGAACTCGTCAGCATGAGCGGCGGGATGATGTATCTCGCCATCACCGGGCTCGACGGCGTGTACACCGGGGCGCCGTTTGCGCTGGGGCTGTGGGGCCTGAACGCCATGGTGCTGGTCACCGGCTGGCTGGCCTATCGGGCGATCCGTCGCGGCGAGGTCGCGCAGCATCGGGCCTGGCTGGCCTACAACTTCGGGCTGCTGCTGACCGCGCCGGGCTTGCGCATCCTGTGGGCCCTATATGGCCTTGCCCTGCCGGGCTGGACGCAGGCCGAGACCAACCTCGCGATTACCACCTTTCTGCTGCCGCTCTGCGCCATGGTCGGCCTCTGGTGCCTGAGCGTCGGGCGCTGGCCGGCGCCCACGGCCAGCGTGCCGCTGCTGCCGCGCTGGCTGCCCGGATTAGCCCTGGCCTTGGGCGGGGTCTGCCTGCTGCTGGTGGCGGACCAGTTTCTGCTGCGCTGGTCGAGCGCCACCGGTCTGCTGGGCAGTCATGCCAGCGCCGAGGCGATCGCCCATGAGGCGGCGGCGATCGCCAACTGGCGCGGGCTGTTTGTGGTGTATGTCGCGGCGCTGGCGGTGGTGCTGTGGCTGGGCCCTTCGCTGTGGGAAAACCCGCAGCGGCTGCGGGATCGTCTGGGGGTTTACCTGGGCTGCAGCGCGCTCGCGGCGCTGTGCGGGATGGCCATCGGCACGGTGCTGGGGACTGGCGCCGCCGGCGGACTGTCGATGCCCAGCTACTGGTGGGGCTTGGGCCTGCTGTGGGGCGTTTGCCTGTTGCTGGCAGGGCTCGCCGCGCGTCGCGGGTGCTGGGCGCTGGTTCAACAATGGACCGTGCTTGGCCACGGCATCGCGCTGTCGCCGCTGGTCTGGCTGCTGAGCGCGCCCGCTCTACGCGCCACGCTGGATTTGAATCCACAGGACGCCTGGCTGACCGGGGCAATCGCCGGCTTTGCGCTGATGTTTATCCTGGCGCATGCGGTCAACGTGGCCGGCTTGGCGCGGGCCGCGCCCCGCGCGGTGATGGGCTGACTATCGAGGAGGGAGGAGGTATGACGCGACACAGGGCCGGGCAGGGTCACGAATGGGAAATTCGCTTAGGTCGCCGACACATATTCGGGCGCGGCTTCCGGCGCCGCTTCTGGGGCGATCTTTTCCACCAGTGCATGGCGATGTCGTGGGCACGGCTCGCGCTCTGGTACGCCGCCTACATGCTGACGGTAAATCTGCTGTTCGCCATCTTGTTCTGGCTGGTGCCCGGATCGGTCACCGGTCCGCGCAGCCCCAACTTTGGCGAGGTCTTTTTTTTCGCCTTTGAAGTGTTTGGCACCGTCAGCTTCGGCGGCTTCCTGCCGGGCAATTTGTACGGCCATACGGTGGCCATGGCCGAAATCATTGTGGGCATCGCCAGCTTCGCAGTGATGACCGGCTTGAGCTTCGCCCGCTTCACGCGACCGCGGGCGCACGTGCTGTTTGCCCGTCATCCGCTGATGACCCAGCGCGAGGGCCAGTGGGTGTTCTGTCTGCGCGTCGCCAACAGCCGGCATAATTTTTTGTCGGATGCGCAGGCCAAGCTGTGGTACGTCGCCAACGTGGGCGAGGGCGCCGAACGCACCCGCCGCTTCCAGCGCCTCACGCTGGAACGCGACGACAGCCCGCTGTTTGCGCTCAGCTGGACGCTGTTCCATCAGGTGGATGCGGACAGCCCGCTATTTGGTGAAACGCCGGAATCGCTGGCGGCGCGCCGCGCCGGCTTCGCTGTGGTGATCAGCGGCCACGATGAAACCTACGGACAGGAAGTGCGTGCCCGTCACTATTACGAGCACGACGACCTGCGCTGGCATCACCGCTACACCGACATTTTCAGCATCCACGACGACGGCGTGGAGCACGTGGACTTCGGCCGCTTCCACGAGGTTGAGCCGCTGGCGCGGGAAGACTGAGGCGTTAGCTGAATAGAACGAAGTCTGAGGCTGCCGGCGCGCTGCTGCCGCTGAGCGTGATGGTTGCGATCAGGACCGGCGCCTTCGCCCCGCTACCATCGCTGTCGTAGAGCAGGTGGTCCTTGGCCGGGTTGTAGATGAGGTAGTCGTTGCCGTCGCGGGCGGCGCTACCGATGCGATAGTTGGCGGCCGCCAGGAATTTGCCGTCGGTGGTGCCCGGCAGTTTGCGAAAGACGTCATCGTCCAGCCCGATGTAATCATCTCGCTTGGAGAAGTCTTTAATCCTGTCCGCATTGCTGGCCACAAGCGCGCTGTCGAACACGAACAGGTCCTCACCGCTGCCGCCGGAGAGCGTATCGGCGCCCGCATTGCCCGCGATAAGGTCATCACCGGCGCCGCCGCTGATCGTGTCGTTACCGCCGACTCCGCTGAGCAAATTGGCGCCGCTGTTGCCGGTAATGACGTTGCGCAGGCTATTCCCGAAGCCGACAAGGTCGGCCGACCCGGTAAGCGTGAGATTTTCCATGAAGCGATCCAGCGTCCAGTCGATGCTGCTGTACACCCGATCGACCCCGCCCGGATCTGCGTTGCCGCTCATGGGTTCGTCGGTGAAGTCGTAGGCATCGTCGACGTAGTAGGTATCGTTGCCGGCGCCGCCGCGCATGAGGTCGGCCCCGGTTTCGCCGTTCAGGATGTCGTTACCGCCTTCGCCCCACAGGATGTCTTCGCCGGTACCGCCGCGCAGGTGGTCTGCGTAGTCGTTGCCCCACAGCAGGTCGTCGCCGGTGTACATGCTGGCGATGTTCACCGTGCCCAGCTCGTAGATGTTGGTGTAGAGGTCCATCTCCGACAGGCTGATCATTTCGGTCAGGCCGTCGGCGGCGTAGTAGCGGATGGCGGTGAGGTTGAGTTCGCCGGTGAACTGCTGCAGCACCGGGTCGATGGTGGCAGTACCGGTGATCGTCATGTACGTCCACGGTGCGCCCGACACTTCGTAAGCCAGCGTGTAGTCGTCAATCGCGCCAAGGAAAAAGGTTTGCACCGAAGGGTCGGCCACCACGACGCCCACGCCGTTCACATAACCGCTCATGTCCAGCCCGCGACCGAGGCTGTTATAGGCAAGGAGATCCATCTGCATTGCTCCGCACAGGGGGCGCTTATTGAAACGCTATGGCCTGCAAACCGCCTAGCGGAGAAAACCTGACAAAAGGGCGGCGTTTTGCCGGGTGTTTTGAAACCTGCGCCGATCAGTCGTCCTGTGCCTGCTCCCCCAGCCGTTGCCGCCACATCTGGCGCGCCCACCACAGCGCCAGCAGCGCGTGCGCGCAGAGTACCGCCACGGCACTTAAGGCCCGCTCGGGATCCGGGCGGAGCAGCAGGCTGAGCGTCTCGCCGCCGGCGAGGCTCGCGATCGACGGCAACAGCCAGTAGGCCAGTGCGAGGTAGATCAGCTGGGAAGTTTCCACGCCGCGCCGCGGGGCGCGACAGGCAATGCCGAAGAGGACGGCCAGATCGCGCGTGGCGTAGAGCAGTAGCGCCAGCGCGCCGCCGCCGGTGAGATGCACGACCGTCTTGTCTATCGCCAGTTGACCACCGCCCAGCACGCCGGCCAGCACGGCCAGGGGCAGCGCGTAGGCCGCGGCGACGGTCCACAGGGGCGCTTCTTCCGCCACCCGCCGCCACAGTCCGCGCGCGGCGTAGCCAAGCAGTCGGCGCGGCATGAGCGGGTCGGTGGCGAAGGCCATGGCACAGACGTAAGCCGCCAGCAGCGCGCCGCAAAGGCCCAGCGTGCAGATCTGCGTGACCCAGGCCAGCGGCGTGGTGTTGGGGCCGTACAGCCAGCCGGCGTAGAACACAGCGACGAAGCCAATGAAGCCGCCCAGCGCCCACGGGCGGGTGCGGACTTTCAGCTCGTCGCACATCAGGCGATAGCTGCCAAACACCAGCCAGCCGGCGAGCGCCGCCAGCACGCAGGCACTGAAAGCCAGCGATGGAAAATCAAACCCGTACCAGTGCTGCACGCCTTCAACGCTTTTGAACAGCGCACTGGCCACCGCATACAGCCCCAGCGTGGCCGCCAGTCGCAGACTGACCGACATGCCCGCGGGCTGGCCGCGCTGCGCCAGCATCAGCCCGCCGACCAGCGCGCCGGCATGGCAAGCCACCGCGCCGGCGGTCAGCGCGAGCAGCATCCACAGCGCCTCGCTGCCCGGCGCCACGCTGAGCAGGTAGACGCCGGCGGCAACGCCGCCGCAGGCCCAGGCCACCGCCGGCGCGCCGAGCAGCTTGCCCCACAGCATCCGCCACGGCGACAGCGCAGACATGCGCTGTTGGTCCCAGGTGCGGCTGCGTAATTCGTCTACCAGCGAGCGGCCGCAGAGGTGCGCGCCCCACGCCACCGTAAAGATGGCGATACAGCCCAGTGCGGCGTTCGCGGTGATGGCGCCCGGCAGGCGACCGTTGGCGAGCCAGGCCAGGACCAGAATGGCGCCCAGCGCGGCGAAGGCGCTGGTCAGGCGCGGGCGGGTCCATTCCTGCCAGAGATTGCGTTGGAACTCAGGATTCATGGACGCCTCGTCGGTCGTTCAGGGTGTCGAGATAGCGCTGCTGCAGGTCCGTTGTCACCGTCTGCAGGGCCGCCACCGGCAGCTGTTGGGCGAGGAGCGCCGCGAGCAGCGCGCTCTGCGCCGATAAATCACCGTGGAACTCGAAGTGCAGCAGGCTACCGTCCTGACGGACGGCCGCGACGCCCGGCTGTGCCGCCAGCACCAGCGGGGCGGTGGGCGCGGGCGCCGCCAGCGTCAGCAGCAGCTGGCGGGATGCCGCCACGGTGGGCGCCAGCGCCTGCAGCGGCAGCACGCGGCCGGCTTCGATAATCAGCATATGCGTGGCGTAGGCCTCGAGCTCGGCCAGGATGTGCGAAGACACCAGCAGCGTCATGCCTTGCGCCTGCAGGTCGCGCAGCAGCGCGGCCAGCGCGATGCGCGCTTCGGGGTCCAGCCCCGCGGCGGGTTCGTCCAGCACCAGCACGCGCGGCCGGTGAATGATCGCCTGCGCGATGGCGAGCCGCTGGCGCAGCCCGCGCGAGAGCGTGCCGGCGGCCTGCGTCATGCGGTCTGCGAGGCCGAGCGCGGTGGCGGTCTCGGCGACGCGGGCGTCCAGCCCATGGTCGATGCCGTTGGCGGCCGCGGCATAGCGCAGACACTGGGCGACGCTGAGGGTGTCGTAGACGCCGAAGAAATCCGCCAGATAGCCAATGCGTTCGTGCGAGCGGCGGGGTTCTTCGATGACGTCGATGCCGTCAACTTCAATCGCGCCAGACAGCGGGCGCTCCAGCCCGCACAGGCAGCGCATGAGGGTGGTTTTGCCGGCGCCGTTGGGGCCGACCAGTGCGGTGATGCTGCCGGCGTCGAGCTGTAAGGACACATCGCGTAACACGCGCACGCCGGGATAGTCGTGGCAGAGGTGCTGGATTCGAATCATCCAGCGATTCTGCGCTTCGTGAATGCCCTTCGTCAGCCAGTACACTGCCGGGCCATGCAAACCCCTTCATCGCCCCTTCCCCGCAGCGGGCTCGCGCGCGCGCTGAGCAAGCGGGGTTACTGCTCGCGCACTGCCGCCGTGGCACTGATTAGCGCCGGGCGCGTGATGCTGGACGGGCGCGTGAATCGTAACCCGGAAGCGCCCACCACCGCCCGCAGCCACATTGCGGTGGACGGCGTGGCGGTCGCCAGCGGCGAGTTCGTCTATCTGATGCTGAACAAGCCGCGCGGACTGGTGACGACCGCCAGCGACGATCAGGGCCGCGACACCGTTTACACCTGTCTGCGCGCGGCCGGCCTGCCGTGGCTCGCGCCGGTGGGGCGGCTCGACAAGGCCAGCGAAGGCCTGCTGCTGTTTACCAACGACACGGCCTGGGCGGCGGGCATCACCGATCCGGCCCACGGCTTCACCAAGACCTATCACCTGCAGGTCTCGCCGCTGCCGACCGCCGCCACGCTGGCGGCGATGCAGGCCGGGGTGGCGATGCCGGACGGCGAACACCTTGGCGCGCGCCGGCTTGCGCTGTTACGCCATGGCGAACGTAACGCCTGGGTAGAAGCCACGCTGGACGAGGGCCGCAACCGGCATTTGCGCCGGCTGTGTGCAGCCTTTGAGCTAACGGTACTGCGGCTGGTGCGGGTGGCCATCGGGCCGCTGGTGCTGGGGGATTTGGCGAAAGGCGCGTGGCGCCTGCTAGACGTCGAGGAGGTCGCCGCCCTGCGCGCCGGCACGGTCATCTCGAAACAAAACACGCAATGACGGGAGCGCGCGATGAGTCTTAAACGCTGTCTGGAACCTTCGACCCTGCAGTTCGGCGTGTGCGCGCTGGCGACCGATCGTTCGCTGTCCCCGGTGCAACTTGCGCGCGAGGTGGAAGCGCGCGGGCTTGAGATCCTGATGTTCCCCGAGAACAGCCACATGCCGCTCGACCGTCGCCAGGACTGGCCGCCGGTCGATGGGCTGATGGATCCATTAACCCGCCTCTACGACCCCTTCGTGGCGCTGGCCGGCGCGGCGGCGGTGACCGAGCGCCTGTTGCTGGGCTTTGCGGTGTGTCTGATGACGCATCGCGATCCCATCAACACCGCTAAAGCGGTGGCTTCGCTCGATTTGATGTCGAACGGGCGGGTGATTCTTGGCGTCGCCGGTGGCGCGCTGGAAACCGCCATGCGCAACCACGGCAGCGAGTTCAAACAGCGCTGGAAAATCACCCGCGAGCGCACGCTGGCCGTGCGCCAAATCTGGGCCGAGGAGCTGGCGGAGTTCGCCGGCGACTTCGTGAACTTCGGGCCGATGGCCTCGTATCCCAAGCCGCTGCAGGCGGGTGGGCCGCCGGTGTGGATCGGCTCTAACTCCAAGTCTGTCCCCGGACGGGTGGCAGACTATGCCGACGGCTGGATTGTCTATCGCGGCATCTACAAGGGCGATGCGCCGACCGATCTGCGCGCGGCCTGCGACAACGTCGGGCGCAATTTTGATGAACTCACCTTGACTCTGATGGACGCCCCGCGCGAGGAAGCCGACGCCCGCGCATGGATCGCGAGCGGCTTTCGCAAACTTGTTTACCTGCTGCCGCAGGCCGACGAGGGCGCGCTGGCGCGGCTGGACGAGATTGCCGCGCTGGCCGCGCGGCTGCGTGCGGGCTAGCCGCGAAACGTGTCTTTGCGCGCCCGCGTGGCGCCGAAGACTTCCGCCAGCGGCGCGCCGACGAGCCCCACGGTGCGCTGGATTTCCGCGCTGTCGGGCCGCAGGAACGGATTGGTCGCCAGTTCTTCGGCCAGTCGCGAGGGCACGGTGGGCTCATTTGCCGCGCGCCGGCGGTCAACCTCCTGCATGCGGGCTACCAGCGCGGCGTTGCCGGGCTCCACGCTGAGCGCAAAGCGGCCGTTCGACTGGGTGTATTCGTGCGCGCAGTACACCCGCGTGTCGCCAGGCAGCGCGCGCAACTTCGACAGCGAATCCCACATCTGCACCGGCGTGCCTTCAAACAGCCGCCCGCAGCCAAGCGCAAACAGGGTGTCGCCGCAGAAGAGCGCCGCGTCCTCGCCAAACCAGTAGGCAATATGACCGCGCGTGTGACCCGGCACGTCGAAGACTTTCGCCGTGCGGGCGCCGAAGGCGTAGGTGTCGCCGTCGGCGACTTCCTCATCGATGCCGGGAATGCGCTCGCGGTCGGCGCGCGGGCCGACGATCTTGCAGCCGGTGGCGCCCTTCAGTTCCAGATTGCCGCCGACGTGGTCGTAGTGGTGATGCGTGTTGAGAATATGCGTCAGGCGCCAGCCGTGCGCGGCGAGCGCGGCCAGCACCGGGGCGGTCTCGGCCGGGTCGACCACCGCGGTCAGTCCCTGCGCGGGCTCGTGGACCAGATAGACGTAGTTGTCGCTCAGGCAGGGAATTTGTTCGATTTGCAGCATAGGGCAGCTCCGGGACTCGCGTGCGCCGAGTATAGCCGTGGCCCTTGCGAATCACCTCGCCGCTGGCCATCTTCTGTCACAGCGACGCGCGGAACACGGAAGCACATGCCGGTTTACATCTATCACTGCGAGGAAAACGGCCAGACCGTAGAGGTCCGGCACGGGATTGATCACGAACTCTCGACCTGGGGCGAGGTGTGCTACGCGGCGCAGATCCCGCTCGGCGAGACCGACTTTCTGTCCCCCGTGCGCAAGGTACTGACGCCGCCGGGCATCGCTGTGCCCAAGAGCAACGCCGAAATCCGCAACATGGGCTTCACCAAGCTCGTGAAACGCGACGACGGGGTGTATGAGAACGTCACCCGCAGCGGGGACGAGGCGCGCTACATGCGGCGCGGCGAGACCGACACGATGCCGCATCTGGACAAGAAAATCGGCGACTAAACTCGCCGCGCACCAAAAGAAAAGCCCCGCCGAGGCGGGGCTTCCCTACCGGACTTGAGGTAAGCGCGAGGCTTACATCATGCCCATGCCGGGCATCCCGCCCATGCCGCCCATGCCACCCATGTCCGGGCCGCCGGCCGAGGCACCGCCGTCACGCTTCGGCGCTTCGGCAACCATGGCTTCGGTGGTCAGGATGAGGCTGGAGACGGAGGCCGCGTTCTGCAGGGCAGAACGGGAGACCTTGGTCGGGTCCAGAATGCCCATGGCGATCATGTCGCCGTATTCGCCGGTCTGGGCGTTGTAACCGAAGTTACCGGTGCCCTCGTTGACCTTGTTCACGACCACGGACGGCTCGACGCCGGCGTTGGCCACGATCTGGCGAATCGGTTCTTCCAGCGCACGCACCAGGATGTTGATGCCGATCTGCTGGTCATGGTTGTCGCCGACGACAGCACGGGCCTTGGCCTGTGCACGCAGCAGCGCCACGCCGCCGCCCGGGACCACGCCTTCTTCAACCGCAGCGCGGGTGGAGTGCAGCGCGTCTTCGACGCGGGCCTTCTTTTCCTTCATTTCGACTTCGGTCGCCGCGCCAACCTTGATGACGGCCACGCCGCCGGCCAGCTTGGCCACGCGTTCCTGCAGCTTCTCGCGGTCGTAATCGGAGGTGGTTTCCTCGATCTGGACGCGGATCTGCTGGACGCGGTTTTCGATCTGCTTCTGATCGCCAAAGCCGTCGATGATGGTGGTGTTCTCTTTGGAGATCTGCACCTTCTTCGCACGACCGAGGTCGGTCATTTCGGTCTTCTCGAGAGACAGGCCGATTTCGTCAGCGATCACGCGACCGCCGGTCAGCACGGCGATGTCTTCCAGCATGGCCTTGCGGCGGTCGCCGAAGCCCGGGGCTTTGACGGCGGCCACTTTGACGATGCCGCGCATGTTGTTGACCACGAGGGTGGCCAGCGCTTCGCCTTCGACGTCTTCGCAGATGATCAGCAGCGAACGGCCGGACTTGGCCACGCCTTCCAGCACCGGGAGGAGGTCACGGATGTTGGAGATCTTCTTGTCGTGCAGGAGGATGAGCGGCTCTTCGAGTTCAACGCTCATGTTTTCCTGATTGTTGATGAAGTACGGGGAGAGGTAGCCGCGGTCAAACTGCATGCCTTCCACGATGTCCAGCTCGTTTTCGAGGCCGGAACCTTCTTCAACGGTGATCACGCCTTCCTTGCCGACCTTGTCCATCGCCTTGGCGATGATGTCGCCAATGTTGGTGTCGGAGTTGGCGGAAATCGTGCCGACCTGGGCAATCGCCTTGGTGTCGGTGCAGGGCTTGGAAATCGCGCCCAGCTCGGCCACGGCAGCGGCCACGGCCTTGTCGATACCGCGCTTGATGTCCATCGGGTTGGTGCCGGCGGTGACGGCCTTCATGCCTTCACGCACGATGGCCTGGGCCAGCACGGTGGCGGTGGTGGTGCCGTCGCCAGCGATGTCGGAAGTCTTGGAAGCGACTTCCTTCACCATCTGGGCGCCCATGTTCTCGAACTTGTCTTCCAGTTCGATTTCCTTCGCCACGGAGACGCCGTCCTTGGTGACGGTCGGGGCGCCAAAGCTCTTCTCGAGCACGACGTTACGGCCTTTCGGGCCCAGCGTCTGCTTTACAGCATTGGCGAGAATGTTGACGCCACGCACCATGCGCGCACGGGCGTCATCGGAAAAGCGGACTTCTTTTGCAGCCATTGTTCAGATTCCTCTAGTAATGGAGTTGCGGTGAGGCGCGGACGTTTAGCCCAGCACCGCGACGATGTCGTCTTCGCGCATCACGAGGTAGTCGACGCCGTCGACCTTGACCTCGTTGCCGGAGTACTTGCCAAACAGCACCTTGTCGCCGACTTTGACGTCGAGCGGACGGACGGTGCCGTTTTCCAGCAACTTGCCGTTGCCAGTGGCCATGACTTCACCGCGAACGGGCTTTTCGGCGGCGGAGTCAGGAATAAGGATGCCGCCCGGGGAGGTTTTTTCCTCTTCCAGACGTTTGATGATCACGCGGTCGTGCAAAGGACGGATCTTCATGGTCTCTCTTCTCCTTGAAGACTTGCGAACTAATTGGATTTTTTCAGGGTTACTCGGAACGCCGAACGGTGTTATTAGCACTCATCGGTGAGTAGTGCTAAAGGATAGGGGCTCAATGTGATCAATTCAAGGCAAAAAACCGCCGCGGTCCGGATCAATGCAGGGCTGCTTGCCCTGTTGCTGGGCGGAATGCTGCCTTTGCCGGCTCAGGCGGCGCCGGTAGAGACCTGCGCGGTGAGGCTCGGGACGGTGGCGGTGGCGGTAACGGTGGAAGCCGATCGGCTGGATATCACGGTCACTGACGGCAGCGACGTGCTGACCCGCATGGATGTGGCCGGCGTCGGCGCGCTGCGCGGGTGCTGGGCGCTCGATCTGGACGCCGACGCGACGCCCGAACTGTTGATCAGCACCGCCGCCCTTGAGCCGGACGTCGCGCCCGAGTTACGCGGCTGGAAATGGCTCGCGAATGCGTTTGAATCGCTGGACCTTGCGCCGCTTACGCCGGCACGTCCCTTGCCGGCCGCGACCCGTGAAGACCTGAAACTGGTGGCGGGCGAATTAGTGCGCAGCTTCCGGCAGGACGCGCAAGGGACGCCAATCGCACACTTCCGCTACGACCGGGCCGCGCGGCGCTGGGTGACGCTGCAGGCTTTGCGGCCAACGCCGTCCGGCGCTGCTGCCGACTCGGTGGACGCGCTGCTGCAAGCGCCGGTAAGCCCGCCGTGAGCGCTGTGGCTTGATTTGTCTCAAGCCTGCGCTACTTTGCCGATAAAGGAATCGGCTATCCCTTCCAAGGACCGGTGACGCATGACTTCCCCTAGCCTGCTCGAGCCCCGTTTTCTGCAGCCCTTCCTGGCCGAGTGCCAGATTCAGCGTTTAGGCCCCGGCGTCGCCGTGGTGAGACAAGGCGAGGCCGCAACCGAACTGTTCTTTATTGTGCAGGGCTCGGTAGCCGTGGTGCTGGCCGATGATGAAGACCGCGAGTTTGTGCTGGCCTATCTCAACGAGGGCGAATTTTTCGGCGAGATTGCCTACTTCTCGGCGGACAAAAGCCGGACCGCCATGGTGCGGACGCGCAGTTCCTGCGCCATCGCCCGTATCAGCTACAGCCGCCTGCCCAAACTGACCGAGCTCTACCCCACGCTGCTGGTGGCGATGACCAGCCAACTGGCGCGACGGCTACGGGCGACCAACCAGAAATTGAGCGATCTGGCCTTTATTGATGTGTCCGGTCGGGTGGCGCGTGCGCTGCTCGCCCTTTCGGCGCAGCCCGAAACCCTGTCTCTGCCGGAAGGCAAGCAGGTGGTCGTGACCCGCAAGGAGCTGGCGCGGCTGGTGGGCTGCACCCGGGAAATGGTAACCAAGGTCCTGAAGCACATGGTCAGCAACAAGCAAATTGCGACGGCGGGTCGCAGCATTACCCTGTTCCCGCAAGGCGTGGAGACGGTCTAGCCGCGGCGTCGGCCGCAAAATCGCATCGGGCGGGTGGTGCGTACACCGCCCGCGCGGCAAATAGCGTGTGCCGAACGCAACATATTGGTGACGTTTCAGCGTCTGCCCCAATATACTGTGGCGCGATGGCCACTAATCCACCCGACAAGCCGCGTCCACGCAAGGCGCCTCACTGCCCGTTGGTCAGCACCGTGGGCCTTGCCTTATGGCTGGGTCTGCTTGGACCGGCGGGCGCTGCGCCGCCGCCCCAGCCGGCCGACAGCGGTGGCGCCCTGCCGGCTGCCGTGCAGGACGACCCGGCGGCCTTGCTTGATTTGGCGCGGCGTTATCACCAGGGGCAGGGCGTGCCGCGGGATTTGGCGCGCGCCGCTGGTCTCTATGAGCGCGCCGCCCAACTGGGCAATCCGGATGCGCAGTTCGCGCTGGGTAACCTCTATTTGCTCGGCGAAGGCGTGCCGCAAGACGACGACTGGGCATTCACCTGGTACCGCGCAGCCGCCAAGCAGGGCCACGCGCTGGCGCAGAAAAACGTCAGTGAGTTCTATCGCGCGGCGGGCATCAGCCCGCCGGCCGACGAGCAGGGCGCTGCCCCCGCCGCCTTGCCGCCGCCGGCACCGCCCGGCGCCGTGCCAACGGCCCCAGCGACTGCCGCCGCCGACGACGACGTTGTCCCCTCGACCTTGCCAAACGCCCCCGTGCCGGTGCCGGACGAGGTCTCGCTCGATGAAATGAACGCGCTGGAACTGGCGCGCAGTCGCGGCATCAACGTCGACGGCGACTTGCCGCCGCCACGCCCGGTCACCCCGCCCGATGCGGCACCGCCGTCGGCGGAGGCGCCGGCCGTCCCCGCCGATCCCAATCTGCAGGACGCCCGCGCGCAGCTGCAGTCCGGCAAGCCGCTGGCGGCGCTGCCCACGCTAGAGCAGCAGGCCGCTGCCGGGAATGCCGAAGCCCAATGGCTGCTATCGCAGGTGCTGTTGAGCTTGAAACGCACCCCCTACGACCAGACCAACGCCTGGTTGTGGCTGCAGCGGGCCGCCACCGGCGGTTGGCGCGACGCCCAGTTTGCACTCGGACAGCGCTATGACCGCGGGGAGGGCGTGACCGCCGACGAGGCGGAGGCGATTACCTGGTATCGGGCGGCGGCGCGTCAGGGGCATGCGGCCGCGCTGGAACGCCTGCGCGCCCTCTATCGCAATGCCGGCCTGCCGGTCCCGGCACTGGACGCCCCGCCGCCGGTGCCCGCCACCCAGTCACCCGAACCCTCTGCGTCCCGCCACGGGAGTGACCTGCCATGCATACCCAGCGATTGCTCACCGCGAGCGGCTTGAACGGCCCGCGGCCGCATCCCGGCACGATGGGCTTTTATCGCACCCGCGTGTTGCCTCGCCTGCTGGACTGGAGTGAACGCCTGCCCGGCTTCGAGGCTGCGCGTCAGCGTGCGGTGGAATATGTGGGCGGTCACGTGCTGGAAATCGGCAGCGGCATTGGCTCGACGCTGATGTTCTACTCCGGAGAAATCACCTCGCTGACCACCGTCGACCCCAATCCGGTGCTCAATGCCCGCGCCCGTCGTCGACTGCGGCAGGTGCCGTTCCCGGTCGACGTCCGCGAAGGTCGGGCCGAAAGCCTGCCCGTCAAAGACGCCAGCTACGACTGCGTGGTCAGTACGTTTGCCCTGTGCTGCGTCGACAATCTGGACGCGGTGGCGGCCGAGATATTCCGGGTGCTGAAGCCCGGCGGTCGCTTTCATTTCGTTGAAATTGGTCTGAGCCCCGACCCCGCAGAGGCCCGCTGGCAGCGTCGCCTGAACGGACTGCAGCGGCTGCTGGTGGACGGTTGCCGGCTCGATTTGTCGATCGAAACCGCGCTGACCGGCGCGGGATTGGGCATCAAAAGGCTGGAAATGACGCGGCTGGAAGGGCTGCCCAAGCCCTTGGGCTGCGCCTACGAAGGCATGGCAAGCCGCGCCGCCTGAGCGGCCTGCGTCAGGCCCTCAGACCGACCGGTCGCGGACCGCTGAACAGCGCAAAATCAGGCGCAATCATCTTGCCCATGCGCACCAGTCGCTGCCAGTCATCGTCGCTGACGTCCTGTCGGTGGCCCATCATCAATTCCTCGGCCAGATCGGCAAACGCATCCGGCTGGTCGGTGATGTAGAACACTTCGGCGAGGCGCAGCTTTGCCTGCACGCTGCGCGGTTTCTCTTCGATGACCGCGCGCAGCATGTCTTCGGCTTCGGCGTACTGACCCTGCGCGATGCTGGCATCGATCGCCTCCGTGTCGCCGCCGCCATCCGCGCTAAGCGGGAGCGGCGGCAGCGCGGCAAGCGACTCGGGCCGCGTGCCCATGGCGCCAGTGGGTTCCACCAGTGCCCGGATTTCACTTTCCAGACGCACCCGGTTGCCGGTCTTGCGCGAGACCTCGGCTTTCAGGCTGGCCTCGGCTTCCGGATCGTGCTGCCCCGCTTTGCGGGCGGCACGCTTGGCCAGCAGGCGGCGCCCGGCATAGACGCCGGCGGCCGCCAGCGTGCAGGCGCCGAGCAGCAGGTAGGGTGCCAATCCGCCGCCCAGCGGTGACTCCGTCGAGGCCTCGTTCTGGGCGTTCTCCGCCGGCGTCGGCTCCAGCAAGCGGCGGGCCGCGGTGTTCGGCGATGCGGCCGCCGCGGGTGCTACCGGCGTAACCACGGCGGGCGCCGCTGACGCGACCGGCGCGGGCGCAGTCACGAGCTTCGCCGCCGGTGGCGTGGGCGCGGGGGGCGCTGCGGGAATATTGGCCGGCGGCGCGGGCGTGAGCGCAACCGGCACCGCCGGTTTGCTCACCGGCGCCGGGGCATCAATGACCTGACCCGTCGGCCGTGCGTCTGGCGAAAGCGCCACGCTGGCGGGGACCGGCGCGGCCGGATTGCCGTAGCGCGCCCGAATCGCCGCAAACTTGGCGTCCAGCGCCTTTAGCCTGGCGCTAAGGGCGGGGTCGCGCTCGGCTAGTGTGCGCGCGTCGCTGGCCGGCGTGGCCGCTGGCGTCGACGTGGCGGCGGCGGGCGCACTGCCCGCCGGCAGCTTCAGCACCGCGCCGGCGCGCAGGCGACCGATATCCCGCCGCACGAAGGCGTCCGGGTTGAGGGTATGGATCTGCTGCATCAGCACGTTGATGTTGCCGGCACCGGCGAGCTTGCGCGCGATATGCCACAAGGATTCACCGTCCGGCACCGGGCCATAGGTGTCGGTCCCGGCGACCAGCGTGGGGGCGCGGCGCACCGAGCCCGCCTTGCGCGGACGCGGCGGCGGGGCCTTTTTGACCAGCGGCGCGGGTGAGGCCATGTCCGGCAGGCGGACCGCGAACCGCCCGGTAAGCGCCTCGTTGGCGCTGGCGAGCCGCAGGCGAAAGGCCAGATTGGCGTAATCGATCGGGGTCGCGCTTTCAATCGCGATATAGGGCCGGCCCTCGGGCGAAAGCGCGACCCGTGCGCGCAGCCCGGCCAACACGGCGGGCGGCGCGGCGCCCTGCTCGGCAAAGTAGTCCGGCAGCACTTCCACCCGCCAGTCGAGCGGGTTGTCGCCCGGCGTTGCGTAGAGTTCCACCCAGGCCCGCAAGGGGTTGCCCAGCAGACTTGCCGTGTGTAGCTCGCCCAGCGCTACCGCATGCGCGCCCGGCGCCGCGAGTGCGGCGACCAGTGGCGGTAAACAGCGGCTAATCGTTTTCATGGCCGTCCTTTGAAATCTGGATATCCTTGGGTGGTCCGTCACAGCGCGGACGATTGCGTTCCATCGACAACCGCTAGCGGCAGCCTATGCGCATTCCTTCAACCCCGGCCCGGAAATTCCCCGCGGCAAACAGTTTTGATGCGGCCTATTTCCGGCGCTTCTACGGCAGTCCGGCCACGCGGGTGGCTGCGCGAGCGGACTACGCCCGGATGGCCCGGTTCATTGGCGCCTATCTCGATGTGCTGCAACTGCCGGTGTCGAGCATCCTCGATGCGGGCGCTGGGACCGGGCACTTCCGCAGCGCGCTGCGGCGGCGCTTTCCGGCAGCGGACTATCTGGGGCTGGATATCAGTGGCTATGCCTGCGCGCGCTATGGATGGACGCAGGCGTCCATTGCGAACTTCGATCAGGGACGCTTCGACCTTGTGATTTGCCACGACGTGCTGCAGTACCTCGGCCGCCGCGACGCCGAGCAGGCGCTGGCCAATCTGGGCCGCTGTTGCGATGGCGCGCTCTATTTCATGGCCCTGACCCGCGAAGACTGGCGCGAAAACTGCGACCAGTCGCGTACCGACGGGGCGGTACATTTACGCAGCGCAGACTGGTATCGGCGGCGCTTGGCGCCTTGTTTCCGCAATTTAGGCGGCGGGCTATTTTTAGCCCGGCGGGCCAACGCGGTCAGCTTCGCCTTGCACGCCAGCCGCTAGGCCGGGCGTTTAGCCGTCGCGCGGCAAAAAGCGCAGGGCCACGCCGTTATTGCACCAGCGCTCGTGGGTGGGCGCCGGACCATCATCAAACACGTGACCCTGATGCCCGCCGCAGCGCACGCAGTGATATTCGGTGCGCGGAATGAAAATCTTGAAGTCCCGGCGGGTCGCGAGGTGTCCGGGAATGCTGCTGAAAAAACTCGGCCAGCCGGTACCGCTCTCAAACTTCATTTCGGAGGTGAACAGCGGCAACTGGCAGGCCCGGCAGACAAACACGCCCGGCCGTTTTTCATGGTTATAGCCGCTGGAACCCGGCGGCTCGGTGGCTTCTTCAAACAGCACCGCGTAGCTGTCGCCGGGCAGTTCGGCCTGCCAGTCCTTGAGCGGGCGTTTAATGGGGGTGAGGTCCAGGGACAGCCCGTGATTGGCCGGCAGGAAGCGCTGCCAACCGGCGCGGATCGCCGCCGCGCTGTCACTGGCGTCCGCCGCGTGCGCGCCGCGCGAGGCCAGCATGCCCAGCGCCCCGAGCTGCAGTAACCAGCGACGTCGGTTCATGCTTGTCTCCTGCGATCAGGCAGCGGCCGGATCGGCGAAATAGCGGGCAATGTAGGTGTCGAAATCGATCCGGTCGTTGGCTTCCAGCGCCCGCTGCTCGGCGTGGGACGTGGCCGCCAGCCCCATGAAGTGGTCGCGTAGGCCGGAGCGCAGCGGCCGCTCGCGGAAGTAGCGCTCGTGCTGGCCCGCAAGCTCCAGCGTGTAGTCGAAAAAGGTCTGGCGCCGGTCGCGCAGCGCCCGCAAGACCCGCGCGGAGGGCAGTTCTTCCGGGGTTTGCAGCAGGGCCAGCTGGCGGTGCAGGGCGGGCACATAGCGCGGCGCGTTCGCGCCATCGTCCAGAATCTCGCAAATCGGCTGCAGCGCGTGGAGCAGTTCCCGCGCCCAGGCGGCCAGCGGCACTTTGGCGCCATCCCGGATCAGCAGCAGCCCCGGTTCACGGCCGCGCATGGCGACCGTCAGCTCGTTGTATTCCATGCCCCACTGCTCGCCGGCGGTAATGCGCGGACTGTCGGCCAGCAGACAAAAAATGAGGAAGGCTTCGAGGAACAGCAGATGCTCTTCTTCCACGCCTGTCGGGCTGTAGGAGTAAACGTCGAGCGCCCGCATTTCCACGTATTCCACGCCCCGTTCGCGCAGCGCCAGCGTGGGCCGTTCGCCCGGGCGCGTGGTGCGTTTGGGGCGCATGTAGCTGTAGAACTCGTTTTCAATTTGCAGAATGTTGGTGTTGAGCTGGATGCGCTCCTCGCCGTCGTAAAGGCCCATCACTTCGTATTCCGGATAAGGCGTGGCAATGGCGCGGCTCAGGCTGTCGACGTAGGGCGTGAGGCCGTCATAGGAAATGGCCAGCGCGGCCTGATTCTTGTTTTTGTAGCCGACGTCGCTCATCCGCAGCGAGGTGGCATAGGGCAGGTAGTGCGAGCATTCGTCGAACTGCTTGAAGCGCGAGGTGCGCCCGGCGAGGAACGAACTGCACACCACCGGCGAGTTGCCGAATAACAGCGGCACAATCCAGCCCAGACGGCGAAAATTGCGGATGAGCCCGAAGTAATGGTCGTCGACGAACTCACGCAGCGGCTGCGTGCTGCCGGTGACGTCCCGATAGCCGGGCCAGAAATCGAGCGGCAGCGAGTAGTTGAAGTGCACGCCCGCGATGGCCTGCATCCGCCGCCCATAGCGGTAATCGAGACCCACCCGGTAGACGTGCTTCATGCGCCCGGTATTGGACGTGCCGTAGCGGGCAATCGGAATGAGGCTGTCGTCTTTCACCGCGCAAGGCATGCTCGAGGCCCAGAGCAGCTCATCCTCCGGCAGCATGGCGTAAGCGAACTGATGCACTTCGTGCAGGAACTTGAGCACTTCTTCCGTGCGGTCGAAGGCCGGCGTGATGAACTCGGCCAGGGCTTCCGAGTAGTCCGTGGTGATGTAGGGATGCGTCAGCGCCGAGCCCCAGGCCGTCGGGTGCGCGGTCTGGGCGATGCTGCCGTCGCGGCGCATGCGCAGACACTCTTTCTCGAGCCCGCGCTTGCCGGTGCGCAGCCGCGAAGCGAGCCCCGCACGGGTGAGTTTGTCGATCCGATCGGCAGCGAGTGAATACATGCGGGCCCCGGGCATCGTGGACGAAGTCGGCCGAGTATAACAGGGCGATGCAAGCCCGCTGGCGGCGCGATTTACAAGCCAAAACGATGTCGCATAGGATGGCCTGTGCCCCTCGGCGAGTGTTCCGTGAATAAAATTCTGATTGCCAATCGCGGCGAGATTGCCTGCCGCGTCATGCGCAGTGCGCGCGCCCTCGGTGCCCGCACGGTGGCCGTCTACTCCGACGCCGACCGCGAGTCCCTGCATGTCGCCACCGCCGACGAGGCCGTGCACATCGGCCCGTCCAAGGCGGCCGAGAGTTATCTCAACATCGATGCCCTGCTGGCCGCCGCGGCGGCGACCGGCGCCACTGCGGTTCATCCGGGCTACGGGTTTCTGGCTGAAAACGCCAATTTTGCGAGCCGCGTGCTGGCCGCCGGCCTGGTCTGGATCGGGCCAACCCCGGCGCAGATCGAGGCCATGGGCGACAAGGCGCGCGCCCGTGCGCTGGCCGAGGCGGCGGGGGTGCCCATCGTGCCGGGCAGCGCGCGGTTCCCGACCGGCGAACTGGCCGGGCTTGAGGCCGCGGCGGCGCAGGTCGGTTACCCGCTGCTGGTCAAGGCCTCGGCTGGCGGCGGTGGCATCGGCATGCGTCTGGTCGAAGATCCGGCGCAGTTGCTGAAAACCGCCGAAGCCACCCAGACCATGGCCGCCCGCTCGTTCGGCGACGGCACCGTGTTTCTGGAGCGCTACATCCCGCGCGCGCGGCACGTCGAAATTCAGGTCTTTGGATTTGGCGACGGGCGCGCGGTTCACGTCTACGAACGCGACTGCTCCATTCAGCGTCGTTTCCAGAAGGTGATTGAAGAAGCGCCCGCGCCGGGGCTGCCGCCGTCGGTGCGTCAGCAGATGGCCGAGGCTGCCGCGCGGCTCGCCGCCAGCCAGCACTATCAGGGCGCGGGCACGGTGGAGTTCATCGTAAACGCGGAGACTTTCGAGTTTTTCTTCCTCGAAATGAACACCCGCATCCAGGTCGAGCATCCGGTGACGGAATGCATCACCGGGCTTGATTTGGTCGGCCTGCAACTGCGGCTCGCGGCGGGTGAGGCGCTGGCCGACATCACGCAGGCGGAAATCGCCGTTAACGGTCACGCGGTGGAGTGCCGGCTCTACGCCGAGAACCCGGCCAAGATGTTCCTGCCCTCGCCGGGCAAGCTCACGACCTTCGCCCTGCCGGCGGCGGGCGATGGGGTGCGGATCGACACCGGCGTGCGCGAGGGCGACACCATCACCCCGTACTACGACCCGATGGTGGCCAAGCTCATTTGCCACGGCGCCACCCGTGAAGAAGCGCTGGCGAAGATGGCTGCGGTACTCGCCGAGACGCAGGTCGAAGGCATTTTCACCAACGTCCAGTTCCTGCGCCGCGTGGTGGCGCATCCGGCGTTTGCGCAGGGCGATGTGTTTACCGGTTTTATCGAGACCCACAAGGCTGATCTGCTCGGCTGAGCAGCTCACAACAGAAAGGCTCAGGCGATGATTTACGCAGAACCGCGCTTCAAACCCGGGGGCGACCGCTTCCTCGAGATCGAGTTTGGCGACGAACTCAACCTCGAACTCAATTTTCGCGCCCAGGGTCTGGGGCAGGCGATCACGCGGGAGCAGGTGAAAGGCGTGGGAGAAATCGCGCCGTTCTTTTCCTCCGCGCTGGTCCACTACGACCCGGATGTCATTGGCTACGGCGACCTTTGCCGCGAGCTGAAGCGGCTGATTGAATCGGTCGCCTCCAGCAGCGACGTGGAGCTGGACAGCCGGCTCATCTACATGCCGGCGATGTATCTCGACCCCTGGAGCGTGGAGGCCATCGACCAGTACATCGAGAAGATCAACCCGGCCAAGGAGCGCGACCCGGACTTTGTCGCTCGCATCAACGGTCTGGAAGACGCCGCGCAGCTGGTGCGCGTGCACTCGGGGACCGAGTACTGGGTGGCGGCGCTCGGCTTCTGGCCCGGCACGCCGTTCATGATGCCGCTGGATCCGCGCTGCCGCCTGTTCGCGCCCAAGTACAACCCGCCGCGCACCTACACCAAGACCGGCACCATCGGCATGGGCGGCGGCGCCACCGCGATCTATCCGGTCGACGGTCCCGGCGGCTATCAGATTTTTGCCCGCACGCCGGTGCCCATCTGGGACATGCAGCAGAAGCTCGACGCCTTCAAGGAAGCGCCCTACCTGCTGCGACCGACGGATCGGGTGAAGTTTGTTCAGGTCTCGCGCGAGGAGTTCGACGCCATCGAGCGCCAGTGCGCCGAAGGCACGTACCGGCTCAACATCGTCGGCTACCAGAAGATTTCCCTGAAGAGTTATCGCGCGTGGGTCTCGACGCTCGATCAGAACGCCCGGTTTTAAGGAGCGCATATGCTGGAAGTCATCAAACCGGGTCTCGAAACCAGTATTCAGGACTGGCCGGGCCGTCAGGGCTATCTCAAGTGCGGTTTTCCGTGGTCAGGTCCGATGGACCACTGGTCCTTCCGACTGGCAAATGTGCTGGTCGGCAATGCGCCGGGCGCGGCGGGTCTGGAATGCCAGTTCATTGGCCCGACGCTGCGCTTTCAGCGCGACGGCGTGTTTGCGCTGACCGGCGCCGACATGCAGGCCAAGCTCGACGGCGTGCCGGTGCCCGCGTGGGAATCGATCGCTGCCAAAGCCGGGCAGACGCTGGAAATGACGTTTGCCAAAGTCGGCGCGCGGGCCTATCTGGCGATCGCGGGTGGCTTCGATAACGAAGTGTTTTTTGGTTCTCGCGCCACGTTTCATAAAGGCGGTCTGGGCGGCATGCAGGGCCACGCCATCAAGGCCGGGCAGGTGCTGCCGGTGGCGGCGGGGCAGGGCGTGGCCGGACGACGGGTGAAGCCATCCGCGCGCCCGGTGTTCGTCACCGACAAGCGCTGGCAGGTTGAAGTCTGCGCCGGCCCCAACGACGACTGGATCGACGAGGCCGGCCAGCAGCGCTTTCTCAGCACCGCCTGGAAGCTGTCGTCCAAAAGCGACCGCGGCGGCTTCCGGCTGGAAGGCCCCGAGTGGACCTTCACCGAGCGCGCGTACAACAAGCCGCCGGAACATGGCTCGGATCCGGCGAATATCGTCGACCACGGTTATCCGCTGGGGGCCATCAACCTCGCCGGCCAAACGCCCATCATTCTGGTCAACGACTGGCCGGACGGTGGCGGCTTCATCAATCCCTATACCGTGCCGACCTGCGCGTTCTGGAAACTCGGTCAGTCGAAACCCGGCGAGACCTACCAGTTTGTGCAGCTCAGCGTGGAAGACGCGCAGGCCGAGGCCCGCAGAATCACGGCGCTGTGCGCCGAATCCAGCATTGAATAACCGAGGGTCTTCCGATGGCGCATGAAGTAGAACTGCAGACGGCCGGCAATATGTGGAAAGTGCTGGTCAAGCCGGGCGATGCGGTGAAAGCCGGCGACACGCTGTTCATCATGGAAGTGATGAAGATGGAAGTGCCGCACGAGGCGCCGGCCGACGGCGTGGTTGCGGCGGTCAATATCAGCGAAGGCGAAGAAGGGCTGGATGCCGGCTTCGTCGCGGTGGTGATCGACTAGATCTGGCGCGGGGCAAGCCGCCCCGCGACCTCGGCGACTGCACCGGACTACCGACGTTTACCGGCGGGGTGGGGCCAGACCCCGACCTCGCTGGTCGCCGGGTCGCGGCAGGGTGCGCTCGCCGTGCATACTCCCGCCGCGACGTTAACGCCCACCAAGGCGCTCCCCTCCGTGTAACCCTTGAGGAGTCACATCCATGAAACTCGCCCTCTATCTGCCCAATTTCCGCGACCACGTTACCGTCCAGGAACTCGAAGACCTCACCGCGCTCGCCGAAGCGCTGGACTTCGACTCGGTGTGGACGCTCGACCGGATCGTGGTGCCCGAAGCCTCCGACCGCCAGCAGCTGCAGCACCCCTTCGGCATGATGGAGCAGTTTCCCAAGGCCTTGCCGGTGTCTGCGCGCGGCCAGTGGCTGCACGGCATGCCGCTGATCCCCTGGCTGGCGGCCAAGACCCGCAAGCTGCGCATCGGCATGAGCATCATCGACACGCCCTATCGCGCGCCGGGCGTGCTGGCCGGCGAAATTGCGACGGTCGATCATTTGTCGAACGGGCGGGTGAACGTGGGTCTGGGCTCCGGCTGGATGCCCGAAGAATTCGCAGCCGCGAGCGCCGCGCATCTGTTTCCCAAGCGGCACAAGCACGTGCGCGAGACCATCGAAGTGCTGCAGGGGATCTGGACCAACGAGGTATTTGAGTACCACGGCGAGTTCGCCGACTTCGAGCCCTGTGGCTTCGGGGCCAAGCCGATCCAGCGGCCGCATCCGCCCATCTATTTCAGCGGGCTTAAAGACCCCAAGCGCTCGGCGCGGCGCATTGCCAAATACGGTCTGGCCGGCTGGATTGGTATTCAGGACACGCCGGAAGAAATCGTGCGCTGGCGCGGCGAAATCCAGCGCGAACTGGTCGAGATGGGCAGCAGCCGTTCGCTGGATGACGGCTTCGACATGTGCAGCATGATCTGGTTTGCGATTACCGATGCGCCGACCGATCAGGCCAACAACGGCAAGCTGAGCAATCTGCTGGTCGGCACCGCGGATCAGATCACCGACAACCTGAAGCGCTATCGCGACGCCGGCATGGACATGCCGCTGCTGTGGCCGCCGTTCAGCGGCGTGCCGGTCTCCAAGACGCTGGACGACCTGAAGCAACTGGTTGAGGAGATCATGCCCAAGGTCAACGCCGCGTAAGCGGCGGTCACGGCGCCTCGCCGCCGCTTGCGCGGCGAGGTTTCTGGCAAGGCGATTAGGACGAGCGGTTCAGGTCGACGCGAGCACCGTGCGGCGTGCCCGCTGCCGCAGCAGGACTGCCAGCGCACCCAGCAGCAGTGGCGCGGTGGCTGGCAAGGGCACGGGCGCGGAGTTGGCAAAGACCTGCTGGGAGAACAGGCGCGCGCTGCCGGCGCCGCCATCGTGTTCAAAGAAACCAACCCGGCTCGTCGTGCCGTAAGTCCCCTCGCCAAAGCCGGCGCCGGCAGCGCGCGCCTGTTCTC
>Ga0255088_1000053_pt1 | contig 74005 bp, 68 predicted proteins | sample Colum_Miss_RepB__2_FD_188587 | JGI IMG/M metagenome (GOLD analysis project Ga0255088, IMG submission 188587) | Freshwater microbial communities from Columbia River, Oregon, United States - Colum_Miss_RepB_8d | ecosystem: Environmental > Aquatic > Freshwater > River | place: USA: Oregon...
CCCCATGGCCGCCCCTGCAGCTGCCGCCCCGGTAGGCAACTCCATCAGCGGCGAGGGCATGCCCAATCCGAACCCGGTGGTTACCCAGAACTGGGGCGAACTGCCGGCCGGCCGCGCCTGGGGTTCCTCTGCGGGCGTTGACATAGACCCGATCGACGGCCACATCTGGGCCTACGAGCGTTGTGGCGCAGGCAGCTTCGGCGACGGCGCGCCCGTGACCTGTGATACCAATGTGGTCGACCCGATCTTCAAATTCGATCGCAACACCGGCGCCATCCTGGCCAATTTCGGAGCCGGCGTGATGGTCACGCCCCACGGCATTCACGTGGACAGCGAAGGCAATGTCTGGGTGTCCGACTTCGCCACCAATGCCGACGAGACCAAGGGCCAGCAGGTGCACAAGTTCAGCCCCACGGGCGAGCTGCTGCTCAGCCTGGGCACACCCGGTCAGGTCGGCAACAACAATGACGGAGCGCATTTCAATCAGCCCAACGACGTCATTGTGGGCCCGGACGGCAGCATCTATGTATCCGATGGCCACAATGGTCAGGGCATGATCACCAACGCTGCCATGGCCGAAGGTCGCGCCAATGGTGATACCGCGCGCATCCTGAAGTTTGCGCCGGACGGCACCTTCATCAAGCAGTGGGGCCAGATCGGCGTGCTGCACGGCGAATTCCGCACGCCCCATGCCATGGAGTTCGATTCCCGTGGCCGTCTGTGGGTCGCTGACCGCGGCAATCATCGCCTCGAGATCTTCGACCAGGAAGGCAATTACCTGGAATCGCGCTACATGTTCAGCCGGGTCAGCGGCCTGTTCATCACGCCGGAAGACATGCTCTATGCCATCGACTCCGAGTCCAGCCCCATGAACCATCCGGCCTGGCGCAATGGCGTGCGCATCGGCCACATCGACCACGATCATGTGACCGGGCTGATTCAGCCGTTCGAGCGTGAAGACCGCGTCTATCAGGGTACGGCAGGGGAAGGGGTGGCCGTGGATGCCGATGGCAATGTGTATGCGGCAGAAGGCCCGAACTCGCTGAGCCAGGCGGGCGGAGCGTTCACAAAGTACACCGCGCGCTAAGATTCAGCGCTTATGCAACGAACGCCGCACGGTGCATACCGTGCGGCGTTTTCGTCAGGAGAATGCCATGAATGTGTTGCGACTCGCCGGGCTGTTTGCTGGTGTGCTGTGTCTGTCGGCTGCTGCCGGCAACGTGCTGGCCCAGGCGGGGGATGCTCATGCCGGGCATGCTGACGCGCAGGCTCACGAGCATGGCGCTGCAGGAGAACTGGCGCGCAACGGTGAGCAACGCTGGGAAACCGACGAGGCGCTGCGTCGGGGCATGACCGAGATCCGCGTGGCAAGCGCCATGCTGACGCCGGCCTGGACAGCCCGCCAGTTGTCGGCGGCGCAGTCGCAGCAGCTGGCAGAAGCCATCAAGGGCAGTGTTGCCACGATGATCGCCCAGTGTCAGCTGGCACCTGAAGCGGATGCCAATCTGCACCTCATACTCGCAAGGATGCTGGCAGCTGCCAGCACGCTGGAAAGTGAGCCGTTCTCACCTCAGGGCCTGCCTGCCATTGAGGCAGCGCTGAATGATTACGGCCACTTCTTCAACCATCCCGGCTGGCTCGATGGCGCGGCCGAAGACGAACACGCTCACGCTCACTGACGGGCAGCGGCATCCAGCGGCTTGCGGAACTTCACGGTCATGCGGTCGCTTTCGCCAATGGCAAGGTATTTCTCCTTGTCGACGTCGCCAAGGCGCAATGTCGGTGGCAGTGTCCACACACCTTCCGGATGGTCCTTGGTATCCAGCGGATTGGCATTGATCTCTGATGTTCCCACCAGTTCGAATCCGGCTTGCGTGGCCAGTTCAATCACGTAGTCCTGCGTGACATACCCCGTTGTCTCCATCACGTCCATGCCGCTGCCTGCGGGCGCACGGTGTTCGACGATGCCCAGTATGCCGCCCGGTTTCAGGGCCGTGTAGAAGGCCGCAAAATGCACCTCCTGGGTGCCGGCCATGATCCAGTTGTGCACGTTGCGGAAACTCATGGCCAGGTCGGCCGAGCCGGGTGGGGCGATGGTAGTTTCGGAAGGGGGGTACATGGTCGTGATGACTGTCTCGCCATAGACATCCGGATTGCCGGCGACCCGTGCTTCGAAGTCACGCAGCATCGGTGGCTGGTAGCTGAGGTGCGAGTTCGGCGAGAAATGGGCGGCGTAGTAAGTGCCATTGCCTTTGAGGAAGGGGGCGAGTATCTCGGAGTACCAGCCCCCGCCGGGCAGAATCTCCACCACCGTCTGTCCGGATGCCAGTCCGAAGAACTGCAGTGTTTCCACGGGGTGCCGCGCGGCATTGCGGGCGATATTGGCGGCACTGCGGTGCTCGGCGGTGATCAGGGCCTGAAGGCGTGCTGTGTCATCGGTCTGTGCATTCACACTGCCTGCCATGCCCAGCAGCATGGCGCAGATTGAGGCCTGCAGCGCTGGGGTCTGGAGGAAAGAGGGTGCGGTTGTTCTTGTTGTACGCATCGGTGTCTCCTGGGAGTTTCGGTTGGGTTATTGGGTGAGGCGGGTTTCGTGTTCGCGAATGCGGGCAGCGGATGCGGAATGGCGCCAGGCTTTTTCCAGAATGTCAGCCAGGGCTTCGCGGTGAATCTGCGCAAGGTCGATCAGGACCATCGGGTAGTTCACATAGTGCTCGGTCAGGTGAAAGACGTGCGGAGCAGCACTCAGCAGCATGTCGCGCTCAAGCATGTCGCAGCGCGTGACCATCCAGCCTTCAGCTTCCGAACGCAGGCGGGCCAGCACCTTGCCGTCCACCTTGAGCGCGGGCGTGCCATAGGAAGTACTCAGCTCGACGCCCGGGTAGCGGGTAGCGAGTTCCACGGCCACCAGGAAGGGTGTCTTGTCTGTTGAAGCGAGCATGGCGGCAGGCCTTGTTGTTGAAATGGCAGGGCGCAGTGTAGCCCGGCTGGCACAACAAGCGTAAGCCGCCTTCGTCGATTTAGAGGAATCCGAGACACACCAGCGCGCAGCCGCTGCCCAGCGTGGCGCCGGCAAGAATGTCTGTCGGGTAGTGCACGCCCAGCAGCACCCGGCTGGCACCCACCAGAGTGGCCCAGACATAGCAGAACAGCGCCAGCGCAGGATAGAACTGCAATACCAGCGTCGCGAACATGAAGCCTGCTGCGGTGTGCCCGGACGGAAAACTGAACTGATCCGAAGGCGTGACGGCAGCGCGGAAGGACTGCAAACCTACTGCGGGACGGTCGCGCCGGATGCTGTTCTTGAGCAGCCAGTAGAGGGTCCTCTCCAGCCCGAATCCTACCGCCACCGCCTTGAAGAAATCTTCGCCCCGCGCATCGTCCAGCGCAAAGGCGGCCACTGCGGCCAGCACATAGAGCAGGCCGTCGCCGGAGCGGGAGATCCAGTGCACCGCTCGATAGCGGGGAATCTGCAGGGTCACGTGCAGCCACAGGAAGGTGAAGCGGTCGAAGCGATCAACGTGCCGTATCACAGTGTTCATCGGAACCTCGCACAGGGGAAGAGACCACAGGGATTGAAGCCAGGGGGGTGAGAACCAGATTGTTGGCCAGCAGGGAATCAAGCGTCATCTTGATTGCACTGCCGCCATATTGCGCAAAACCATTGGCGAGCAGCGAGGCGTTGTACTCCTGCAGCGCACGCTTGAACTCAGCGTGGCGCGAGAAGAAGGTCTGCAGCATGTCCACATTCGCGCGGCGGGCATTGAGCCCGCAGCCGGAGCGTTCCAGAAACAGTGCATTCACCTGCTGCTCGAACTGTCCCGTCATGGGCAGTGCCAGACAGGGCTTCTCCAGGCACATGGCCTCACTCATCAACGTGAAGCCTGCGGTGGCGATCACGGAGTGGCAGTTGGCCAGGTCATGGAGAAACGCCTCGCCACTGAAGCTGCGGTAGTGGATGTTTTGATCCTGCGAATTCCCATGGTGGCCGTAGACGTGGAACGTCCTGTCCGGAAATGCCTTGAGCGCCGCAATCAGCGACTCGAACGCACTGGTCACATATACCAGATGAAAGTCATTTTCCTGTGGCTGCAGGTCCAGTACTTCCTGGCGCACAATTGGCGGAAATATCCGTGTGCGCGCATTCGTGCCTTCGCCCAGCACGAGCGACGTAGCGAGTGACACAGTGGGGCGGGGTATCATCAGCGCAATGATCAGCTGCGTCACCCATTTGTCGAACAGCAGAGTCGTCGGCACACTGAATTTCATGTATCGCAGGCGATGCTGATTGTCGAGACTGATCAGTGGGATCTTGCGCCAGTTGGCAAGCCAGGCTGTCGCCGGTTCGAAATCGGTGATGACGACGTCGGGTTTGAATTCATTGAAGAGTTGCACCAGCACTCGATTGCGTACGATAGCTCGGCGTGCGCGGCGAAGATTGTGGGTGACCGTTCCAAAGACGCTGACTTTGTTGTCGACGCTGACGATGTGCAGCCCTTCTATTTCAAGGCAGTTGAACTCTTCCTTGAGCGCCGCATAGCTGCGGCCATAGCCGACCACGCGCACTTCATGGCCCTGCTGCAGCAAGTGGCGCAACATTTCCCGCGCTCTGCTTGTGTGTCCGGAGCCTTCTCCTGCTGCGCCGTAAACTATTCGGCTCACATGTCACCTCACTACTCATTGGAGACAGATTGCATTCGTATTTGATCTGCGCATGGTAGTCGCTTGTCGTGACAGTTTTATGGCAGCGTTTCCCGAGCAGGCATGGCAACGCTGCGATTCGCGGATACACCTGCGCCGCGTTGTTCCGCGAGTCCTTTTCATATCGTTATCAGTTATTCTTTCTATTTATAAGAATAAATCGATCTGTTTACTATATCGCCTACTTACGCTACCAACCCAAGAGGACGATAACAATGGCTCGACGCACACTCCCCATCACCCTTCCACTGCTGGCCGCTCTGACAATCGGTGCTGCCCCCCTGATGCTGGCCAACCCCGCCTATGCTCAGGAAGAGCCCCGCTCCACGCAATTCTGGTGGCCCGAACAATTGAACCTCAGTCCATTGCGCCAGCACAGTGTGGAGTCCAACCCGCTGGGTGCAGACTTCGACTATGCGGAAGCCTTCAGTGAACTGGATCTGGTTGCGATCAAAGGCGAAATCATAGCATTGATGACCGAATCTCAAGACTGGTGGCCGTCTGACTACGGACATTACGGCCCATTCTTCATCCGTATGGCCTGGCACAGCGCCGGTACTTACCGTGTGGCGGATGGCCGTGGCGGTGCCGCGGGCGGTCAGCAGCGCTTCGAGCCATTGAACAGCTGGCCCGACAACGCCAATCTGGACAAGGCGCGTCGCCTGTTGTGGCCGATCAAGCAGAAGTACGGCAACAGCATATCCTGGGCTGACCTGATGGTGCTGACCGGCAACGTTGCGCTTGAATCCATGGGCTTCAAGACCTTCGGTTTTGCTGGCGGCAGAGCCGATGACTGGGAGCCGGACCTCGTGTACTGGGGACCGGAAGCAGAATTCATGGGTGACGAACGCTACAGCGGCGACCGCCAGCTGCAGAGCCCGCTGGCAGCCGTACAGATGGGCTTGATCTATGTGAATCCGGAAGGCCCGAATGGGGTACCTGATCCCTTGCTGGCGGCAAACGATATTCGCGAGACCTTTGGTCGCATGGCGATGAACGATGAAGAGACAGTCGCTCTGATTGCCGGCGGTCACACCTTCGGCAAAGCCCATGGCGCGGCGGCACCCACAGGCTGTGTCGGCGCAGAGCCGGCGGCAGCGGGTGTGGAAGAACAGGGGCTGGGCTGGACCAATACCTGCGGAGAGGGTAAAGGCGAAGACACGATCACCAGCGGGCTGGAAGGCGCCTGGACGATGAACCCCACGGCGTGGACCATGCAGTACCTGCAGAATCTGTATGCCTACGAATGGGTGCAGACACGCAGTCCTGCCGGTGCGATTCAGTGGGAGCCTTCTGATGCCGCTGCGGCCAATCTCGTGCCGGATGCTCACAACCCTGACGAGCGCCATGCGCCGATCATGTTCACGACAGATCTGTCTCTGCGTTACGACCCGGCGTACGGCGAGATTTCCCGCCGCTTCCTGGACAACCCCGCCGAGTTCGAGCTGGCCTTCGCCAAGGCATGGTACAAGCTGACGCACCGGGACATGGGACCACGTTCTCGTTACCTTGGCGATGAAGTGCCGGCTGAAGACCTGATCTGGCAAGACCCGGTGCCTGCCGTGGACCACGCGCAGGTGGATGCTGCGGATGTCGCTGCACTGAAAGCCGAGATTCTGGATTCAGGACTGAGCGTGTCAGAACTGGTGCGTACAGCGTGGGCGTCAGCGGGTTCATTCCGTGGAACCGATCTGCGTGGCGGCGCCAATGGAGCCCGTGTGCGTCTGGCGCCTCAGAAGGACTGGCCGGTGAACAATCCTGCAGAGCTGGAGAGCGTGCTGACGCGTCTTGAAGGCATCCAGGAAACGTTCAATGACGAGCAGTCTGGCGACAAGCGCGTGTCCCTTGCAGACATGATCGTGCTGGCAGGCGTTGCAGCAGTCGAGAAGGCAGCCGCGGATGCTGGCTTCGAAGTGGAAGTCCCTTTCACGCCAGGCCGTTCCGACGCGACAGAAGAGCAGACCGATGCTGCGTCGTTCGCGGTGCTGGAGCCCACAGCTGACGGCTTCCGCAACTATTACGCTGGCAGCAATGAGCGCTCACCTGCGGAGATGCTGGTGGACCGTGCAAACCTGCTGACGCTGACTGTGCCCGAGATGACGGTACTGGTGGGCGGTCTGCGAGCCCTGAACGCAAACGCTGCCGGTATCGAGCACGGTGTCTTTACTGAGCGTCCCGGCACCTTGAGCAACGACTTCTTCGTGAATCTGCTGGACATGTCCACAGAGTGGGCACCGTCTGCCACGGAAGGGGTGTATGAGGGGCGTGACCGCGCGTCAGGTGAAGTGAAGTGGACGGCCACGCCGGTGGACCTGGCAATCGGCTCCAGCTCGGAGCTGCGCTCCATCGCGGAAGTGTATGCGTCTGCTGATGGCCACGAGAAGTTCGTACAGGACTTCGTTGCAGCCTGGAACAAGGTGATGATGCTGGATCGTTTCGACATCTGATCTGCGCAGCGTGATGCCGGCAAGGCCGGCACTGCAAACGGCGACGTGTGCTGCACGTCGCCGTTTGCATTTACAGCCGGAAGGAGTCGGGCACCACGTTCAAATCAATGCTGAATACAACCGGCACCAGGTAGTACACCAGCAGCACAATGAGGAGCGTGGACACCAGGTTGATTATGAAACCCACCCACACCATTTCCCGGATGGTCAGTTTCTCGGTAGCGAAGATGATGGCATTCGGAGGGGTGCCCGCCGGCAGCATGAAGGCGCAGTTGGCTGCAAGCGCACAGGCGATCATCAGCGCAAAGGGGTGAATGTTCAGCGTCAGCGCCAGGGCCGCGGCTACGGGCAGAATCATCGTCGCGGTGGCCGTGTTCGAGGTGACCTCGCTGAGGAACATCACCAGCAGCGTTGCGCAGGCGATGATGATCAGCACATGCACGTTGTCCAGCACGGTCAGCTGCGAGCCCATCCAGCTGGACAGTCCTGTATCGCGAAAGCCCACCGCAATGGCCAGTCCGCCGCCGAACAGCAGCAGGATGCCCCAGGGTATGTCCCGGGAATCCTTCCAGTCCAGAATGCGCCCTTGCCCGCCAGTGCCCACCGGCACCATGAACAGCACCATGGCTGCCAGCACGGCAATCATGCCGTCGCGCAGCTCCGGGAACAGGCCTGTCCACAGGAAGCCCCGTGTGATCCAGAGGAAAGCGGCGCCGGCAAACACGCTGGCGACAACGGTTTCCTCGTAGGAGATGCGCCCGAGCTTCGCACGTTCGTTGGCGATCAGCGCCCGGCCTCCGGGTATGCCGTGAATGCGCATGGGAAACGCGACGCGTCCCAGATACAGCCAGGTGGCCGTCAGCAGGGTGATTACCAACGGGACGCCTACCATCATCCAGGAGGCGAAACTGATCTCGACATCGAACAGCTCCCGCATCTGGGCGGCAAGGATGGTGATGGGCGGCGTGCCGATCAGCGTGCCCACACCGCCGATCGTCCCCGCGTAACCGACGCCAAAGATCAGTGCCTTCTCGAAGATGGGAATGTCACCTTCTTCCGGAGTGTCCTTGAGCGCCGCCGCAACCTGCGCGGTTATGGCCAGAGCCATGGGGATCATCATCATGACGGCAGCCGTGTTCGAAACCCACATCGACAGAAAGGCCGTGGCAATCATGAAGCCCAGCAGAATTCGCTGCGTGCTGGTGCCCACGAACGCGATGATGCCCAGTGCGATGCGACGATGCAGATTCCATTTCTCGACGGCCGAGGCAATGAAGAATCCACCCAGAAACAGGAAGATGATGTCGTCGCCATAGGCTGCGGTAACAGCGGCATTGCTCAGAGCGCCGGTCGCTGGAAGCAGGACGATCGGCAGCAGGGACGTGACGGGAATGGGGATGGATTCAGTAATCCACCAGGTAGCAACCCACAGCGTTGTCGCCAGCACGGCTCGGGCTTCGAAGCTCAGGCCGTCCGGCTCGAAGAACAGCAAGGTGAGAGTGAACAAGGCGGGGCCGAGGTAAAGGCCGACCCGCTGAGCCTGGGTGTATGCGCGCCTGACAGCTTTGTCTTCCATGGTCGTCATCGTTATCGTCTGGTTCTTTTGAAGGGTGCCGTGGAATGATGCCTCGAATGTTTTTGAAAGGACACCCGAAAGCGAATTGACTGGCTCCCGGCGACTCGCGCGACATTCGCGCGACTGCGGGAGTCACACGCGTGGTGCCGGGCATGCAGGGGCTGATCTGTTCGGCGTGAGGCTCAGGTGTCTGAGCGGACACCCAGCAGAGCACACAGTGCCACAATGGCGGACTGCATACCGCTCTCTATGAGCGGCTCCAGGGCGTCCGGTTCAATCAGGGTTGTCCACTGCAGTTCGCAGCCATTGCCGACCGCCATCACTTTCAATGTCGCCTTGTGCACGGCGACATTGGCATTGTTGATGAGTCCGTATTCCAGTGACATCGACTCGGCATCGCGATGCAGGATGCGTTCCTGCACGGTGCCAACCCCGGTCATCTGCATTGTGCGGACATCGCCGTCGAGCTGACAGGAGGTGATGACGGGCACCCAGTCGATCCGGGCCACATTTCCGACGATGTCCCACACCGCTTCGGCGGGGACAGCGAGGTGCAGGTGCTTGACGACGCTGCGCATGGAGAAGAACCGAGCAGCTTACTGCTGGTCGGGAAAGCGTTCGGCCATGTCGCAATCCGCTTCCTTGAAGTACAGGTCGCCGATGTGCTGGCCATTTGCGAAATCGTATTTGTAGTGAATGGTGTCCACGACCTGCATCAGCGGCGCCAGAGTGGGCCCGAAGCACCAGGACGCGATGAGGCTTGGCAGCACGGTATCCAGCTGCGCCTGGGTGATGGCGTTGCCGTCGACGACCTGGTTGCCGTACACCAGATCGATCACACTGTTGCCCTTGTCCTCGCAGGTGGTGCTGACCCAGGTCGTAATGCCGTCAAGCTGCATGGGCAGGTTTGCATTCATCTCGGCAATGTTCTCGTTGCATTGTGCCATGGTGATGTCGGCCGCGAGCGCAGTCTGGGCGGTGGCGGAAGTCAGTAGAGTCAGTATGAGCAACAGCATTCGCATTCCTGGTGTCCTTTTGGGAGGGTAAGTGCCGTGATTTTACCCATACACACGGGAGAAGGTCATCTGCTTTGAGGTAATATGCCGTCAGTTGCCCCCACTCCTGTCGAGACTCTCTCTTCCATGAACCTGAACGACGTGCTCCGCCGCATTCGCTATACCTTCGATTTCAACGACTCGCAGATGATCGAGGTGTTCGCCGGCGCCGACCATCCGGTGTCCCGCGAGCTAGTCTGTGCCTGGCTCAAGCAGGAGGCGGACGAGGGTTTCCAGCCGATCGACGATCGCGACATGGCCTTGTTCCTGAACGGGCTGATCAATGCCCGGCGCGGGCGCCGGGACGGACCTGCGCCAGTGCCCGAAGCGCGCCTGACCAACAACATGGTGCTGATGAAGCTGCGTATCGCGCTGAACCTGCAGTCCGACGATGTGCGCGCCGTGCTGGCGGAGACCGGCCTGAACTTCAGCAATCACGAGCTGACCGCCCTGTTCCGCCGGCCCGACCACAAGCATTACCGCCATTGCGAAGATCAGCTGCTGCGCAATTTCCTCAAGGGATTGCAGGCGCGGCTGCGGGTGACTTCTGCCCCTGAGGCGGAACCGGATCCAGAGCCGCAAACGCCGGCGCCCAGGCCCACTCACAATGTGTGGGGGCGATGAAAGTGCGATCCCGAAATATGTCCCTGAAGGAAGGAGATCACCATGCGTGATGTGACCATCAATGTAGAGCCGGTAGAGCTGTACAAGATTCTGAAATTCGAAGGGCTTGCAGGCAGCGGAGCCGAGGCCAAAGCCGTCATCGCTGAAGGACAGGTAACGCTCAATGGCGTGGTGGAGACTCAGAAGCGCAAGAAGATTGTGGGTGGCGACATTATTGCGTTTGGGGCGGAGACGCTGCATATCGTGTATGTCGATAAAATTGTGGGAGCGGGCTAGCCCGCGAACCTGTCGCTGTTCGGGGCGGGAAATCCTACGGATATTCGCGGGCTAGCCCGCTCCTGCAGAATGGACACTCCCACGCCCGTCGGTTGGCACTGGCGCGAATATTGCCTCTGGTTTTGAATCATATTTCACAGGCCGACCATTCCCGCGAGGATCTCTTGATGTCAATCAATGCTATGTGGCGCGTCTGCGCTAGCCTGCAGGCGAACGTGGCTGCACTTGCTGTCGTTGTGATTCTGCTTGCTCCGGCCTCATTGCTCGCGCAGAGCGATGTCCCGCAGCGCGAAATTCCCATCGTGATGACCGAGGGAACGAACATGGCGGTGGCTGCATCACCTGATGGCAGCACGCTGGCAATGGCGCTGCAGGGGGTGCTTTGGACGCTGCCGGTGACTGGTGGCGACGCGCAGCGTCTCACCGACTGGCACATGGAAATTACAGCACCTTCCTGGTCACCCGACGGAACACAGATCGCGTTCCAGAATTACGAAGGCCATTACTATCAGGTGTGGATTGCCGATCGTGACGGCAGCAATGCCCGGGCTGTCACAAGCGGTCCCTGGGATCACCGGGAGCCCGCGTGGTTCGGCGAGCGCATCGCGTTTTCCTCAGACCGCAGCGGCGAGGGCACCTACGACATCTGGACGGTGACGCTGGCCAGCGGTGACTATCAACGCTGGACGCAATCTCCCGACGATGTGCATTCCCCCGCCGGTTCGCCGGATGGCACGCAGATCGCCTATGTGGACGGCAATGAGGTACGCAGTGTCGATGCGGCAGGGCAGACGCAGACGCTGGGGCGTGTCTCCGAAGCCGAAGGCGAGGTGTTTGCTCCCGCCTGGCTGCCCGACGGCACGGGCCTGATCTACCAGAATCATGAGCGCCAGCTGGTCGTTCGGGAGCAGGTCATCACGCAGGACGAGGACATTTTTCCTTTCCCCGCAAGCTGGTTGCCGGACGGTCGCTATGTCTACACCGCCGACGGCCAGATCAAGGTTCGCACCATCGCGTCGCCCGACGCGCAGATTGTGCCCTTTCGTGCAGTATTCACTTTGCAGCGTCCTGTCACCGAGGCGGTGGATCATCACTTCGATGACAGCGCGCCGCAGCCAGTGCGGGGCCTCTATTCGCCGGCTCTGTCGCGCGACGGCACCCAGGTGGCCTTCACGGCGCTCAACGACCTTTGGGTGATGCGCATTGGCGAGACCCCCGTGCAGCTGACCGACGATGCGGCCATCGAAGGCACCGTGTTCTGGGGTACCCAGGACACACGGATCTACTTCACATCTGATCGTCATGCCGATGGCCGGCCTGACCTTTATGCCACCGACCCGGCTACGGGCGAGATAGAGCGCATCACGCAAACCCTCGAAGCCCGCATGATCTCTCCGGCCATGGCGCCGGATGGTACACGCATCGCCTTCATCGACGGGCGCGATCAGTCTTTGTGGGTGCATGAGATCGCCAGCGGCCAGGCCCGTCATGTGCTGGATCAGAATTATGGCAACAGCATCGGCCGGCCCACCTGGGCGCCCGACAGCCGCACCGTGGCCTTCGCGGGCATGCAGCGCGCCAACACCCGGTACCGCGAAGGTCGCAATCTGATTCAGGTGGTGGATGTGGAGACAGGGGAATGGGTGTTCCATGAACCAGCGCCCCTGCCTGACCAGTTGTCCGACCGCTTCGAAGCCGGCCCGGTGTGGTCGCCCGATGGCCGCTGGATGGCCTTCATCATGCGCTCGGTGCTGCATGTTCTGCCAGTGGCTGCCGATGGTACGCCCACTGGTCCGGCCCGCGCCTTGAGCGCCGATGCCGCCGACATGCCGGAGTGGAGCGCCGATTCCCGGCGCATTCTGTATCTGGCCAGCGGCGAACTGCGCACCGTGAGTGTCGAGGGCGGCGACACCGTGACAATTCCCGTGGCGCTGCAATGGCAGCGTCCCGCGGCCACCGGCCTGACCCATGTGCTGGCGGGCGGGCTGTGGGATGGCGTCGAACCGGTGCTGCAGCAGAACCGGCTGCTGGTGCTGCAGGGCAGCCGCATCGTGGAGATACGAGAGGCCGGCCTGAATCCGGAGGCGGACGCCGCGGCGGCAGGCGCGCGCTTCATCGACGCGTCCGCCTTGACGGTCATGCCCGGCATGTGGGACGCCCACGTGCATCCCCGCGTGCTGGACCTGACGGCCCAGTGGTATGCGGTGCAGTCCGCCTTCGGGCTGACCTCGGTGCTCTCCAACGGGGGCTCCACGTATCACACCATGCTGATTCACGAAGCCATTGAGTCGGGCAAATTGCTGGGGCCGCGCATGCTGACCTCGCCACTGTTCGACGGGCAACGCCCGTTCTATGGTCATCACCGTTCCGTGCATGACGAGCAGGCGCTGGCCGTCGAACTGGACAAGGCCCACGCGCTGGAGATGGACTTCCTGAAGGTCTATGTGCGCGCGCCGGTGAGCTATTTCCACATCACGGCGCAGGCTGCCCAGGCGATGGGCGTGCCGAGTGGTTCCCACTTCCTGTCGCCCGGCGTGCAGTCGGGTCTGAGCGCGGCCACGCATCTGTCGGCCAGCCAGCGCATGGGCTACAGCTGGGCGGAAACGGCGTCAGGGCGCAGCTATCAGGATGTGATGACGCTGTTTTCCACGGGGGATTTCGACCTGTCGAGTCATCATTCACCGCGCAACAACGTGCTGGGCAATGATCCGGGTCTGCTGGAAGACCCGCGCTTCCTGCGCCTGATGCCCGAGAACTACACGGCGCAGATCATCAACGAACTCTCGTCGCCACCCACGGCGGCGCAGGTGCAGACCATGGTCGGCATTGTGGCCACACCTGCAGACATCGCACAGGGCGGGGGGCTGGTCACCATCGGCTCGGACACGCCGCTGGGCTGGCCTGCACTGGCGATGCACGCGCAGCTGCGGGCCTATGCGCCAGCCGTGGGCAATCACGCGGCGTTGCAGGCCGTGACGATCAATGCGGCGCGGTATGCGTTTGCGGACAGGGACCTTGGCTCGCTTGAAGTGGGCAAGATTGCTGACCTGATCATGGTGCGCGGCAATCCGCTGGAGGATGTGCGGCACGCGGCGGCGGTGGAGATGGTGATGAAGAACGGCGTGCTCACACGCGTGGCGGACATGCTCGCAGATCTGGACCTGTAGGAGCGCCCTCTGACTGTGGGAGCGGGCTTGCCCGCGAACTCTTCGCGGGCAAGCCCGCTCCCACAGTCAGCACTCGTTACAAGGGGGTTGCACCGGGCCGGCGCGCCTCGCAGCGCTGCAGCCAGAGTGCCTGGAATTCGGCGATCTTCTGCGCCTGGGCCTCGGGCCCTGCAGCAATCGGCTGTGCCCAGGCCATGTCGATCATCGCATTGGCCCAGGTCAGCAGGTCGCCCTGGTCGCTCAGCTCAGCGTTCATCTTGTTGATCATCAACATGATGTCGGCGTTTCTGTGGCGATCCAGCAGGATATTGGCGGCGAGTCCCGGAATGCCTGCGCAGTCACTCAATGGCATCTGGGCGGACGCGACGGCGGGCAAGGCAAGGCTCAGGCAGAGCAGGGTATTGCGAATCAGCAGGGTAGCTGGCTGGCGTTTCATGGATTACCTCCGGGACAACAAGGGCAGCACGGGAATTATTGGCGATTCCGCGCGCCGCCGCCAGCCACAAATCACTCCCCGGCCTTGCCCAGCAGGCGCAGCACGGCGGAAATCGTCGCCTGATACCCGCGTGATCCCTCACGTACGAAGGCGCCGTGGTCTTCATTGGCGATGATCCGCACGTTCACTTCGTCACCTGCAATGATCGCCAGGGCCGGGTAGTCCGGCAGTGTCTGCAGCGCCGTCTTGCCCTGGGCGAGTTCGCGCGGCACGGACAGGGGGTAGCGATAGGTACTCACAATGTATTCCTGCGGGATGCCCCAGGGCAGCCACTCCAGCGGCGAGATCGCCTTGAAGTTTGCGCCCTTTTCGTCCACAGGCGCGCCGGTCAGTTTTTCCAGCAGCGGCTCGCCGCAGTAGATCTCGCCGCTGGTGCCGATGGAGTCGATCACCGCCGGGTTGATGTAGGCATCGGCCATGACCAATGCCACCGGGTTCAGTGCCGGCTCCACATAGATTTCGCTGTCTTTGGGCAACTGCGACCGGGTGGCCAGCCAGGCGCCGAAATGGCCACCGGAAGAATGGCCCACCACGATGGCCTGCTCCAGATCCAGCGGGTAGTCCTCTGCCAGGTCCACCAGCGCATCGAAGCCATTGGCGATGTCATGCCAGGTGCCTGGCCAGCCGCCGCCTTCGCTGGTAGCGCCGCGATACTGCACGTTCCACGCGGCGATGCCCTGAGCGGCGACTGCCATGGCCATGGCGCGGTAACTGTTGATCATGCCCTCGGTAGACATCCAGCAGCCAGCGTGGAGAAAGGTGACCACGGGAAAGGGGCCGTCGCCTTCGGGCAGCGTGAGCTCGCCGTACTGCATGGGGTCCGGGCCGTAGGGGATCTTCGTTTGCGAAAGTGCGGGCAGGGCGGTGGTGGCACCGAGGAGGAACAGGGTCAAGGTCAGGGTGCTGGTTCTTGTTGTCATGATGCATACCTGTGGGTTGGAAAGATGGCGACAAGGTAACGCAAGAAGGCGGCAAATGCCTATCTGGAATTTACTGCAGTGTCAGAAATGCCAAAGGGCGGCAGCAAGTCCTTTCAGACCTCCTGCCGCCCTTTGTCTTCATTCACTTCAGGTGTAAAGCGACTTGTAGGTCTGCACGAAGTACTGCATTTCCTCAGGCTTGGCGATGCTCACGCGGGCCCACGTAGGGTAGGGCTGGAATAGTCGTCCCACCATGATGTTGGCCTCACGCATGGACGCACGGAACGCCTCGTTGTCGATGCCGGTTTCGAAGAACACGAAGTTGGCATTCGACTTCACGTAACGCAACCCCAGCTCGTCGAACATGCCCTCCACAATGGCCAGCCCTTCCTTGTTGCGGGCACGGGCGTGATCCTGGAACTCCTTGTCACCGTAGGCCACCAGTGCAGCATGCTGCGCCAGAATGCTGATGCTGCCTGTCTTCACCATATTGATGCGTTCGATCAGTTCAGGATGCGCGAAACCGAAACCCACACGCAGACCTGCAAAGCCGTGAATCTTCGACGCGGTGCGCGCCACGATCACGTTGTTCACGCCCTCGGTGATCAGCGGCATCATGCTGCTGAACTCGGGGTTGTCCACGTACTCGTAGTAGGCCTCGTCGATGAACACCAGACGATCCTTCGCCACCGTGCGCACGAAATCCTCCAGCGCTTTCTTCTCGATGATCGAAGGAATCGGATTGTTCGGGTTGCACAGGTACACCATCTTCGTGTCGGGGCGGATCGCCGCGTACATGGCGTTCAGGTCGATGTGCATCGACTCGTCCACCGGTACGTTGATGATCTCCGAGCCCATGTCTTCTGCCGCACGCAGCAGCTGACCGAAGGTGGGGTAGGGCGCCACAATGGAACCCTTGTCCAGGCTGGCCAGAACGCCCGCAGCCTGCAGCAGTTCACCAGAGCCTGCGCTGATGGTGATGCTCTCGGGTATCACGTTCTCGATCTGTGCCTGCAGAGCCACGATCTGGTTGCCGATGCCGCCATACAGATTGCTCTGGCTGAAGGCCGCCTGCATCGCCTCGATGGCCAGTCTGGACGGGCCATAGGGGTTCTCGTTGGACGACATGCGGATCGGCGCTGTCGGTGCCGCAATCTGCGCGACAGCCGAATTCATGAAACGCACTGACGAGCCGGTCACGCTCTGCACCAGGGCGGCGCCTGCAACAGAGGCGCCTCCCCACAGCAGATTTCGGCGATTGATGACTGGGTTCATTTTGGACTCCTCAACTCAGAATGTGTAGGACACTTTGCCGAACCAGCGGGCACCGAAATATCCCACAGGGCTGCCATTCAGGTACTGGCGGCTGTTGTTCGCATAACGCTCTTCGTTGTAATCCCAGACAGCCTGTGGAACCTTGCTGGGATACTCGTTGAACACGTTGTCCAGGCCTGCACCGATACGCAGCGCATCGGTGGGCGTCCAGGTCAGCTCGATGTTGGTCTGCTGCATCAAGTCGATCTCGTTCTTGTAGTGCAGCTGAGTGGTCCCTCGAATATTCTCGGTATCCAACTGAGCCACAACTGCTGCAGGCAAGCCCGATGTGCTGGTCAGGGTGTATTGCGGACCGTAGATCGACTGACGCAGGCTCAGAGAGAAATCGCCCCACTGAATGCGCGCGCCCAGATTGACACGGAACAAGGGGCTGTCGGTCTCAATGTTGGACAGTGTCAGTGGGCTGTACATGCTGGCGCCACCCAGACTGGCGGGTGCTGCCTTGGCACTCAGGACTTCCGTCTTGTTGTAGTTGGCGGCCATCGTCCAGGCAATGCTGCCCCAGCCGAAGCGGGAGTTGTACGTGTTGACCCAGTCCACCCCGGTGGTCTTGGTTTCCAGTGAGTTGTTGAAGATCGCGACGCTGATGCCAGCACGCGCGCTTGGATCCAGCGAGCCACCGGGAGCGACAGGGTTTCTCCAGTCGCTGATGTAGCCGAAGCCCACCAGCGCGCGGCCGAGTGCTTCGTTGTACGTGTCATCCGGACGGCCGTCACCATTGGTATCTGCAGGGTCTGGCAGAATATTGTTGAATCTGCCGGTGGTGCGGCCAGTGATGGTGTTGTTGGCCTGCGCCACGGAGTAAGCGAACGAGCCTCGCTGTATGCGGTCGGAGATGGTGATCTCGTAGGCGTCGATCGTGGTGGTCAGGCCGTCGATCGGCTCCAGCACGAGGCCGATGCTGATGTTCTCAGACGTCTCTGGCTGCAGGCCTGCTCCAAAGCCCAGTGCGGCGGCTGCAGTGCTGTTGGGCTGCAATTGCGGCGTGGCGGCGGTGGGGCCTACGTTCACTGCCGAGTAGAAGCCCTCGCCCAGAGTCGGTGCGCGGAAGCCGGTGCTGGCGGTAGCGCGGATGGCGTAGCCGTCCGCGAAATCGTAGCGCGTAGTAATCTTGCCCACTGTCTCATTGCCAAAGTCGCTGTAATCCTCGTAGCGTACGGCGACGTCCACCAGCCAGTCATTGGTGGGGACGAACACGAAGTTCAGGAAGGTTGCGTAGCTGTTGCGATCATAGTCGCCGGTATTCACCGCCGCGTTGTAGCCAGGGAAGGCGGCCGCACCTGAACCGAAGTAGGACGCGGGGTCGCCGGCACCGATCCCGTAGGTGTCCTTGCGATATTCCAGACCGGTAGCGAAAGTCATCGGGGCCGCCATGCCTATTTCGAACTCCTTGCTCACATCCAGACTGGTAGTCCACTGCGATGCGTCGAAGCTTCCGATGTAGAAGCGGTCCGGCGACGCGCCAGTGGTATTCCAGAGCGAGAAGTTCATGGAGTTGGTGTTGATCATTTCGATTTCGTTGTCGCCGTAGGTCGAGGAGACGTCCCACATCCAGTCATTGGTCATGCCGTTGACGCCGGCAGTCAATGAGAAGTCTTCTTCATCGGATGCGAGTTTGGGGACAAAGCCGAATTCGTACTTGTTGATCAAGACTTCACGCACACCTGCGGCAGTGGTGTCGTTGCGATCGCCGTCGCGGTTGGCATCGACGCCACCGTCCTGGGAAGGACGTCGGTAGGTCTGGACTGATGAGGCCTCCTTGCGGCCGATGCTGCCGAAGCTGTAGAAATTCATGTCCTCGCTGAATTCATAGCCGGCATTGAAGAAGACGGATGCGCGCGATACGTCGGGTGGATCGCCCTGGTTGTTGAGGGTGGGATAGCCAGGGGCAGTGGCCATCTTGCTGTCGCGCTCGATGTAGGTTCGGAAGGCGGAGCTGACCGTGTAGCCGCTGGGCGTGCCGTTGTTCAGACGGTTCAGACACTCGGTGGGGTTCGCCACGCACACTGCCGGGCCGTAGGTGATGGAGCGGCTGACGGTGTCGCGTTCCTCTGTCTCGACGCTCAGGTTCAGGAACGCAGTGTCTGTCCCGAAGCCAACGTCGCCTTGAATATTGGTGGTGTAGCCGCCGCCGTCCGTGTATTCGGAGACGTTGGTGTTGATCGTGCCGCCTTCGTAGTCATCTTTCAGAATGATGTTGACCACGCCCGCGATGGCATCCGAGCCGTAAATGGCCGCTGCGCCGTCTGTCAGCACTTCAAGCCGCTCGATGGCAGAAGAAGGAATAAAGGAAAGGTCTGCCGCTGCATTGCCGGTGCTGGCGCCGACGTTGGAGGTAATGTGACGACGCTTGCCATTCACCAGTACCAGCGCGTGGTTGGCTGACAGCGCACGCATGCTGGCGGTCAGTGTCTGACTGGCCATGTCGGTACCAGTCTGTCTGACGTTGTAGGACGGCACCTGTGTGGCGATTGCGTTCATCAGATCGGGGGAGCCGCTTTCCTTGAGCATCTCGGCGTTGATCATCTGTACGGGCGCGGGGCTGTCAGAGACTGCCATGCCGGAGCGGCGTGAACCGGTGATCAGGATTTCGCTGACTTCTGCAGCGGGTGCGGCCGACTGTGCTATGGCCACGGGAGCGAAGCTTCCTGCAATCAGGCAAGTCGCGAGGAAGAGCTCCGTACGTTTGAAATGTTTAGGTGTATTCATTCAATGACTCCGGTCTGTGACATATGTGGGGTATGAAAGAGCAATCGCCCGGACACTGGAATTTATTGCAGTGTTACCCGGTTTTTGCAGGATCTGTGCCAGAGTAATTTTGTGATGAGGAGATAAATTGCAGAGTGCGAAATTGTCACATTTGCGTGCACGGTTTCGGGAAGAGTGTTCCAGTAGAAAGCAGCAATGTGTGCTACATGCTGCCGGAGCACTGTGTTGGTGCTCGATATGTGCCGTGGTGGCTGCTTTGGTGCGGGGCTGGTGGCTTCGCCATGGTGCAGTACCGGGCATTGTGCACTTGAATGGTTAGCGCAGAGTGTTCGCCACCCAACAGTCATGGGTAGTGGAAGTCGCTATTGTTCTGCGTTGGAGCATCAGGTCAACCGGTTGCAGTGCATGCGTCGCATGTGCAGCCCTTGCCTGAGCTTCAATCGAATCCGATCGGGAGGTCAGCATGCCTCAAACTGGCCGATGCCGACGTGGGCATGAACGGCAATTACTACCTCGGTGATGTTTGGTAACAGGGCGCTCTCCACAATGGGGTGCCTTGTCTGTTGGCGGGAAAAAGTACTGGGGAATATGGTACCGGAGGTCGGACTTGAACCGACACGTTATCTCTAACACCGGATTTTGAGTCCGGCGCGTCTACCAATTTCGCCACTCCGGCAGCGTAGAAGGGCGTGCATTATAACAGCAAAGTCAGCGTGCGCAATGGGCTGGGGGCGGCGTATTTCCTGCCCTCCAGACTACTGTGACAAGCGCGTTGCAACGCGCCGAAGCTGCTGAAAAGCTTGGTTTTGTGGTCCGGCTCAGGCACACTCACAAGCCATTTCGACCCACCTCTACCGGAATTCCCCTGGCATGCAACTCTCCGATTTCCGCTTCGATCTGCCCGATGAGCTGATTGCCCATTACCCGCCCGCAAAGCGTTCCGGCAGCCGGCTGTTGTGTCTGAGTCGCTTCGAGGGCCTGCCGCAGCACAAGCAGTTCACTGATCTGCTCGACTACTTGCGGCCCGGGGACCTGCTGGTGTTCAACAACACGCGGGTGATTCCCGCACGCCTGCTGGGCCACAAGGCCAGCGGAGGGCGTGTCGAGGTGATGATCGAGCGCGTGGTGGGCGAGCGCGAAGCGCTGGCCCAGGTGCGGGCCAGCAAGTCGCCAGGGGTGGGTACGCACCTGCAGTTTGACAACGCGGCGGGCGAGCGCCTGACGCTGGAAGTGCTGGGGCGCGAAGAGCAGTTCTACCGGCTGCGCTTTCTGGTGGTTGGTGATGTGAACGCGGCGCTGGAGGCATTCGGGCATATTCCTCTTCCTCCCTATATCAAGCGCGAGGACGCACCGGCGGATCGCGAGCGCTACCAAACTGTCTATGGCACTCGCCTTGGTGCCGTGGCTGCACCCACCGCCGGACTGCATTTCGATGAGGCGCTGCTGGCGCGCATTCGTGATCTCGGCGTGGAGTCAGCGTTCGTGACTTTGCATGTGGGCTCCGGCACTTTCCAGCCCGTGCGCGTCGAGAATGTGCTGGAGCACTGCATGCACCATGAAAGAATCGAGATTGACGCGCCCACTTGTGCACAGATCCGCGCCTGCAAGGCGCGGGGAGGGCGGGTGATTGCAGTGGGCACCACGTCTGTCCGCACTCTGGAAAGCGCAGCGCGCTTCGGCGGCGAGACGGGTCTGCAGCCGTACTCTGGCGAGACCGACATCTTTCTGTACCCCGGCTGCACCTTTCAGCTTGTCGATGCCCTGCTGACCAACTTCCACCTGTCCGAGTCGACCCTGTTGATGCTGGTCAGTGCGTTCGCCGGCCGCGAGCGTGTGCTGGCCGCCTACGAAGAGGCGGTGCGCGAGCGGTATCGGTTCTTCAGCTACGGGGATGCGATGTTTCTCTACTGAGTGTAGGCGGGCTCTGTGTGGGAGCGGGCCCTGTGTGGGAGCGGGCTTGCCCGCGAACATCTACGAGGCCGAATTGGCTGAAAGCAGAGGGGCAGTAGCAGTTCGCGGGCAGGCCCGCTCCCACACAGAGCCCGCTCCCACAGCACGGCGAGGGCTGCTATACTCTCGGCCCTTCGACTAAAACCCACCCACTCAAGGATCCAGATAACGCCATGAAATCACCCGTACGCGTCGCTGTCACCGGGGCAGCAGGCCAGATCAGCTATTCACTTCTTTTCCGCATCGCTGCTGGCGACATGCTTGGCAAAGATCAGCCCGTCATCCTGCAGCTGCTGGAAATCACTCCTGCACTGGGCGCTCTGCAGGGCGTCGCCATGGAGATTGAAGACTGCGCATTCCCCCTGCTGCACGGCATCGTGCAGACCGACAAGCCGGACGTCGCGTTCAAAGACGCTGATTACTGTCTGCTGGTGGGTGCACGTCCCCGCGGCCCGGGCATGGAGCGCAAGGATCTGCTGGAAGCCAATGCGGCCATTTTTTCCGTGCAGGGCAAGGCCATCAATGATGTGGCAAGCCGCAACGTGAAAGTGCTGGTGGTCGGCAATCCGGCCAACACCAACGCGCTTATCGCCTTCCGCAATGCGCCAAGCCTGAATCCCGGGCAATTCACTGCGATGACCCGGCTGGACCACAACCGCGCAGTCGCGCAGCTGGCCAACAAGACTGGCAAGCATTCCACCGACGTCGCGGGTCTGGCCATCTGGGGCAACCACTCTTCCACCCAGTATCCTGACGTGCACCACGCGACAGTGGCGGGCAAGAAGGCCACCGACCTGGTTGATCAGAACTGGCTGGTGACCGACTTCATCCCCACCGTGCAGCAGCGCGGCGCAGCCATCATCAAGGCGCGCGGCCTGTCCAGCGCAGCGTCTGCAGCGAACGCCGCCATCGAGCACGTGCGCGACTGGGCGCTGGGCACCAACGGCAAAGTGGTCAGCATGGGCATCCACAGCGATGGCAGCTACGGCATTGCCAAGGGTTTGATCTATTCCTTCCCGGTAACCTGCGCCAACGGTGAATACACCATCGTTCAGGGGCTGGCGATCAATGACTTCAGCCGCAATCTGATGCAGAAGACTGAGCAGGAGCTGACGGAAGAAAGAGAAGCCGTCGCTGCGCTGCTGCCTTGACAGTAGTCTGAACTGTCGGGCGCTGAGCGCCCGGCAGTTTCCGCTTCAACGCTACTGCCGTTGACGTTCAGGAACCCGCTCCCGATGAGTGCCAGCAATCTCAGACCGAATCGCCATACGCAATTCTGGATACTGCAGTTGATCGGCTGGAGTGGCTGGATACTGCTGCTGGTATTGCGCGATCTCAGCTTTGTGCCTGCTGAATACATGGTCGAGCGCACAGGCGTCTTCATTCTCGACGCACTGGTGGGCGTAGTGCTCAGTACCGCGCTGCGCTATGCCTATTCCTTTGCCTGGGACATGCGCGTTGGCATTCGTATTGCCACAGCGCTGCTCGGTTGTCTGCTGACCTCGCTGATCTGGCAGCCCATCAAGACGCTGATAACGGAAACCGAAGTGGGCAGCGTCGTGGATCTCACGGACTACGGACTGTCGAGTTTCATCGACGTACTGCCCTTCTCGTATTCGCTGTTGCTGTCGTGGAGCGTTCTGTACTTCTGCATCAAATATTACCAGCTGTTTCAAGTGGAGAAGGAAAAGAGCTTGCGCTCTGAAGCGCTGGCACATGAGGCGCAGCTGCGCATGCTGCGCTATCAGCTGAATCCGCACTTTCTGTTCAACACCTTGAATGCCATTTCCACGCTGGTGCTGCAACGCGAGACAGAGCTGGCCAATACCATGCTCACTCGCCTTAGCAAGTTTCTACGCTACTCACTCGACAATGATCCATTGGACCAGGTGCCCCTGGCCTTTGAAATAGCCTCCGTAAAGCTCTATCTGGAAATCGAGAAGGTGCGCTTCGAAGAGCGCATGAGGATTGCATTGCACATCAGCCCCGAAGCGGAGCGGGGGCTCGTGCCTGGCATGCTGCTGCAGCCGCTGGTGGAAAACTCCATCAAGCATGCCATAGCGCGCAGTGAAGCGGGCGGCCTGGTGCAGATCACCGCAAGCGTGGATAAAGGTCGCTTGACCATCCTTGTTGAAGATGACGGGCCGGGCATTGCGGATCCGGAATTGCTCTTGCAGGGCAACTCAGCGAGCACATCGGGCGTTGGTCTCAAAAACATACACAATCGTCTCAAGGAAATTTATGGTGCGCGACACGTCCTTACTTTTTCGTCACGCGCGCCCACGGGTTGCAAGGTAACGGTTGAAATTCCCTATGAAACAGATTGAAAGCAGCCGGACGATTCGAGCGATCGTTGTAGATGATGAATCGCTCGCCCGCAGCGGCCTGTGCATGCGCCTCGAGAAGTACCCGCAGATACAAGTAGTACAATCCTGTCAGAACGGCAAGGAGGCGCTGGCGGCTATTGCCGAGCTTGCGCCAGACCTGGTGTTTCTTGATATTCAGATGCCCGGTTTCACAGGGTTCGACGTGGTGAAAAGGCTCCAGCAGGACAATATGCCTGCCATAGTGTTCGTGACAGCATACGATGCATTTGCCGTGGATGCCTTTACGGCAAATGCAGTGGATTATCTGCTGAAGCCAGTAGAGGATGATCGGCTCGAGACAACCATCACCAAAGTAACGGAGCATGTGTCACGCAAAGAGGCGGCGATGGAGAAGCAGCGCCTTCTGGATATCGTGATTACGCTGACAGGGAAATCCCGCGGCGCCATCAACCAGCTGCTGCAGAGTGTCAGCGAGACCTCACAATACTCCGATCGCATCGCGATCAAGGATGGGTCGTCCACCACGTTCGTGCCGGTGAAGGACATCGACTGGGTGGATGCTGCCGGCGACTACATGTGCGTGCACGTCAATGGCCAGACCCATATCATGCGCACCACCATGAAGGAGCTGGAGGCGCAGCTTGACCCGAACATCTTCCAGCGGGTGCACCGCTCCACCATCGTGAATCTGCACCGCGTGGAGAAGGTGTCGTCCCACATCAATGGCGAATTTCATCTCACACTCAGCAATGGCTCGTCGCTGAAGATGAGTCGCTCCTACAAGGACAAGGTGAAGCGCTTCTTCTGAGCGGCATTCCCTGCCATCAGCGCACTGAGTCGGGAATGTGATTCAGAGGCAGTTCCGTGGTGTCGATCACCTTGCGCATGATGAAGCTGGAATGCACATCCGCGACGCCTTCGATACGGGTAATTCGGTTCAGCAGAAACTCGTGATAGACCTCCATGTCTGGCACGACCACCTTCAACTGATAGTCGGCCGACTGGCCGGTGATCAGCAGGCATTCCGTCACCTCCGGCAACTTGCGCACTTCTGCCTCGAAGTGTTCGAATCGGTCCGGGGTATGTCGGTCCATGCTGATCTGTACGAGGGCGTTGAGTTTCAGGCCAAGCTTCGAGGCATTCAGAAGAATGGCGTGGCGCTCGATGACACCTTCATCTTCCAGCTGCTTGACGCGGCGTGCGCAGGGCGTGGCAGACAGACCGACGCGCTCGGCCAGTTCCGCATTCGTGAGCCGGCCGTTGCTTTGCAGTTCGCGCAGGATGCGTTTGTCGAGCTTGTCCATGCCGATACTCCTCGAGTATTTCGAAAGTGAAGCCTGCCTTCAATTCTACTATATATGGAAGAAAACACTAATTAATATAAAGTTATTAAATAAAAAGTAATGTATGAATGGTATTTAATGGGTAAATAGCGGTGGATTCACTCCGGCGCCATGACTATTCTATGCTCCATCGAAACCCACAGATTCCCGTTGGAGAGCAGCATGTACGATCACCGCAAATACCTTCCTGTCCGGCCCATCGCGATCCCCGATCGCACCTGGCCGGACAAGGTCATCACCAAGGCGCCGCGCTGGTGCAGTGTGGATCTGCGCGATGGCAACCAGGCGCTGATCGAGCCCATGTCGGTCATGCAGAAGAAGGTGATGTTCGACCTGCTGGTAGAGGTGGGCTTCAAGGAGATCGAGATCGGCTTCCCTGCCGCTTCGCAGCCGGACTTCGACTTCGTGCGCAGCCTGGTGGTGGACAAGCGCATCCCGGATGACGTGACGGTGCAGGTACTGACGCAGGCGCGTCCGGAACTGATCCAGCGCACCTTCGAGTCTCTCAAGGGCGTGAAGAAAGCGATTCTGCACGTGTACAACTCTACCTCGGTGGTGCAGCGCGAGAAGGTCTTCAAGCTGGACAAGGCCGGCATCAAGGCCATTGCCGTGAATGGCGCAAAGGAAGTGAAGCGCTGCGCCGACCTGGCGCCTGAGACGCAGTGGACATTCCAGTACTCGCCCGAGAGTTTCACGGGTACGGAGCCTGAATTCGCCGTGGAAGTCTGCAATGCCGTGGCAGAAGCATGGCAGCCGACGCCGCAGAACAAGGTCATTTTCAATCTGCCCTCCACCGTGGAGATGGCAACACCCAATGTATATGCCGATCAGATCGAGTGGTTCTGCCGGCATGTGAACAATCGCGACTCGGTGGTCGTGAGCCTGCATACCCACAACGACCGTGGCTGTGCTGTGGCTGCCGCCGAACTGGCCGTCATGGCCGGCGCGGACCGCGTCGAGGGAACCTTGCTGGGCAACGGCGAGCGCACAGGCAACATGGACATCGTGGTGATGGCGATGAATTTGTACAGCCAGGGCATCAACCCTGAGCTGGACCTCCGGGATATGGACAAGATCGTGACTGTGGTCAAAAGCTGCACTCAGATTGATGTACACCCTAGACAGCCTTACTCGGGCGATCTGGTGTTCACCGCGTTCTCCGGCAGTCACCAGGATGCCATCAAGAAGTGCCTCGACACTTACACGGAAGGAACGACATGGGAGATCGCGTATCTGCCAATCGATCCGCGCGATCTGGGGCGCACCTACCAGGATGTCATCCGGGTCAACAGCCAGTCGGGCAAGGGCGGCGTGGCGTATGTGCTGGCCAGCAAGTTCGGCTTCCAGCTGCCGCGCTGGCTGCAGATCGAGTTCTCCCGTGTCGTCCAGAAGCGTGCCGAAGACACGGGGCAGGAGATCTCCCCGGATACCATCTGGTCATTGTTCCGCGAGCACTATCTGAGTGAGGCACAGCCTGTGCGGCTGGACGGCTTCAGTATGCAGCGCGCCAATGAGAACGGGCGCGAATCCTTTGCAGCAGGCATTCGCTGCTTCGATGAGTATCTTGAAGTCAAAGGCGAAGGTGATGGCGTGCTGGATGCTTTTGTGGAGGCGTTGAAGAAGGCCACGGGCGTCGATTTCGAGATCATGGAGTATGGCGAGCATGCTCTGGGGCAGGGTGCTGACGCAGAGGCAGTCACGTATATCCAGCTCAAGTGCGATGCCACGCGTTACACGGGAGTGGCCATCAGCCGCGACATCGTGTCCTCGTCCCTGAACGCGCTCCTGCGCGCTGCCAGTCAGCTGATCAGCGAGAGCCAGGCCCGCCGGGTGGCGTGACCGAGAGGTGTCGTGTGGCAGGCGGACGGGGGCGGTTCGGAACACGCCGTGAACCCATCCCTGGGGGCTTGGCTTCGGCATCCATGCCTCAGACAGTTCCGAACCGCCCCCGTCCGCCCGCCCAGCAACATCAACGTGGCGCGCCACCGAACGGCTGCGCTCCCGCCAGTCACTGCATGCTGCGCTCTGCAGCCCGGCCGCTCCTGCAGATATCAGAGTCGCGGTGTGGGCGTGACAGGGCAGGACCGTCAGCCGCCTGGATGGCGGCTGCCGAGCCTACAAGGACGTATTTACGGCGTGTCCTGTCATGTCACGCCCACACCGCGACCTTCCACAGCAGGCGCGCCCGGCGCTGCAGAACACAGAATCTTTCTCACCCCCAAACTATCTTCCCCCGTGTTGCGACTATTCGCGTAAACGCATTATCCTTGGGATTCTTTTCATCGCAGACCTCGCCGGCACGCTCATCCTGCCCGGTCGATGTCACTGCCTGTCACTGTCTCCCCGGGGTCATGCCGTATGAGTGTTGCAGATCAGGATGATGCCTTGATCCGCGCTGCCCTCGAGGGTTCTGCGCGGGCCTGGGACAATCTTGTCAGGCGCCATGAGACCCAGGTGTACAACTTCAGCCTGCGGCTTACCGGCAATCCGACTGATGCCCTGGACCTCATGCAGGATGTTTTTCTGGGGGTGTATCGCAATCTTCATCGATTTCGCGGCGAATCGCAGTTTACGACCTGGTTGTTCAGGATCGCGCACAACAAGGCCATCGACATGAACCGTCGCCGGCCTTTGTTCAGTTCACTGGACAGTGCGCTGGAAGATGGCGGCGACATGCTGGAAGTGCAGGCGCAGCGCAACACCGATGCTCCGGAACAGGACCCTCTGGCCCAGTTGGAAGAATCACTGCGCAATGCCGTCATCATGTCGCATCTGAGCACTCTTCCGCTTGCGCAAAGACTGATTGTGGAGTTGAAAGTGTTCCAGTCTCACACTTTCGAAGAAATTGCCGAGTTGCAGGATATTTCTGCCAATACGGCCAAGACCCGATTTTATGCTGCGCTGCGAAAGCTCAAGGCGCTGATGGAGCAGGATCATGTCATGTGAACACACCGCCACGCTGGTGGCAGAGTATTTCGACGACACGCTGGCCGTACAGCAGCGCGCAGAGCATGACTCGCATCGCCTGCAATGCCTTGAATGCCAGCATGCATTGAATGCAGCGCGTGCCGCCACTGCTCATCTGCAGCGCTGGCGTGAACAGCCCGTGCCCGAGTGGTCGCGTCCACGCGCGGCCGCAAGTCAATTGCCCCGTCCAGCAGCGCGCTGGCAGTGGTGGCAATGGGCGCCCTTGGCGATGTCCTTCACACTGGCCCTTGCCGTAATGGCGAATGTGCAGGTAGGCGCCTCGACCGAGGGCATCGAGATTCGCTTTGGTCCGGCGCCGGAAGTTGCCGCGCTGGAAATCGAAGCGCGGCTCAGCGCGTTCGAGGCGCAGCAACAGCTCGCCCTGCAGTCGCTGACGCAGGCACTGGCCGAGCAGCAAAGAGCTGACAACGCCCGCTTGATGGAGGCCGTCATAGACAGCGTTGTCGATCAGTTCGGCGACAGCACGGCGCGCAGTCTGGAGCAGGTCATTGCCTATTTTGAATCCCAGCGGCAGCAGGATCTGCAGTTGCTGCGCACCAGCTATCAGCAGCTGGCAGACAGCGATTACGCGACTATTCGTTCCGTTGAACAACTTGCGAGCCTGGTGCAGGGAGGTCAGCCTTGATACAACGCGCAGGACGTGGCGCTCTTGGGTGTGCTGCAGTGAGTGCAGCAGTGACTGCAGCTTTGGCAGTGCCTCTGCATGCTCAAACGGCAGACACCGATATTGAGGCGTTGCAGAGCAGTGTGGCGCTCTATGCGGGTGTGCTGCAGGAAGGGCTTGGCCTTAACGTGCGTGCCGGAATTTTCAGTCCGTTGAGCGGCTCCGTGCGAGGTGTCTATCTCGCGCAACAGGGCGTGATGCTGGAAGTCATGAGTCCGCTGGCAAGCAGCCGCAACAGCTTCACGGAATTCTCCCTGAGTGCGGCACTCGAGCGACTTTCCAGTCAGTTCTCTTCGCTGAGTCAGGAGTCTGTCGGCGCCGTGCCGCGGCCTGACCTGGCAACGTTGAGAGAATCCATGGCCATGTCCATGCGTGTCGATCTCACCCAGGGTCCAGCCCGCGAATTGCTGGACGAACTTGCACGCGTGGATGTCAGTGCCGAGATCATGGATGCATTGCAGCGCTCCGGAGATGCAGCGCGTTCGCTGCACGCGATGACGCAGCTGGACGATGCGGGCTTGAACACGTTGCTGGACGGCATGACGGCGCAGCGCGCCCGTGTAGCAGAACTGGCGGCTGCGGTGCAGGGTCTGCGTTCGGAGCTCAGCACGGAGGCAATGCCTGCCTCGGAAGCCAGACAGCAGCAGTGGCGCGAAGGGCTACGGACCTTGTCAACGTCCCTGGAGCCCTTGCAGGTGGCTGCACTGGATCAGGCCAGGACCCTGCAGGAGCAGGCTGTTGAGGCTCGTCAGCGTAGAGAGCAGCAATGGCTGGAGGAACTTGCGGCCTTCGAATCCACCCTGGTCCGTCTGGTCTGTGATTATTCCGGGGGTTTACGTGATCTGCCTCCGGAACAGCACGTGACACTGGTATTGAAGGGGCTTGGAGATGACACGTCTGCGCGGCGTGAGGATCGCATCCTGGTCCTGCGCCAGGCCGATGCCCTGCGCTGTCTGCAGCGTGACATCACTGTCCAGCAATTACAGGACACCGCGCAGGTTTACAGTTTCTGACGGTCTACCACGGCGCGCCGGTGATGTTGGCATCGGCAGGAACGAATTGCCGTGCATCGTCTTCTGCCTGGTAGAGCCGAGTAACCAGCAGCAGGACGGCAGCCACATCCAGCAAGTCTTCGTCACTGAGGGACAGCTTGCGACGTATACGCTCACGCGTCATGAACGGCCTGCCTGTGGCGTCGAAGTTCAGGTAGTTGAAGTACTCCTCGTCAGCCCCCCAGTTGCTCGAAATGACTTCCTGCCCAACGCGGCCATCCAGGCGTGCGAACGGGTAGAACCAGCGCCCGCCGCGAATGCCTGCCTCATAGGTGATGACCTGCCCGCCGGGATAGAACCAGGCTTCATCCTGCACGCGCAGGCGTGACGTCGCCAGGCCGCCACCCGGCCAGAACAGGGGCTCACCGCCATGCGTCCAGTGATAGCTCAGCGGGCGTCCATTTGGATAAAACACCGTCACATCCCGCCCGGCACCCGCCATGAACATCTGGCCGTTGGGAAAATACCAGGCGGCGTTGTAGAGGTCGCTGGAAATGCGCCTGCCATTGCCATAGCGTGACTCGTAGCGCGTGTAGTCTGTGAGGATCACGGACTGGCACACCAGACGATTGAGCTCCATCAGCGAAGCCTGCATGGATTGCAACTGCGCCGTGTCATCATGATTGGCGGGCAGCAGCAGATTGACCGCCAGCATCTTGGCCATGAATTCGACGGTCGCGCAGCCAGTGCTGAAACTGTCCGACCCCGTGGTCCCGCCGGCGGCCTGAAGCGTTACTGGAATACACAGAACAAGAGCCAGGATGGATTGTCTGACATAAGTCATGGCGCGGTCTCCCTTTTTGCGGTTTCATGGTTACGTATGGCAAGAGAGTAGGGGCATTGACGTGAACCGGGACTGAATCAATCCGCTATTGGTACAGCGTGCCGTAATCGCATAAACTGCGGTAACTTTGGCCCCGATAACAACTCAAAAAAGCAGTGGTGGAAGGAGATAAAGATGGACTGTCCGAAATGCAATGCAAAAATGAATGAAGTCAAGGTGGAAGTTCTGCTGGGCACTATCGTCATCGACCAGTGCAGCAGCTGCAAAGGGCTGTGGTTCGACAATGGCGAAGCTGAACAGTTGAAGAAGTCATGGATGTCCGATTTTCTTGACAGTGGTGACCCGAGCATTGGCAAGACGTACAACCGCGTGCGTGACATACAGTGTCCCCGCTGCTCCCAGGCCATGGTCAAACTGACGGACAAGCGTCAGCCGCATCTTGAATACGAAGCGTGTGAAGCGCACGGCATGTTCATGGACGCCGGAGAATTCACCGACTTCAAACATGAAACCTTGATGGACTTGTTCAAGGGCCTGGTCGCGACGCTCAAGCGTCGTTGATGAAAGTAGAAGTCATTGCTCGTCCGCGTCCCGGCCATTCGGGATGCAGCCAGATCGCCCTCTCGGCACAGCGTACCGGCAGGTAACGAAACTTCCCGAGATCCATCCAGTGATTCGTCGGTGTGTGAAAGTCCGATCCAGTCGACGCCCACAGCTCATTGCTCAGGCACAGTGATGCCAGGTGATCCATCCTGTCAGGATCAAGATTGGAGTAGCTGACCTCGATTCCCTGCCCCCCTGCCACTTTGAATTCGCTCACCAGACGACGCAGTGCCGGATTGCTGATCTTGTAGCGATTCGGATGGGCCAGGACGGCGATCCCCCCGGCTGCATTGATTGCGGTCACTGCATCGCCGATGCTGCACCACTTTGCTGTAGCGCCATATTTGCCCCGATCTCCCAGAAAATTCTTGAAGGCGTGCTCCTTGCTGCGTGCCACGCCTTTGTCGATCAGAAATTGAGCCACATGATTGCGGCCAACCGCTGTGCAGGGCAAGTCTGCGAGGTAGGCCTGCAATCCGGTGATCCCGGCCTTCTGCAGGCGCATGTCCATTTCGGCTGCACGCTCCCGGCGCAGTGACTGCTGCCCGAGAAGCAAGGTCTGCAGCGTATTGTCGTGGCGGTCGATGCCAATGCCGACAACGTGAATCTCCTGGCGCTCCCAAAGACTTGAGATTTCCACGCCCGGAATCAGCGACAGTCCCGGGGCAATCCAGTGCGGTGCGATAGAATCCAGCGCGGCTGTCGTGTCGTGATCCGTGATGGCCAGATGGGTGAGTTGATTGCCTGCCGCCCGGGCCAGCAAGGCTTCGGGCGCCAGACTGCCATCGGAGTACCAGGTGTGGGCGTGCAGGTCGGCTAGCATGGAGGATGGTCCGCGAGAGCCTTGATCGGCTGGAGTAGCAAGCGTAAACCGCCCCATTGTGTGAGTAAACCGCCCGTGCTGCTAAAAGTTGACTGAAACACTTGGGTATCAGATACTCCCGGCACCACGCCAGCAAGGCTGGGCAATGCCAATTCCCTGTGGAAAATGACCGAGACAGTCCTATGCGCCTGACGACCAAAGGCAGATATGCCGTTACAGCGTTGCTCGATCTGGCGATTCATGCCGACAATGGCCCCGTCAATCTGGCAGATATTTCGCAGCGCCAAAGCATTTCCCTTTCTTATCTGGAACAATTGTTTGCGAAATTGCGGCGTAGTGGGCTGGTGTGCAGCGTTCGAGGTCCGGGCGGCGGTTATCGTCTTGGCCGCCAACCGCAGGCCATTCGCATTGCACAGATCATCGATGCCGTGAACGAATCAGTGGACGCCACCAAGTGTCGCGGAAAGGGCAATTGCCAGCAGGGAGAGACCTGTTTGACCCATCATCTGTGGGAGGATCTCAGCGAACAGATTCACGATTTTCTGGGAAGTATCAGCTTGGCAGACCTGATCGCGAGAAGCGAGATCAAGAGTGTTTCCCAGCAGCAGGATTTGCGAAAGGAAATGTTGTCGCAGCCCGCGCTTGATGGTGCCCGCATCGCGGCGACGTTTCTTCAGTAGGACTTTTCATGCGCATGCCCGTCTATCTCGATTACGCAGCCACCACGCCTGTTGATCCGCGTGTTGCCCATGCGATGTCGGATTGCCTTACCTTGGACGGCAACTTTGGCAATCCCGCGTCGCGCTCGCACCTGATTGGCTGGAAAGCCGAGGAAGCTGTGGAGATGGCGCGTCGCAACGTGGCGGATCTGGTCAAATGTGATCCGCGAGAGATTATCTGGACGTCTGGCGCGACAGAGTCTGACAACCTGGCTTTGAAAGGTGTCGCCCATGCCAGCCGGGAGCGGGGGCGTCATATCGTCACCTCCTGTATCGAACACAAGGCCGTACTGGACAGCGTCAAGCAGCTGGAGATGGAAGGGTTCGAGATTACCCGGCTGCGCCCTGACAGCAATGGCATTGTGTCGGCCGAGCAAGTGCGCGATGCATTGCGGGAAGACTCGATACTGGTCTCTCTGATGCATGCAAACAATGAGATTGGTGTGCTCAATGACATTGAAGCCATTGGCAAAGTGACCCGCGAGCACGGCGTGCTGTTGCACGTGGATGCCGCGCAGAGTGCCGGCAAGCTGCCGATTGACCTGAGTGCCCTGGCGGTCGATCTGATGTCGTTTTCGGCGCACAAGGTGTATGGGCCGAAAGGAGTTGGGGCCCTGTATGTGAGGCGTAGCCCGCAGGTGCGCATTGAGGCGCAGATGCATGGCGGAGGTCACGAGCGCGGCATGCGTTCAGGCACACTCGCGACACACCAGGCTGTCGGCATGGGGGAAGCGTTCCGGCTTGCTGCCCTGACTCTGGACTCCGAGGCCGCCCATCTGCGCGTGCTCCGCGCGCGCTTGCTGCATGGGCTCGAAAAACTGGATGGCGTGCATTTGAACGGGCACCCCGAACGGCATGTGCCGGGTATCGTCAATCTTTCCTTTGAGGGCGTGGACGGCGAATCGCTGCTGCTGTCGCTGCGGGAGATGGCGGTGTCGTCGGGCTCTGCCTGCATGTCTGCCACCATGGAACCTTCTTTTGTACTGCGGGGCATCGGCTTGCCCGATGCGCTGGCGCAGAGCGCTCTGCGCATCTCTTTTGGTCGTTTCTCCACGGCGGCTGACATCGATATCGCCATTGCGAGTCTGCATGAGGCTGTGCCACGCCTGCGCAGTCATGCGCTGGCCTGAATCTTCCTTCCTCCGGCGTCGGGGCTGCGCGCGATAGCTGCGGAAAAAGCCGTGTAAATCAGACGTGTATACACGTATAATGCGCGCCTTTCTGAACATGTAACCGCTTATGGAGTTAACAGAATGTCTATTGAACGTACCTTGTCGATCATCAAGCCTGACGCAGTTGCCAAGAATGTCATCGGCGAGATCTATTCACGCTTCGAAAAAGCAGGGCTGCGCATTGTCGCCGCCAAAATGCTGCAGCTGAGCAACGAGACCGCTGGCGGTTTCTACGCTGAGCACAAAGAGCGCGGCTTCTTCCCTGACTTGATTGCCTTCATGACTTCTGGACCTGTGATCGTACAGGTGCTGGAAGGCGAAAATGCCGTGGCGCTGCACCGCGAATTGATGGGTGCTACCAACCCGGCACAGGCTGCCCCGGGGACAATTCGTGCTGATTTTGCAGTGTCCATTGATGCGAATGCCGTGCATGGATCTGATTCTGCGGCCTCTGCTGCACGCGAAATCTCTTACTTCTTCAGCGCTGCCGAAATCTGCGCCCGCGTTTGACCGCGAGCGCCATTCGTCTTCCAGAGTCCGAAATGACGACACGCGAAACGAAAATCAACTTGCTGGGACTGAGCCTGCCGAAGATGCAGGCTTTTTTCCATGAGTTGGGAGAAAAACCGTTTCGCGCGAGTCAAACCCTCAAGTGGATTCATCAGCGTGGCGTGATCGACATCAACCTGATGACCGATATCAGCAAGCCTCTGCGCGAGAGAATGAAAGCTGTCGCAGAGGTGCGCCCGCCGCTGATTACCCAGGAGTACCGCTCTGCCGACGGCAGTTGCAAGTGGATCGTCCAGGTGGAAAGCGGCAGCAGCGTCGAGATGGTCTTCATTCCCGAATCCGGGCGGGGCACGCTGTGCGTGTCCTCACAGGCCGGTTGCAGTCTGGATTGCAGTTTCTGTGCAACCGGCAAGCAGGGTTTCAACAGCAACCTCACTTCGTCCGAGATCATCGGCCAGTTGTGGTGGGCAAACATGAAGCTGGCTGGCTTTGGCGTGCAGGCTGTGGTTGAGCGAGACGAAGAAGGCCGTGTGTCGCAGACGCCACGCCCGGTCAGCAATATCGTGATGATGGGCATGGGCGAGCCGCTGCTCAATTTCGACAATGTGATGGAGGCCCTGAGTCTTATGATGGAGGACCAGGCCTACGGCCTTTCCAAGCGGCGCGTGACCATCAGCACGTCGGGTGTGGTGCCCGCGATCGACAGGCTCAAGGATTTCACGGATGCCTCGCTGGCAGTGTCGCTGCATGCGCCCAATGATGAATTGCGCAGCCAGATCGTGCCCCTTAACAAGAAGTATCCAATCAGGGAATTGCTGCGCAGCGTCACGGGCTATATGAGCAGCCTGGGCGAGCGCCGTGTGCCAGTGATCGAATATACCTTGATTGCCGGGGTGAATGATCACCGCCAGCACGCGCGCGAACTTGCGGAATTGCTCAAGGATTTTCCTTGCAAGATCAATTTGATACCGTTCAATCCGTTTGCTCTGTCCGACTATCGGCGACCCAGCGCCTCAGCGATTTCCAACTTCCGGCAGATTCTGCACGAAGCGGGCTACACGGTGACTGTCAGGACGACGCGCGCGGACGATATCGGGGCAGCCTGCGGACAGCTGGTGGGTGCAGTGAACGACAATACGCGACGCAGCGAACGTTATCGCGCTGCTGAGAATCTGGCAGTCATGATCGACGGCCCCGGGCACTGACGCCAGGGCCTGCGAGGAAGGTTTTCACCACGAGGTCAGCATGCAAGTCAGAAGGAATGTCATCGCGGGAGTGTTGAGCCTAATGGTTCTGTCATCGTGCGTGACAACGACTACCGGAGGCTTCAATACCGAGCCCTCGCAGGAGCGGGCCGAACGGGACTTCGTGCAGTTGGCCACGGGGTATTTTGAAGCGGGCGACATGGCAGCCTCGCGCCGCAACATCAACAATGCGCTTGCGATCAACAGCCGAAGTGCTGACGCCTACAATGTGCTTGCCCTGGTGCTGCAGCGGGAAGGGGATATTCAGTTGGCGCGCGAGACTTTCGAGCGTGCCCTTGCGCTGGACAGCGAGAATGCGCGGGCTCGCAACAACTTTGCGGCACTGCTGTTCGAGATCGGCGAGTACGAGCAGTCCTACCGCCAGCTTGAAATGGTTGCCAATGACACGACATACGAAAGCCGCGCGCTGGCGTTTGAAAACCTGGGACTGAGTGCCCTGCGCACCGAGCGACCGGAGCGCGCCGAGTACGCGTTCGAACGCGCGCTGCAACTGAACAGCAATCTGTACCGCGCCTCCCTAGAGATGGCGCAGATCAAATTTGACAAAGGGGAATTTGCCGAGTCGATGACGCATTACAGCCAGTTCGTCACCACCAGCAATTTCTACAACGTTGCACAGACCGCCCGCAGCCTGCGGCTGGGTATCCAGCTGGAACGCCGGTTTGACAATGACGAGGGTGCAGTTCTCTATGGCGCATTGCTGCAGAACCTGTACAGAGACTCACCGCAGTATCAAGACTATTTGAATACACAAAATGACCAGTAACGAAAACACCCGCAACGAAGACGTCAAACCCCCGGAACCCGGGGCCCCTGAGGGCCCGGATGCCGAGGTCACGCCAGGACAGTTGTTGAGCCGCAAGCGCGAAGCTCTGGGCCTTACTGTCCAGCAGGTGGCTGATAAATTGCACATCACCATGCACTACGTGCGCGCGCTTGAAGCAGATGCCCACGACAAGCTGCCAGGGGTGGTGTTCATTCGCGGCTACATCCGTGCCTATTCCAATTACCTGAAGCTTGATCCGTCGGTGATAGTGAATGTATTCAACGAGTACATTGCGCAGCGCGAAAACAACGCGCAGGAAGCGACATATACGCGCAACAGACACCGCCGCGACCGCAATCTGCCGTGGATTGCCGTTTCTGGCGTTGCCTTTGTCGTGATTGCCGTGGCACTTTGGTATTTTGGAGAAGGCGCCTCGCCGCAGACTGGCGGCGTCGCGACACCGGCTTCAGTCAGCACACCGGCAGTCTCTGCTGCTGCACCAGTCTCGAACGCCGGCACCAGCGCGCCGACACTTGCCACGATATCGACAACCAGGTCGACAGGCCTTGAATTGCAGCCGTCGCCCACTGCCACTCCATCAATGCCGTCAGCTGAACCAGCTGCGCCGACAGTTGCTCAGCCAACCAGTCCAGTGACTGGACTGGCGCCGGCAGTCGACGTGGCCCCCGCCGCGATGCCGGCAGTCGTCCCGGCCACCGTCCCTGTCAGCACTCCAACAGCCCCTGCAACGCTTCCTTTGAATTCGACACCGCCGGCTACTCCCGCTTCTACGCCAGCGTCCACTCCCTCTTCTACTCCTGTGGCAACGTCCCCTGTCCCGGCAGCGGCACAGCCTGCAGCAGCCATACCTGTGCCAGCGAGCGATACCCAGGTGATCAGCGTGGATGCGGGTGGCCCGGACGTGGTGGAGATAGTGTTCTCGGGCGAAAGTCTGGTGCAGATCGACGACGGCAGCGCCCGACAGATTTACCGCGATATCCGGCTGGCCGGCGACCGCCTGCAGGTCAATGGCACGGGTCCCTTCAATGTGCTGCTGGGTGACGCGTCCTCGGCTGAGCTGCATCTGAACGGCAAGAGGATCGAGTTCACGGAGAACATCCGTATCGACAATTCGGCACGACTTACTATTGGGTTATGAGCAGATCATGAGTTCACATACCGTCATTCCACGTCGCAAGACCCGTCAGATCATGGTTGGCAAAGTCCCGGTCGGGGGCGACGCGCCAATCAGCGTGCAAAGCATGACCAACACGGAAACCTGTGATGTCGCGGCGACCGTGGCGCAGATTCAGCGCCTGGAGCGCGCGGGCGCCGACATCGTCCGCGTCTCCGTGCCGACCATGGAAGCCGCCGATGCGTTCCGCGAGATTCGGCGTCAGGTGAATGTGCCACTGGTGGCCGATATCCATTTCGACTACAAGATTGCCTTGAAAGTGGCCGAATACGGTGTTGACTGTCTGCGCATCAATCCGGGCAATATCGGCAGCGAGAAGAAGATCCGTGCTGTCATTGATGCCGCGAAAGACAAAGGTATTCCCCTGCGCATAGGCGTCAATGCCGGCTCGCTGGGCAAGGTGCTGCTGCGCAAGTACGAAGAGCCCAATGCCGATGCCATGGTGGAGTCTGCTCTTACGCAGATCGACATCCTGGACAAGCTGGATTTCCAGAATTTCAAGATCAGCCTCAAGGCGTCCGAGATCTTCATGACCCTGCAGGCCTATCGCAAGCTGGCGGGGCAGATTGACCAGCCGCTGCACCTCGGCATTACGGAAGCCGGCGGCCTGCGCTCCGGCACCGTGAAGTCCGCCATCGGGCTCGGTGCCTTGCTGATGGAAGGCATTGGCGACACCATCCGCATCTCGCTGGCAGCGGACCCTGTGGAAGAGATCAAGGTGGGTTTCGACATCCTCAAGAGTCTGGGCATCCGCAGCAAGGGCGTCAACCTTGTCGCCTGTCCCAGCTGTTCGCGGCAGAATTTCGATGTCATCAGCGTGGTCAACCAGCTGGAAGCTCGTCTCGAAGACATCATTACCCCGGTGGATGTAGCCGTGATCGGCTGCATCGTCAACGGACCGGGTGAAGCCAAGGTGGCCGAAATCGGCCTGACCGGCGCCAGCCCCAGCAACCTCGTGTATGTAGAAGGCAAGCCGCACCACAAGATCGACAACGCGCGCCTGGTGGATGAACTCGAAGTCATGGTCCGTGCCCGCGTGGCGCAGAAGCTCGCCAGTGAAGCGGCTCGGGAAACAGCGCGCCAGAACATCATTGCCGTTGGCTGATACACCCGGCCGGCTGGCACTTCAGACGAATTTCGAACGTAGCAGATTATGAGCAAGATTCAGGCAATCAGGGGGATGAACGACATCCTCCCCGGCGAGACGCCGGTGTGGCAATACCTTGAAAGCACCGTGCAGCGCGTGCTGCAGCGCTATTCCTATCGGGAATTGCGCTTTCCCGTGCTGGAGCAGACGCAGCTGTTCAAACGCTCGATCGGCGAAGTCACGGACATTGTCGAGAAGGAGATGTACAGCTTCGATGACCGCAACGGCGAAAATCTCAGTCTGCGTCCCGAAGGCACTGCTGGCTGCGTGCGTGCTGCCGAAGAACATGGCCTTTTGTACAACCAGCAGCAGCGACTCTGGTACAAGGGACCGATGTTCCGCTACGAACGTCCTCAAAAGGGACGCTACCGCCAGTTCCACCAGATTGGCGTGGAGGCCTATGGCATGGCCGGGCCTGACATCGACGCCGAGGTCATCCTGCTGTCAGCCCGCCTCTGGAAAGAACTGGGCCTGAGTGCCCATGTGCGCCTGGAGATCAACAACATCGGCACTTCGACCGATCGTCGCGAATTTGGCGAGGCCTTGATTGCTTACCTGCGCAGCCATGAAGCCGCTCTCGACGATGACAGCCGGCGCCGCCTTGCCAGCAACCCACTGCGTATTCTCGACAGCAAGGTGCCCTCGACGCAGGCGATTCTGGCCAGCGCGCCAGTGCTGGCGGATTACACCAGCAGCGACACCCGATCGCATTTTGAAGCATTGCAGACTCTGCTGCGGGACGCCGGCATCGTTTTCACGGTCAACCCCCGGCTGGTGCGAGGCCTGGACTACTACAACAACATGGTGTTCGAGTGGATCACCGAGGCGCTTGGTGCGCAGGGCACTGTCTGCGCTGGGGGACGTTACGACGGGCTCGTGTCTCAGCTGGGTGGGCGCGGCACCCCGGCGGTTGGTTTCGCCATGGGCGTTGAACGTCTGGTGCTGCTGTTGCAGGAAACTGCAGCTCTTCCTTCGGGGATTGGTCAGGAGCTGGATGTCTTCATCGCTGTGGGAGACGGTTTCGGCCCGCAGGCGATGGCTTTGGCTGAAACACTTCGTGATCGTCTGCCTTCCCTGCGGATCCAGCTCAATTGCGGCGGCGGCAAAGTCAGCAACCAATTAAAGAAGGCATTCAACGCTGGAGCCGGTCTGGTACTGGTAGTGGAAGCTTCGGAGCAGGGCCTTGCGCAAGTCAAGGTGCGGCGCCTTGCAGACGACTCACCCGCATTGATATTCCGCTGCGAAGACGTGGCAGACGTGCTGCAGAGGCTGATTTCCGGCGCTTGACAGCGCCCGGCGGCTAATTCAGGATGCCCTACCCGGCGGCGCGGCGGCGCTTTCACGCGCAAACAGACACGAAGAACAAGATCAACTGCATGACAGAATCAGGAGCTACACGTGGCACTCAGTACCGAAGAAGAAGAATCCCTGGACTCCCTCAAGCGCTGGTGGAACGAGAGCGGCAAGTCCATCCTGCTCGGTATCGTCATTTTTGCGGTAGGGTATTTCGGCTGGGCGCAGTGGCAGAGCATGCAGGTAGTCGAATCCTCAGAGGCCTCCGACCTTTTTGAGGAACTTGGCACCACCGTGGTGCTCGGACCGGGTGTCGCCCTGACCGACGAGGCGCGTGCGTCAGCTCAGACTCTTATTGAGCAGCTCAAGTCTGGACATGCAGATACTTCCTATGCCTTGTACGGTGCGCTTTTCGGTGCCCGTATTGCCGTAGAGGCGAACGATCTGGAAACAGCGGAAGCCGATCTGCAATGGCTGCTCGACAATACCCGCTCCGGCTTCTTCGGCGCGACTGACGAGTCGCTGATCATCACCGCCCAGCTGCGTCTGGCGCGTGTCATACTGGCAAAAGAAGATGCGGCGCGTGCGCTTGCGCTGCTCGACACTGTAATACCTGGTGCCTTTGAAGCCGAACATGCCGAAATTCGCGGCGATGTTCTGGTGGCCCTTGGGCAGTTGACGGAGGCGCAGGCTTCGTACCAGGCAGCCTTGCAGGCCGGTTCTACCAGCACGACGCTGCAAATGAAAATCGACGATCTCGCTTTGGGCAGTTAAGGAACAAGGGTTTATGAAAGCAGTGGTCTCCCCCGCGACGTTCGCACAGGACGTCTCGGCGTCGTGGTTTCCCTCGGGCAGCCTGCTGCGCCGCGCCGGCCTCGTCGCCTTGCTGTTGGGGCTGAGCGCCTGCAGCGTGCTCGAGCCAATCACCAGCATGTTCGGTGACGACGACGTCGAGCAGCCCGCCGAGCTGGTGGACTTTGATCAGGAGCTGCGGTTGAACCGCCGCTGGAGCGTCAATGTCGGCGATGGGCAGGGCGATTACTACAACACCCTTGCGCCGGCCATAGACCGCGAATTCATCTATGCTGCCGCTGCCAACGGCACCGTGGTGGCTATAGAGCTTGCCACCGGAGACGTGGTCTGGCGCGAGCGAATGGACGATGTCGAAATTTCCGGCGGTGTAGGTGCCGGTTCCGGCATGGTGCTGTTCGGCACACGCGAAGCGGAAGTCGTTGCGCTGGATCAGATATCCGGGCGGCAATTGTGGAAATCCTCTGTAACGAGTGAAGTCGTATCGGCGCCGCAGACCAACGGTGCGATCGTGGTGCTGCAGACAGTCGATGGCAAGCTGATCGGTTTGAACGCGGTGACCGGAGAGCAGGCGTGGATTTATGAGACCACCATTCCTGACCTGACGCTGCGTGGCAGCAGCAAGCCTGTCATTGCAGGAGCTGTCGTGATCGCTGGCTTCGCCAACGGCATGGTGGCAGCGGTGAACGCGAGCAACGGGTTTCTGTTGTGGGAGGAGCGTGTTGCGATTCCACAGGGCCGCTATGACATCGAACGCGTCATCGACGTCGATGGCGATCTGCTGCTGGTGGGCAATACCGTCTATGCAAGCAGCTATCAAGGCAATCTGATGGCTTTCGATGTGCAGTCCGGCCGCATTGTGTGGGGCATTGAGGCGTCAAGCTATCAGGGTCTTGCCCAGGGTTTCGGCAATCTGTATTACACAAACGACGAGAGTCATGTGATCGCCCTTCGCAACAACACCGATGAGGTGGTGTGGGAGAGCAATGCTCTGCGCCTGCGTTCGGTGACGGCGCCCAGAACCCTCGGCAATTACGTCGCCGTCGCAGACTTCGAAGGCTGGCTCCATCTGCTCTCCCAGGTTGACGGCCACTTCGTGAGCCGCGTGAATGTGGATGGCGATGGCGTCCGTGCTCCGCTGGTCACTGACAACGACACGATCTACGTCTTCGGCAATAGCGGTCAACTGACTGCCTACTCTATTCGCTAAGTCCTGCCGGCCCCGACCGGGGCCGCGCCGCGACCACAGCAAGCAATGGTAATTTTATGAGACCTGTCCTGGCCCTCGTTGGCAGACCCAACGTCGGCAAATCCACGCTCTTCAACCGTCTGACCCGCAGCCGGGATGCGCTTGTCGCCGACCTGCCCGGCCTGACCCGGGATCGTCAGTATGGCGAAGGGCGCATTGCTGACCGGCCCTTCATCGTCATCGATACCGGCGGGCTTTCGGGAGAAGAAGAGGGGATCGACTTCGAAATGGCGTCGCAGTCCTTGCTTGCCATTGAGGAAGCCGATTGCGTATTGCTGCTGGTGGATGGCCGCGCTGGCCTGACGCCGGGTGACACCCACATCGTGGAATACTTGCGCAAGCAGCAGAAGAACGTCTGCCTAGTCGTCAACAAAGTCGATGGCATTGACGAAGATGTGGCCATGGGTGACTTCTTCGGCCTGGGCATTCAGCGCGTGTTCCCGGTGACGGCCAGTCAGGGGCGCGGCGTCCGCAAGATGATCGACGACGTGCTGGCGCAGTTTCCCCAGGACGAGCCACTGTCGCCCGCCGCGCAGACCGGCATCAAGATTGCCATCTCCGGCCGACCGAATGTCGGCAAGTCCACGCTTGTGAACCGCATGCTTGGGGAAGAGCGCGTGGTGGTTTTCGACATGCCGGGCACCACCCGCGACAGCGTCTATATTCCCTTCGAGCGGCATGGCGAACACTACACCTTGATAGATACCGCCGGAATTCGACGCCGTGGCAAAACCACCGAAACCGTCGAGAAGTTCTCCGTGGTGAAAGCGTTGCAGGCCATCGAGGATGCCAATGTGGTGATCCTCATCATTGATGCCCGTACCGGCATCGTGGAGCAGGATCTGCATCTTCTGGGGTACGTGCTGGATGCTGGCAGAGCACTCGTGATCGCCATCAACAAGTGGGACGGCATGGACATGGAGCAGAAGGAGAAAGTGAAGTCGGATATCCGCCGTCGCTTTGCCTTCGTTGATTTCGCCAAGATTCACTTCATCTCCGCCCGCCATGGCACAGGGGTGGGCGACTTGTACGAATCCATTCATGGCGCGTACGATGCAGCGCAGAAAATTCTGACTACCAGCATTCTGACTCAGGTACTGGAAGCGGCAGTGGAAGAGCATCAACCGCCTATCGTGGACGGCCGCCGCATCAAGTTGCGTTACGCGCATGCCGGAGGACATAATCCTCCCATCATCGTGATTCATGGCAAGCAGACGGACAAGATTCCTGACAGCTACAGCCGTTATCTGGAGAAGACCTTCCGCAAGATTCTGCGTCTGGAAGGCACGCCCATCCGGATTCAGTACCGCAGTGACGAGAACCCCTTCATCCGCCACGAGAAGGATCTGACCTATCAGCAGGTGGCACAGAAGCGTCGTATCAAGAAGAATCGCAAGGCACCCCGCACCTGACCGGCCCACGCCGGCAGCCCGGTGCAGCGTCGTCGACAAATGAGGGGATGGAGAATGCGGGGAACAGGGAGAAGAGGAGCGCTGCTCGCACTGATGGGTGCGTTGCTGGCCTGCACATCGCCAGGGGATTCTCCGCTGCATGAGGCATCGGGTCGCGAGGCCTGGATTCCCGCACCACAAACACCTTTCTCTGACTACGTCCTTGAAAATGAGTCCCGTATACGGGACGTCCTGTCCACTTACCACTATGTTGACCAGGAAAACCCCTTCGGCTCCGGATATCCGCTGGAGCGAGTCGTCGCCATGCGGGCGCCCTACGAGATGCGCAACCCGGCGACCGCCTGTCCGGAAAGTGCTGCGGGTGGCAACCGCCATGGCTTTCTGCTGATTCATGGCCTCACGGATTCCCCCTATCTGCTGCGCGGCGTGGCCGCCTCCTTGCTGGAAGAGTTTCCTTGTGCGCTGATTCGCGGATTGCTGCTGCCCGGCCATGGCACGCTGCCGGGTGACACCCTGGCGATGCGCCATGCGGACTGGCTGAGCGTCACGCAGTACGGGGTTGACAGCTTTCGCGGCGAAGTCGACGCGCTCTACCTGGTCGGCTTTTCCACTGGCACTTCCTTGTCCGTACGTTATGCCGATGAGCACCGCGATGATGAATTGCTCAAAGGCCTGATCATGCTCTCGCCGGCCCTTGCGGCGCGCAGTGATTCCGCATGGCTCTCCCCGTATGCCCGTTGGTTCAGTGCATGGCTCGGCCGCGAGAGCGAACACGATGCAGCCCGCTATGAGTCGTTTTCCATGAATGCCGGCGCCGAATTCTATCTGCTGACGCGGGGATTGACCGACCCTGATTTCGAACCGCTGCAAGTGCCGGTGTTCATGGCCGGTAGCGGCGATGACACCACGGTCAACATGGAAGCAGCACGGGAATTCTTCTGCAGCAAGGCGCCCGTCGATTCCCGGCAGATGCTGTGGTACCGCACAGAGGCCTCTGACAGTGCCCCTGCAACCACGTGCACCGGTCTTCAGGTCGTGGCTGCAGAAGCGCCGGCACAACGCGTGGTCAGTCTGTCTCACACCAGCATTTCAGTGCCTCCCGAAGATCTTCATTATGGCCTTGATGGTGCCTACGCAATCTGCCTGCAGTACGGTGATGGCAGTCCCGATTTCCAGACTTGCCGCAATGATCCGACTCAGACTGTCTATGGCGAGCGCAACCTGGGCAGCGAAGGTCGTTATGAAGGCAAGCTCATCCGCCGCGGGTCCTTCAATCCTCACTATGCCGCCATGCTCGATGCGGTGGGGTGTTTCATCAGGGATGACTGCTGATGGAAGCACTGTATTTTTTACCCATGTTGCTGGGGGTCAACCTGATCCTTGCGGTCGCCATTGCTGCTACTGCGTTGTGGGTCGTGGCCAGACCGATTCCCGGACCGGCCTGGTGGATGGCAGGGGCATGGATGCTGGTTGCAGGCGTGCTGGTGTTTTTCCTTTTTGTGGTCACGCGCAGCGCTGCACTGAACATTATTGCCAACGCACTGCAAATGGCCGGAGAGGCGGTGTTGATGCTGGGCGTCTTCCGGTTCGTGGGGCGCCCGCTGCCTTACTGGATTGTGCCGGCCAGCGTCCTGCTGATCATCGCCTTCAACCTGCATTACTGGTACACGGCGGGCAACTCCGATTTCCTGATGATGGTGTATTCCCTGATTGCCGGTCTGTTGCCGGTCCAGGCTTTGCAACTGCTGCTGTACCACAAGGACGAACCGGCCACGCGCCCGGCACGTCTGCTCGTAGGCATCTGTCTCACCATCTATTCGCTGGTAACCCTGCTGCGGGCCTGGTTCGCCGGGGAGGCGTGGCTGAGCGGACTGCCCTATGTGCAGCCCTATGAATCGTTCAGCTACCTGCTGCCTTACAATTTCGCCCTTCCCGCGCTGGTGATGGGCTTCATCGGCATGGTGCTCATGACCATGCAGCGCATTCTGGCCGGCAGCCGCGCCAACGCCGAGCAGGCGCGACAGAACGCACTGCGCTTCGAGCGCCTGCTCAATGTCTCCAGCGCCGGCATTGCGGTACTCAAGGATGGGCGCCTGAGCGATGCCAATCGCCAGCTCGAAGCGCTCACAGGCTGCTCGCGCGAACAGTTGCTTGGTCAGACGTTTGAAGAGCTGTTTCCCAAGCGGTCGAAGTCCATGCTGGCCATGCTGCTGCACAACGCCGACGGGACACTTGTGGATGTCGATGTCAAACGTGGCGATGGCAGCAGTTTTCCCGGCGAAGTGCGCGTCGTCCCGCTGGATGAGGACGGCCCCGGAGATGTGGTGGTGGAGCTGCGGGACATCGCGCACCGCCGGGCCATGGAAGAGGAGCCTGGCCACGGTCGATCCGCTGACCGGTGCGCTGAACCGCCGCTCTTTCAACAGTCTGTTCGAACGCTGCATGAAGCGGGCTGCGCGCTATGAGTCAGCGCTGTGTCTTGCGGTGCTGGATCTGGACCACTTCAAGATCGTGAACGACGTGCAGGGCCATCAGGCGGGGGATGATGCTCTGTGCCAGTTCAGCCAGATGTGCCTTCGCGAAGCGCGTTCTACCGATGTGTTCGCCCGTTTTGGTGGTGAGGAATTTGTGCTGCTGCTGCCCGACACCGAGATCGAAGGTGCCCGCATCATTCTGCAGAGGCTTCTGGATGGCGCCTCACGGCTGTCCATGTGGGGAGCCCGTGGCGCCTTCAGTTTTCAGGTCAGTGCGGGCGTGGCCCAGTTCCGGCAGGGCGACACACTGGACACTCTCATGCAGCGTGCCGATCGAGCGCTGTACATGGCCAAGGACAAGGGCCGCAACCGCGTAGAACTGGCTGACTAATTTTCCCGCAGCACCATATGCGGTTTGCTGGCCACGTAGTTGCGCCGGAACACCTCGAAATAGTCCCCCAGTGCCGTTGCCGCCGGCGCGTCGCCGCCCAGTGCCAGGACCATGGCCGCCACCTCTGCCGTACATAACTGATGCTTGTGAACCGCCTCGCGCAGCTGATAGCGGGAGCCTTCTTCGGGATTGAGGCCCAACACCGGCAGGGGGGCCAGATATGCGCTGCGGAACATCTTCTTGGCCTCGCGCCATGTGCCATCGAGCATCACATACAGCGGTGTTTTGCCGGCCGCGATGGCGGGCAGTTGCGCGGGTGACTCAATGCAGCGTTCCGGCTCGGCGTACTGAGTGGGGAACACCAGAATGGGCGCGTACTGCGGGTCGCTCAGCAGGGCCAGCAGGGCTGGGTCGGGGCGGGTGCGATCCCACAGAAAGGCGTGATTGTCATGGATCACGTCGGCCACCAGCCGACCTGTGTTGGTAGGCTTGAACGCTTCGCCCCAGTACAGGATGAAGCAGAACGCGCTGCCGTGCAGGGGGGCAGGGCGCACGGCGCAGATGCAGGCCTTGAGTGGCATGAGGCAGGTCTGACAACGAACCACTTTGCTGCCCCGCGCCAGAAACGGACGTCGGGGAATGGCGAGTTCACGCTGGCGCAGCGCCATGATGGAATTGCAATGCTCGAGCTGGGTCAAGAAGGTATCCTGAGGCTGGAAAGGGCGGCGATTATAGCCACATTTATTCGAAAGTAACGCTTTGCCATTCCACGGTGCCGGTGAAATTCAGCGTCTGCACCATGCCGTCGCGTTCGATATTGACCAGGTTGTTCTGTTCGGGCCACAGATCGCGCAGTGCATTGTGGATGATCGAGAGGCCGTTGAGTTGCACCGGAATCGGCATCTCCTGATATACCCACAGAAAGATGCCGTCGATTTCCTGCCCAACGTATTCCAGTGGCAGCGTATTGCCCTCCAGACCGAGCAGGGAGAAACGCTCGATCACATACTGGGCGAACTGTTCCCGTGCTGGCGCGGAGGCGATGATGTCTGCCTCCGGGTCCAGCAGTTGCCGCACGGCATGTTCCGCGTCATGTACCAAGAAGCGATGCATGACTTCCACATTGCCGCTGCGGCCATTGAACAGCACCCGCGTCAGCGCGGCCTGCTGCTGGTGGGCGTCGGCCTCGTTGACGGAGCCAAGCCACAGCACGCCCGGCAGCACGCAGGCTGCCAGAAGGAACTTTCTGCGTGCTGCTCGTCTGCTCACTGGGTGTCCCCGGCGTCTTCTGCCGCGTCTTCAGCAGTCTCTTCTTCCGTCTTCAGTTCTGTCTTGATGTCCTGCATCAGGTCACGGCCAGTGAGTCCTCCTGCACCTTCCGACTTGAAGGCCTCTACACGGGAGGGGATCAGGCGGCGCGGGTAGTAGTTGTTCTCGATGTCCACATCCGCGGTTTCCCAGTACGGGTCGACCACGATGCTGGCCACCTGCTTGTCGGTGACCACCAGCTTGCGCACGCTGTCGGGGCTGCGGCGCCAGATCTCGGCGGGAATGTAGATGTCTTCCGTACTCGCGTCCTCATACGTGATGCCGAGAATGATGGGCATCACCAGGCCGCCCACATTGGCAAATTCGAGCACGTAGTAGTTCTTGTCTTCGGCAATCGCGCGATCCAGAGCCTCCCGTTCCCAGACTTCGAGGTCCTCCAGAAACGCGTTGTAGGCATTGCGGTCCTTGTTGGTCACTGTGAAGCGATCGTTGTCATCGTAGAAGTCCCGCACTTCCGGATTGCGCTCGACCCAGGTGCGCATGCCCGCTTCGACATTGCGCTGCACGAACAGCGAGCCTGGCTTGGCGGCATCTTCCTGTCGGCGCCGGTCGTAGTCGATGTCGGGGTTCTCGGTGTCCAGGCGCATCTCGTAGACGCGCTGCAGTGCAATATCCACATGGTCAGTGGAGTAGAACCAGCCGCGCCAGAACCAGTCCAGATCCACGCCGGAAGCTTCTTCCATGGTACGGAAGAAGTCGGCCGGCGTCGGGCGTTTGAACATCCAGAGATTGGCGTACTGCTTGAACGCGAAGTCAAACAGCTCGCGCCCCATGATGGTCTCGCGCAGGATGTTGAGTGCGGCCGCCGGCTTGGAATAGGCGTTGGGGCCCAGGCGCGAGATGCTGTCCGACTGCGTCATGATCGGCACCTGATCCTGTGAGCGCATGTAGTCGGTGATGTCCGCCGGCTCCACGCCCCAGGGGATGTCCGGATCCCACTCGCGACCGGCCACGCCGTCCAGGTAGCTGTTGAGGCCTTCGTCCATCCAGGTCCACTGGCGCTCGTCGGAATTGACGATCATGGGGAAATAGGTATGGCCGATCTCGTGAATCACCACGCCGATCAGAAACTGTTTTTCGGCCAGCGAATAAGTGCGACTGCCATCGTCCTGCAGTGTGGTGCGCGGGCCATTGAAGGTGATCATGGGATACTCCATGCCACCCACAGGTCCGTTGACCGATTGCGCCGTGGGGTAGGGGTAATCAAACGAGAAGCGCGAATAGACTTCCAGTGTATGGATGACTGATTCAGTGGAATAGGTGGACCACAGGGGCTCGCCTTCCTTGGGGAAGAAGGACATGGCCATGACGAAAGGGCGCACGTCGCCCCCTTGCTGGTAGCCCTTGGCGTCCCAGATGAACTTGCGGGAAGTAGCCCAGGCGAAATCGCGCACATTCTGAGCGGAGAAGCGCCAGGTCTTGGTGTCTGAGGAGGCTTCACGTTCGTTCTCCAGTGCTTCATCCGGCGTCACGATGAACACAGGTCGAGCTGCTGTTTCGGCCGCACTCAGACGTGCGCGTTGCTCTTCGGTCAAGACCTGAGCAGGATTGTTGAGCACTCCGGTAGACGAGACGATGTGATCGGCGGGCACTGTCATCTCTACTTCATAGTCACCGAATTCCAGTGTGAATTCGCCTCGGCCCAGAAACTCCTTGTTGGTCCAGCCTTCGTAGTCGGTATAGGCGGCCAGTCGCGGAAACCACTGGGCCATCAGGAAGATGTCGTTGCCGCCCTCGCGCGCGTCATCCGGAAAATGTTCGTAACCACTGCGGGCCGAAACGGCATCTTCTTCGACGATATTGAACGCGAAGTCGAGATTGAACTGCGTGCTCTGACCACTGCGCAACGGCTCGGGCAGATCGATGCGCATGAGGGTGCCAACGATGGTGAAGTCAAGGGGGCTGCCGCTGCTGTCCACCACGCCGCTGATTTCATAGCCCATCGGCACATCGGCCATGGTCTGCTGACGGCGCAGCTCTTCGAGGCTCAGGCGCGCAGGAGTGCTGGCGCTGCCGGCCTCCACTGCAGGGCCACGGCGGCCCACCCCGCCGAAGTCATCGCTCATCTCCGCCATGGAGTCAGTGCGGAATATGTTCTGGTCAAGCTGTAGCCACAGGTAGGTGAGGGTGTCTGGCGAGTTGTTCAGGTAGCTCACGCCCTGCGTGCCGGTCAGGCGGCGATTGGCTTCGTCCAGCACGGCGCTGATGCGGTAGTCCACTTTCTGTTGCCAGTACTCATGTCCGGGCTGCCCTGCCGCGTTGCGCCAGGTGTTGGCGGTGGGCAGTGTTTCATCGAGCTGGCGAAACTTGTCTTCGAAATTGCCTTTGGTCTGTCGTATGGCGTCGGCCTGGCCAAGGGTTGGCATCAGCATACTGAGGGCAAGAACGCCGTGCCGGAGAGACAAATGTCGGGCGAAGCAGAGCAGAGTCATCGGGTGGGCTCCTGAAGTGCCGGATAGTCCAGCGCATGACGCTGGGTTCAACCGGATATTAGCCTGAGTGCGCCTCGCTCTGGAACCGCTTTTCCACGAGTCGGGCGTTTTAATGCTGCAGTGTAAAGAGTAGTATCGCCGCAGATTTCAATGACAGCATGAGCCTCCCAAAGGCTGGAGATGAGGATGCAGGAGAAAGTGACATCAGGCTCTGCCGAGGCAGAACTCCCCGCGCATGAGGATCGTTCGCTCTGGCTGGCGCTGATCCCCCTCCTAGTGCTGTTCGCACTGCTTGGCCTGAATGTGGCGGTGTATGGCAATGACGCACTCTCCGGCGCCAACCAGACGGCACTGATCGTGGCGGCGGCGACGGCAGCCGCCATCAGCATGCGACTGGGGGTTGGCTGGGCGGTGATCCAGGAGATGATGCTTGAGAACATCCGCGCAGCGACGCCAGCCATTCTGATTCTGTTGATGGTCGGTGCCCTGGTGGGCTCGTGGCTGCTCGGCGGCATCGTACCCACCATGATTTATTACGGACTGCAGATCTTCAATCCGGCCATCTTCATCTTCAGTTGCTGTGTGCTGACATGCATCGCATCGCTCGTGACCGGCAGTTCCTGGTCGACATCTGCTACCCTCGGCGTGGCGCTGATGAGCATCGGGTACACGCTGGGCTTCAATCCGGGGCTGGTGGCCGGGGCCATCATTTCGGGAGCATATTTCGGGGACAAGATGTCGCCGCTCTCCGATACCACCAATCTGGCTTCTGGCGTGACGGGTGTCGATCTGTTCACGCACATTCGCTATCTCAGTTTGACCAGTGTTCCCTCCATCGTCATCACGCTGATTCTGTACCTGATCATTGGTTTCGTGCTCGGTACGCCCGAAGCACAGGAAAGCACGACTGCGCAAACCCAGGCGCTTCTTGCTCAGCGCTTCAATTTGAGTCCGTTCCTGCTGATCGTGCCGGCGGTGGTCATTTTCCTGATTGTGAAACGCGTTGCTGCCCTGCCGGCACTGTTCGTCGGGGTGCTGCTGGGGCTGGCATCCGCGCTGCTGCTTCAGTATCCGCTGTTGACTGAACTCAGCCAGACCTATGGCAGCATCTACCAGGTCATCATGCAGGCCGTATACGGGGATATCGCCCTGCCCATGAACAATGTGGTACTGGACGAGCTGCTGACGTCCGGGGGAATGGCGGGCATGCTGAATACCATCTGGCTGATCATCACGGCCATGGTGTTCGGCGGCGTCATGGAAGCGTCAGGATTCCTGCAGAGAATCACGCAAGCGCTGATCAGCCGCGTGCGCAGTGCAGGCGGTCTTGTCACTGCCACTGCCGGCACCTGCATGCTGACGAACGTGTCCGCATCGGATCAGTACCTGGCCATCGTCGTGCCTGGCCGGATGTTCGTCAAAGCCTACAAGGATCGCGGGCTCGCGCCGCAGAACCTGAGCCGCACACTGGAAGATTGCGGCACAGTGACGTCCGTTCTGGTGCCCTGGAACACCTGCGGTGCCTACAATGCCGGCGTGCTGGGCGTGGCCACCATGGCCTATGCACCGTGGGCCCTGTTCTGTCTGATCAGCCCGCTGATGACCTTGCTCTTCGCCTGGGGCCGGATCCGCATCGTGATGGACCCGGCCAGAGCTTAGATCACTCGCGGCCGAGCAATCGCGAATCCAGACTGAGCGGACCAGGTCCGCGCGCAAAGATGAGGAAGTAGACCATGAAGTACATGGCTGCCAGCTCGCCGTTGTTGATGGTTGGAAACCACGCAGGGTGGGCGGTCATGTAGGCCATGATCATGAGGATGGCAGCCAGAAGGGCAGTAACGCGGGTGAACAGTCCCAGCACCAGCAGGGCGCCACCAAACAGCTCGATTACCGCCGCGACCCAGAGCATGTTGATGCCCAGGTCGACCCCGAAGAAGCCCATACCGCCGAGCATAGGTTGTGCGTTTTCCCCGAACAGTTTTGCCCAGCCGTGAGTCATGAACATGGCGCTGCCGAGCACTCGCAGCAGAACCCAGGCAAACGCCTGACATTCCTCTGCGATGCCTTCGATAAAGTCAGTCATCGCTTAACTCCGTTTATGATTGTTATGGTTAAAAAACGATCAACTCGTGCATCATACTATTCATCTGGTGACTGTCCACACATCTTGTACGAAATATGAACAAAACCACCGTGCTGATCATGAAAACCGGGGAAACCCTCACCCCCTTGCGCGCGCAAGGGGAAGATTTTGAAAACTGGATACGGTCGGGGCTTGGGCTCGAAACAGAGGAAACGCCGACCGTCAGTGTTCATCTGGGAGAACAACTGCCGCCAGTGTCGACTCTTACGGGGGTGGTCATCACAGGCTCACCCGCCATGCTTACTGACGGGGCTGCCTGGAACATGGTCGCGGCGCACTGGCTGCAGGATGCGCTGGCTCTGGGCCTGCCCGTACTGGGAATCTGCTATGGCCATCAACTGCTGGCCCATGCGTGCGGCGGACATGTGGACTATCACCCGGAAGGGCGCGAGATTGGTACAGTGCCTGTCACCCTCACTGAGGCGGCTTCTGGGGATGCCTTGCTGGGCGGGCTGCCCTCCCGATTTCATGCCCACACAACCCACTCTCAGTCCGTATTGCGACTGCCAGACAGCGCTGTGCTGCTGGGGGCCAGCGCGCACGATGCCCATCAGGCTTTCCGCATCGGTGAGCGGGCCTGGGGCGTGCAGTTTCATCCGGAGTTCACGGCCAGAATCATGCGGACTTATGTGCAGGTGCGGCAAGCGGTGCTGCGTGAGGAAGGGTATGACGTGGACACTTTGCTGCGGAACGTCGTGGAGACGCCCGCGGCGAGTGCTGTCCTACGGAGGTTTGCCGCGCTGTGCGGCCGCTGATCAGGACGCGGCAGCGTCGTTGATGAGTGCTGTCAGTTCGGAAGCCGTGCGTGGAGTGGGGACCAGGCGGCCGTCCACAAACAGCGTGGGCGTCGACCGCACACCGGAGCGGGTGCCACTGCGCTGATCATTGCGAATCTTTTGAATCAAGGTCTCATCTTCCAGGTCTGCGCGTGCCTGCTCCAGATTCAGCCCCAGCTGATCCAGGTAACCTTCAAACTCGGCGTCGACATCCGTCAGTGTTGACCAGTATGCCTGGTTGATGAAGAGCAAATCGTACATTTCCCAGAACATCCCCTGTCGACCGGCTGCCTCGGCATATGTCGCCGCGCGCCAGGCGTGCGGGTGGGTGCCGGTCAGCGGATAGTGGCGGAACACCATCTGGGTGCGGTCGCTGATGCTGTTCCAGACCTGCGCCATCAGCAGGTGTTCCGTGGCACAGGCCGGGCATTGAAAATCTGCATACACCACCAGTTTGACTCCCTCGGGATTGCCGCGGGTGTGATCAACCTCGGCAATCTCCACAGGGGAATAGGTAGGGCCCTGGGACATCAGGGCATAGAGCACCAGGATCACCAGCAGCGGCGCGAGCACCATGACTGCGATTTTGCTGATCAGTTTCTGGCGCGCGGTGCGCTGTTCTGCGGAACGCTGTTTGTCTTCGCGGATACGGCGCTGTTCTTCGCGTTTGCTCATGGAATGGGAACCTGTGGCGTCGCGGCACGGCGACTTCGACTGCAATGGAATTGAAAGTGGGTGCCACTATAAAAGAATTCGGCAGGCAAACCAACGCACGAGCAGGCTATACCGCGAACAGATAGCCGACTTTGAAGCTCAGATGCAGGCCCTGGTCCTGATGGAAGTTGATGGCGCCTTCGGACTTGGCGGAATCGATGACCCAGTGGGATACCGTTTCGATCATGCCCAGCAAGAGGCTGTTGGTAATCAGGTAGACCATGCCACCGTGCACCAGCGCATGGGCGCTGAGCCAGTAATACCAGCGGGGAAAACCATCGGATTTCACGCGGTGAATGTCGCTGTGACGGTTTTTGCCCCGGGCCATGGCCTCAGGCTGCATGACGAAATCTGCGGTCGCGTGACCTGCCAGCAGCAGAAAGAAGAGTTCGAGTCCGGGCATTGACGATTCCTTGTGGGGGGCAGCACTCCGTGCAGCCTTACCCGGTCAGCGAGCAAGAGCGAAACGTCGCCAATTTACCGGACCATTGGTTAAAAAAGTAGCAAAAGCGAGGGCAATTATTGGGCTGATTGCGCGCCTTTCAATTGCCCAGAAACAGTGCGGGGTCGACACGCACGTTGTTCAGGTTGATGCTCCAGTGCAGATGCGGGCCGGTGACGCGCCCGGTCTGACCGACAGCGCCGATCTGTTCGCCGGCCTCAACCCGTGCCCCCACCTCCACGTCAATCGTGTTCATGTGACAGTACAGACTGATCAGTCCATGGCCATGATCCAGAATGATCGTATTGCCATTGAAGAAGTAGTTGCCCGTGGCGAGGATGACGCCTGGCGCAGGGGCAACGATGGGGGTGCCTTCGGGCGCTGCGATGTCCATTCCCGAGTGCGGTGCACGGGGCTGGTCGTTGAAAAAGCGGCGCAGGCCGAAGGAGCTGCTGCGAACCCCTTCCGCAGGTGGGAGCATGCGAAAGGCAGGCTGCAAAGAATCGTTCCAGCTGCTGAAAGCTGCAGCCATTTCCGCGCTCTCGCGGGTGATGCGCTCCATGTCGTCGTTGTTGGGGTTGACCTGCCGTTCATTGGTGATGGTCAGGCGCTGCTCCTGATACTGCTTGTCGGTGACAGTGAAGTTCAGAGTACTCGTGTTGCCCTGGGCATCGACCAGGGTCAAGTTGTGGTTGCCGGGCGAGGCGCTCAGCGGAATTCCGACAATGGCATATTGCGTGTTCTCGAATTCCGCCAGAAGTACCCGCTCGTCGCGGTATCGTGCCGATACGGCGTTCGATGCAGTGGCAAGCACGGCGACGCCCCCTGGGACCGCGGCGGCAACGGGCAGGGAGTCTACCGGCACAGCCAGGGCGGCGGGCGCGAAGGCAAGGCTGCCGGCCAGGGCAAATGTGGCCATGCCAGATGTCAGGAATGAGTGAAAGCGGGGCATGGGTTCAGCGTCTACTTGTGTCATGACTCATCATTGATCCGGGCCTCCGGCATCAGAACCGTGATGGTACTCAAAATTGCGCCGGCACCCAGTTGCGTGCGCAGTGTCTGACCCGGCTGCAGGCTTGCAACGCTGCGTACCACCTGCTGCCGGGCGTCGAAGGTGATGCTGTAGCCGCGGCGCAGGGTCTGCAGCGGGCTGACGCTGTCGAGGCTGCGCGCCAGTTGCGCCAGGGCGGCTTGCTGACGGTGCAGGGTTTGCAGCATCGCGCGTTGCAGCCGGTGGCACAGGGCGTCCTGACGCAATTGCTGCTGCTGAATGGCGGTGACGGGCGAGTGAAGGCTGAGACGCTGCCGGAGTCGCTCCAGCGCATTGGCCGTGTGTGCCAGGTGATGGCGGGTGGCGCGCAGCAGGCGTCCTTCCAGCATGTCCAGGGCTTGCGCGTGTTCCTGCAGGCGGCGGCCGGGATGCTTCAACTGGCGGGTCAGCCACAGCAGCTGGCGCGTGTCGCGCTGCAGACGGTCTCCGATCAGCTTGCGAAACACCAGCGCGAAGCCTTCCAGAGTCTGCAGCATCTCGTTCTGATCCGGGCTCAGCAGCTCGGCGGCGGCAGACGGCGTGGGGGCACGCAGGTCGGCCACGAAGTCGGCAATGGTGAAATCTGTCTCGTGGCCTACGGCACTGACCACCGGCAGACTGCTGCCGTGGATGGCCCGCGCCACACTCTCCTCGTTGAAGGCCTGCAGGTCTTCCAGCGAGCCGCCTCCGCGTCCCACGATCAGCACGTCCAGCCCCAGCTCGGCGGCACGGCGGTTGGCGGTGGCGATGGCTTTCACGATGGCGGGTGGCGCCTCGGCGCCTTGCACCGCCACAGGCAGCAAAGTGATGCGGATGGCGGGAAAGCGGCGGCGCAGCACGCTGATGATGTCCCGGATGACGGCACCGGTGGCCGAGGTGATCACACCGACATGGCGCACATGCTCGGGAAGAGAGCGTTTGCGTTCGCTGGCGAAAAGGCCCTCGGCGGCCAGTTTCTGCTTGAGCATCTCGAAGCGACGGCGCAAGGCCCCATCGCCTGCCTCATCCACGGATTCGGCGATCAGCTGATAGTCACCGCGCCCCTCAAAGAGACTGAGGCGCCCGCGCACCAGTACCTGCATGCCGTCTCGAGGACGGAAGCCGGCGCCCATGTTGCGATTGCGAAACATGGCACAGCGCACCTGGGAGCCTTCATCCTTCAGGGTGAAATACCAGTGTCCCGAGGCGGGCATTGCCAGATTCGATATCTCGCCTTCCACCAGTACATTCGGGAAATGCCCTTCCAGCAGGGATTTCGCCATGCGGTTGAGGCTGGTGACAGAGAGCACGTCACGGGGAGGAGAAGGCGGCATCTGCAGAAAGTTTGACATGTCCGCATGATATGCCACGGCTCTTGCAGCTTACAAACCTCAGGTGTGACGCGGCGTGCATTAATAAAACCTTAATGTCACTGTGGCACGCTGTCAGCGTCGAACAACTCGCCTAATCCAAGGAGAAACACCATGAGTGACAAGAAAGCGTCGATCCCGACTTCCCCGCCGGCTCAAGTGCTGCATTCCTACGCTGTCTGGGACGCGGGAGTGCGCTGGTTCCACTGGATCAATGTGCTGTGCGTGCTGGGGCTGATTGCCGTCGGCATCGTCATTCTCAATGGCACGGCGCTGGGTGTGAGCAGTGAGGGCAAAGTGGATCTGAAGATTCTGCATGCCTGGATTGGCTATGTGTTCGCCCTGAACCTGCTGTGGCGCATCATCTGGGGGTTCATCGGCAATCCTTATTCCCGCCGGTCTGCCGTGCTGCCAGGTGGACGTGGCTATGGCACGGCTTTGCGGGAATGGATTTCCGGCGCCAAGGCCGGTCACCCCCCCAGCCTACAAGGGGCACAACCCGGTGGGCCGCCTGATGCTGGCCCTGCTGTTTTTCCTGTTGGGCGTACAGATGATTACTGGCCTGGTGCTGGCGGGCACCGATTTGTATTTCCCGCCCTTCGGCCATGAATTTGCCGAGTGGGCCACTGCGGCGAGTGAGGACCATACAAAACTGGAGGGCCTGGTGCCGGGGGCCAAGGAGATGCTGGACCCGGAAGGGTACGCCGCGATGCGCCGCTTCCGCGAACCCTTCATCGAGATTCACGAAATTGGCTTCTGGGCCATGCTGCTGGCGATTGTCGTGCACATCGGTGCCGTGGTGGTGAGCGATGTGAAGGAAGGCAACGGCTTGATTTCCGCCATGTTCAGCGGTCGCAAGGTGTTCTCTGAAAAACCCCGTGACTGAGTTGCACACTTAATACTGCATTAAGATTCACTGTCTAAAGTGGCGACATGATCCAGCCAAAACGGAGTCCACGATCATGTCAGCCACGCAAGTTTGTCTCAATATCGTCAGTACTGCAGGTCTCGACACTTTCTCGCCAGCCGCGCAATCCGTGCCTGCACCGCAGCTCAGCCTGCATGATCAGCAGGCATTTCACCGCCAGAGCCTGGAACAGTTCATTCACGCCCGTTACGCGGAAACCTACAGTGCCGACATCGCGCACTTCCTGCCGTTGCTGATGGCCAGCTGGAGTGGCAGCGACGTACAGGGCGTGCTGGGTCTGCGCCCAGGCCAATGCGGACGCTTCTTCGTCGAGAATTACCTGACGGCGCCCATGGAAACTTTGGTGTCGGAACGCACCGGCGAGTCAGTCTCTCGCGCCACGCTCATCGAAACCGGCAACCTGGCCGGCACCCGCGGCAGCAGCCAGCTGCTGTTCATCGTGCTGACGGATGTGCTTTACCGCGCCGGCTTCCGCTGGGTCACGTTCACTGCCACTGCCCAAGTCAGCGCGCTGCTGCACCGCCTTGGCTTTGCCCCCCAGGAAATTTGTGAGGCTGACCCGGTCTGTCTGGGTGAGCATGCGCAGTCCTGGGGCAGCTACTACGCCAATCGCCCGTGGGTGGTGATCGGTGATGTCGCCCAGGCCTACAAGACTCTGCAGCGCAACGAATTCGCCCTCAAGCTGCTAAGCGAGCATGCTGACGAGATCGACGCCATCGTTGCGCAACTGCAGCCCTTCAGCAAGGAAAGCAGCCATGGATAAACTCTGGGAAGCCATCCACACACAGGCGGCTGCACGCCCGGATGAACCCGCGATCATGGTGTTCGATGCGGCTCTGGAAACAGCCCTCACCTGGCAGCAGCTGCAGCACGAAGTCCGCCGTCTGGTGTGGCGTCTGCGCAAGGACAAGGTCAAGGTGCTCGCGCTTGCTGCCGACAATGCCCCCGAGTGGATCGTGGCCGACGTGGCCTGCGCCATGGCTGGCATCACCTTGCTGCCGCTGCCGGGCTTTTTTGCCCCCGGCCAGTTGCAGCACGCGCTGTCGACAGTCCCGGTGGATGCTGTGCTGCATGACTCGACGCTGCCTGCCGGCGTCCTTGAGGCACTGGGGTCCGGGGCGATTGCGCCAGAGCGGCTGTTCGGCCTGCTCTATCAACGTATTCTCAGAACAGAGGACGAGCTCGCGCAGCGCGCCGCTTCGCTGCCTGCGGGTACCTGCAAGATTACCTTTACCTCCGGGTCCACCGGCACGCCGAAAGGCGCCTGTCTGAGTGCGGCGCACATGCAGGCGGTGACGGACTCCATCGTGTCTGCAACGCAGCAATGCGAAATTACCCGTCACCTGTGTGTACTGCCGCTGGCGACACTGCTGGAGAACATTGCCGGCGTGCATGCGCCGCTGCGCAGCGGTGCCACCGTCATCGTTGCCAGGCAGCAAACCCTGGGCTTCAACGGGGCAACAGGCTTCGCACTCCCGACATTTCTTGATGTGCTGGCGCACTGCCGGCCGCACAGCATGATTCTGATTCCCCAGCTGCTGGAAGCGCTGGTCATGAGCTGTGAAGCCGGCTGGATGCTCCCGGATTCGCTGCGCTTTGTCGCCGTTGGCGGTGCCACGGTCAATCCGGCACTGCTGGAGCGCGCCTGGCAGTTCGGCATTCCCGTGCATGAAGGCTACGGGCTGTCCGAATGTGGCTCGGTGGTCAGTCTCAACACGCCTGGGCAGCGTCGCAACGGCAGCCTCGGCAGGCCACTGCCCCATCTGCGCGTCGAGATCATTGACGGCGAGATCAACACCTTCGGCCCCCGCTTTCTCTGTTACGCCGGCGACAAGGACTCCTGGCACGAGACGGACGACGACACGCCGTTCGCCACCGGTGATCTGGGCTACCAGGACAGCAATGGCTATCTGCACTTTACAGGTCGACGCAAGAATCTGCTGGTCACCAGCTTTGGCCGCAACATCAGCCCCGAGTGGATCGAGGCACAGCTCTCGGCCAGCCCGCTGATCGCACAGAGCATCGTGCTGGGCGACTCGCGACCCTACTGCGTGGCCCTTGTTCTGCCAAGGCAGGCCGGTAGCAGCGATGCCCGGATTTCAGAAAGTATCGCCAGCATCAATGCCGTGCTGCCCGACTATGCCCGCATACGCCGCTGGGCACGCCTGGAGAGTCCCCTGGCGCGTGGCACAGGCCTCGAGACCGATCTGACGACCAGCAATGGCCGGCCCCGCCGCGCGCAGATTGCCGCGCGCTTTGCCGCCACCATCGACGCGCTGTATGCCGCGTCCAACGACATTCACATGCCCATTCACGAGGAGATCGTTCACCATGTTCTATGACATTCTGAAGCAGGAAACCGCCCCCGAGCAGAACCAGCTGGTGCGCAGCGAGATCATCACCCGCTGCATGGCCCGCAATGTGACGCTTGACGAATACATCGCCTACCTGACCCAGGCTTACCACCATGTGAAGTTCACCGTGCCGCTGTTGATGGCCGTGGGCGCCCGTCTGCCCGAGAGCCGCGAGTGGCTGCGGGTGGCGGTGGCCGAGTACATCGAGGAAGAAATCGGCCACCAGGAGTGGATTCTCAACGACATCGCCGCCTGCGGCGGTGACAAGGAATCCGTGCGCCGCAGTCAGCCTGCCATGCAGACTGAACTGATGATCGCCTATGCGTGGGACATGGTCATGCGCCGTGACCCGATCGGCTTCTTCGGCATGGTGCATGTACTGGAAGGCACCAGCGTCAATCTGGCCGACCACGCGGCTGATCAGATCAAGGCGGCACTCAATCTGCCGGAGCGTGCGTTCAGCTATCTGCGCTCCCACGGCAGCATCGATCAGTCCCACATCCAGCATCTTGAAAGCCTGATGAACCGCTTCACCGACCCGGACGATCAGGCCTTGCTGTTGCACAGCACCAAGATGTTCTACCGACTTTACAAAGGCGTGTTCGACAGCGTGCTGGAGATTCCTTCCGGCGCCGCCGTGCGCAGCGCCGCCTGAGGAATCCCGTATGCGTGTCGAGGGCAGGACAGTACTTTTGACGGGCGCCACGGGCGGCATTGGCCGCGCGCTTGCCCTGGCGCTGGCGCGAGCGGGCGCACGCCTGATTCTGGTGGCGCGGGATGCTGCAGCGCTTGAGCAGCTTGCCCGTGCTCTGCCAGCGCAGGGTCAGGCACACGAGTGGCTGGAGGTTGATCTGGTGGAAGAGAAAGACCGCCTGCGCTTGCGCGAGCTCTGCGCAGGCAGGCAAGTCTCAGTGCTTGTCAACAATGCCGGTGCGAGCGGGCTGAGCTTTCTGACAGACAGCACCTTCGAGTCCATCGAAAGGCAACTGACGCTCAATTTGGCCGTGCCGGTGTTGCTTACCCGACTTTTGCTTCCCCAGCTGCTCGCTCAGCCGGAGGCGCTTGTTGTGAACATCGGCTCCGCATTCGGCAGCATCGGGTATCCGGGCTTCAGTGTGTACTGCGCCAGCAAGTTCGGCCTGCGCGGTTTCAGTGAAGCCCTGCGCCGCGAATTGGCTGACACAGGCGTGCATGTGCTGCATGTGGCCCCGCGGGCCACGCGCACGGCCCTCAACAGCGAAAAGGTTGTGGCCATGAACCATGCGCTGGGCAATGCCATGGATGACCCCATTGATGTGGCCCGTCAGGTACTGCAACGCATCGAGCGCGGGCGCTGGGGCAGTGTGGTGCTGGGCTGGCCGGAGCGCCTGTATGCCTTCATCAATGCCGTATTGCCTTCCATAACTGACAGCACGCTGCGCAAGCAGCTGCCGGTGATCCGGCGCTTTGCCAGAGAGCCTCTATCTACAGAATCCGAACGCGAAACCCCGACCCCATTATCCCCAGGAGAAATGCCATGAAACGCTCTCGATTCCCCCTTGCCTGTCTGCTGCTGTGTGCCGCACTGGGCTCCGGCGCCCTGCAGGCGCAGATGACTCCGCCTGTGGCCGCATTGCAGGACCGCTGGGCGGAAGTGAACTACCTGACCAGTGGCGACTCGCAGGTAGAAGCCTTCAGTGTGCTGATCGAGGATGCCCGCAAGGCCACCGAGGCTGAGAAGGACAGCGCGGAAGCCTGGATCTGGAGCGGCATCATCAAGTCGAGCTATGCCGGTGTGAAAGGCGGGCTGGGTGCCCTGTCTGCCGCGAAGGCTGCCAAGGCCGATCTGGAAAAGGCGATTGCCTTGAACGGCGAGGCCATGCAAGGGTCTGCCTATACCAGTCTCGGCGTACTGTATCTGAACGTGCCAGGCTGGCCCGTGGCCTTCGGTGACGAGGAAGAAGGGGTGGCATTGTTGAAGAAAGGTCTGGAATTAGGGCCTGACACAATTGACTCCAACTACTTCTACGCCGAGTATCTCTTCAAGAACGACCAATTTGACGAAGCCCGCCAGTATCTGCAGAAAGCGCTGCAGGCACCGGCGCGTCCCGGCCGCGAGATAGCGGACCAGGGACGGCGTCAGGAAATCGAGAAGATGCTGGCGCAGATGCGCTGAACTAGGAATGAAGCTCCATGCAGGTGATGCTGGTCGAAGACAATGAAATGCTGGCCGCTGCCGTCGTGAAGGCGCTGCGTACAGCCGGATTCAGCGTGAACCACATCAGTCGCGGAGACCAGGCGCTGGCGGCCCTGAAGACGTCGAAACCCGACATTCTTGTCCTGGATCTGGGTCTGCCCGGCATGGATGGGCTGGAGGTACTGCGCGGCGCCCGTCGCCAGCAGTTCAGCAATCCAGTGCTGATCCTGACAGCCCGGGACAAGACCCAGGACAAGGTCGCCGGTCTGGACAGCGGCGCCGACGACTATCTCGCCAAGCCCTTCGAGATGGACGAGCTGCTGGCCAGACTCCGGGCGCTGGAGCGGCGCCTTGGCAGCGTCAAGAGCAAGAACATCGTGATCGACGAAGTCGATCTGGACACCCACAGTTACGAAGTGTCGGTGGCTGCCGAACCGCTGGGATTGTCGCGCCGGGAATACATGCTGCTCAAGGCGCTGATGGAAAGCGCCGGCAAGGTGCAGACTCGCGACATGCTCGACAGCAAGCTCTACGGCTGGGGCGAGGAAGTCAGCAGCAACACCGTGGAAGTGCATATCCACAATCTGCGCAAGAAGTTGCCGGCAGGGTTCATTCAGACAGTGCGCGGCCTGGGCTATGTCGTGAAGAAAGGAGGAGGGGCCGCCTGATACCAGACTCATGACGTCGATACGGGTATTCCTGACGCTGAGCGTCAGCGCGATCATTCTGCTGGTCAGTTTTCTGTCCGCCATACGCGGTTATCGCGAGAGTATGGTGGAAGCAGAGCTATTGTTTGACCAGCAGCTTCTGGAGCACGCCAAGATGCTCAGCCTGCTCAACCCTTCTTCGCTGGCCGGCGGCTCGCGGATCATTCAGGATCTGGTGCTGCCGAACACCGTCAATTCCGAACTGGGCGACGAGATGCAGATCGCCTATCAGATCTTCACGGAACGAGGCGTGCTGATTCTGCGCTCCGTGCTGGCGCCCACGGCGCCCATGGGCGACTTCGAAGTGGGCTACCGGGAGATGAATTTCGCGGGCTACCGCTGGCGGGTGCTGGCGATTCTCGACGAGGAGCAGTCACACTGGGTCATGACCGCGCAGCGAATCGACATCCGTTACGACCTGGCCGAGGGCATCATCCTGGATGCCGTGGTGCCCACGGTGCTCAGCGTGCCGATGGCAGCGCTGCTGATCTGGCTGTTTGTCAGCTTTGGCCTGCGCCCACTGCAAACCCTGGCAAGGGAAGTGCAGTCGCGCGAGGCCAGTGATCTGAGTCCGGTGCGGCTGGATCAGGTGCCCCGGGAACTGATGCAGCTGACCCGTTCCATCAACGACTTGCTGCGCCGTCTGCAATCCTCCTTTGCACGAGAGAAACGCTTTGCGGCCGACGCGGCACACGAGCTGCGCACACCGATCAGTGTGCTGAAGGTGCAAGTGCACAATCTGCTGATTGAGCTTGAAAGCCCCAGTGCCAGCGTCAACGAGCTTCGGCAGGGTATCGATGCCATGGGGCATCTTGTCGAGCAGATACTGGTGCTCAACCGCACCGCCCCGGATCAGTACATGGTGCAGTTTCAGCATGTCGACCTGTACGCTCTGGCCCGGGAAGTCGTCAGCAATGAATTCGAACAGATCCTCCAGCGCGGCCAGGACTTTGAGCTGGAAGGTGGGGCCTGTCTGGTCAATGGCGATGCCACGGCCCTGCGTTCGCTGCTGCAGAATGTGCTCAGCAATGCATCGAAGTACACGCCCGACGGTGGGCGGCTGCACCTGCAGGTGGAGCACACGCCGCAGGGCACCCGCTGTGCAATGGAGGACTCCGGTCCGGGCATTCCCCAGGCGTTCCGGGAGCGTGTGTTTGATCGCTTCTACCGGCTGGATGGCGACCGTCATTCCTCCGGAGTCAGTGGCTCCGGGCTCGGCCTCGCCATTGTCCGGCACATCGTTGACATGCACGGCGCCTCCATTGCACTGGGGCAGTCGCCCACGCTCGGAGGGCTGCAGGTACTTATTCAGTTTCCCGCTGTGGCCAGCAGCACGACAACGACTACTACAATGTCAACGCCAGGAGAGGCCGAGTGAACCGCAAAGGCAAGATCAATCAGCGACTGCGTCGCGCACTGGTGACGGGCGTTGCCCTGTGCGGCGTGCTGCTGCAGGGAAGTGCGGTGCTGGCGCAAACTCTCGAAGTGGAGATCCAGATCCGCGAACATCTGTTCTACCCCTCTGAAGTGCGTATCCCGTCCAAGACCAAGGTCAAACTGATCATTCGCAATCTTGATGCCACGCCTGAAGAATTCGAGAGCTATGAGCTCAATCGCGAGAAGGTCATCGTGGGCAACAGTCAGGGCATTGTGTTCATCGGCCCGCTCGAGCCAGGCGAGTACCCTTTCTTTGGCGAGTTCAATCCGCGCACGGCGCAAGGCAAGGTGATTGTTGAGTAAGCACAGCGTTTTTTCTCCTGGCGCAGGGGTGTCATCGTGATCAGTGCCGTCATCATTGTGTTGCGGGAAGTGCTGGAGGGCGTGCTGATGATCTGCATGCTCATGGCATCTGCATCCGCCATGGGCCATCGGTTGCGCTGGCTGCCTGTGGCGCTGGCGCTGGGCTTTGTCGGTGCATTTTCCTACGCGGTTTTTCTGGAACAGATCTCCATGGCTTTCGAGGGTCTGGGTCAGGAAATCATCAGTGCTTCCTTGCTGCTGGCGGTGGCGGTGCTGCTCATCGTCCACAATTTTCTGGCAGCGCGGCATGCAAGCTTGCCAGAGGCGTCTGCTCCGGCGCTTGCAGTGCTTGGTGTCTGTGTAGCCGCGTCGGCAATGTCCATGTCCCGCGAAGGGGCAGAAATCTATCTGTATGTATACGCGTTCGGCGTGCAGGCGGGCGAAATGGCTTCCGTACTCTCCGGCGCCGCCATCGGGGCGGGCATCGGCCTGAGTCTTGGAACTTTCATGTACTACGGGCTGCGAGCGCTGCCATGGCGCACCTGTCTGTGGGTCAGTGCAGGCATTGCCACGATTACCGGCGCCGGACTTGTCATGCAGGCCACCTATTACCTGGGTCAGGCGGATATTCTGCCGGGTCAGGCGGCCTTGTGGGACAGCAGCTCCCTGGTAGCGGAGTCGTCCTTGACGGGCGAGCTGCTGCAGGCGGCCCTGGGCTATGAGGCCACCCCCACGGCGGTGCAACTGAGTCTCTATGCGGCATCGATTCTGGCGGCGCTGGGTGCCATGGCCCTGGCGCGGGCCAGCGTGAGAACACGGGAGATCAGCAAATGAAGGCGGTGTCAGGTGGGTTGAATGTCAGAGTTGTCCGGGCAGCTCTGCTTGTGGCAGGGCTGCTGCTGGCGCAGGTCGCGCTGGCGGATGAAGAGTTCCAGCACAATGGTGTCCGACGCGTCTACGACCCCTACGTGCAGCCGCTGGAGCGCGAACTGGAGTTCCGATCCTTGTATCAGACCGATGACGATCCGCTGGAGTCCGACATCCTGCGGCAGCGTCTTGGTTTCGGAAAATCGCTGACCGAACGCATCTTTGCCGAGGCCTACCTGCTCGCGGAGAAGCAGCCAGGCGGCTCCCTGCGCCTGCAGGGCTATGAAGCGGAAGTGAAGGTGCAGCTGACGGAGCAGGGCGAGTATGCCGCCGACTGGGGATTGCTGTTCGAGTTCGAGCGCGAGCGCGAGCGCAGCGAGAGCATCTCCGAGGCCGCCATTGCGGCGCTGGTCAGCCGGCAGTGGGGTGACTGGGTGGGCACGCTGAATCTGGGGGTGGAATACGAGTACGGGTCTGACATCGACAATGAAGTCGAGACGTTCATGTCGGCGCAGTGGCGCTACAGGCTGCGCGAGACGCTGGAGCCCGGCATCGAACTCTATGCCGATCAATTCACCCGTGGCATCGGCCCGGTGCTGACCGGGCTGCTTAGGAGCGCTGGCGCACAGAAGTGGTCCTGGGAAGCTGGCATCATCCTGCCGCTCAACGACACGACGCCGGACTACACCTACCGGTTTCTTCTGGAGTTCGAGTTCTAAGGCACGTTACATGGATGACTTAAGCTTGACTTAAGTTTGTAACATTACTGTGTGGCGACATTCACTGCTGCTTTCGTAACAGGATCGTGTCGCCATGAACGGAATCACGCCATTTCGCAGTGTCCTGCTGACGCTGACTTTTGCCTTTTCCTTTCTTGTGTTTCTGGCATGGCCTGCCGCTGAAAGCATGCACTCGGGTGCCTTTCTGCTGGTAGCGGCACTGGTGCAGGCGGTTCTGCTCAGCGGCCCTGTGCTCTTGCTCATGGCATTGCATGCCCGCCTGCAACGCAGTGGCCACGACTTCCGGCTGCTCGCTGTTGTCATCCACGCACTGGCTCTCGCGACGATTGTTTTTCTGCTCGCCAACTACAAGTTGCAGCAGATGTTCGGTTTCTACTTCAACTATTTCGTGCTCAATCTTCTGCTCACCCCCGGTGGCATCGAGGCCATGGGCGTATCCGCTTCCACCAATGTCGCGCTGGGTATTGCGGTCGCAGGCATTGCTCTGTGCATGGCACTTGTGGTGCGCTTTGTGCCGTTGGAGCGCGCGGTGCCAGCCCGCCTGAGAAAACTGCCACTCGTTCCATTATTCGGCCTGCTGCTGGTGGCGCAGGCGGGATGGTACGCGTGGTCTGAGTATCGCTATGACCGCGAAATACTGGCTACCGCAGACCGTATCGTCTGGCATATTCCGGTCACCGCCCGCACGCTGCTGGAGGACGCGGGCTTCACTACCCAGCGCCCGGAACAGGATGACAGTGATCTGGCGGGAGTGTCCGGCAAGATCGATTATCCCGCGACACCGGAGCAGCCCTTCACGAAGCCTCTGAACATCGTCTGGCTGGTGGCCGAATCCTGGCGCGCCGATGTGCTCACGCCACAGATCATGCCCAATACCACGCGCTTCGCGCAGAAGTCGCAGCAGTTTCTGGAACATTACAGCGGCGGCAACGGCACGCGCATGGGCATGTTCTCGCAGTTCTACGGGCTGTACGGCAGCTACTGGTTCGACTTTCTGAGCGCGACCCGTCCGCCGCTGATGATGGAGATGATCCGCAAGAACGGCTATGCGATGCAGGCTTACACGAGCTCGCGGTTCTCTTATCCGGAGTTCGACAAGACCATCTTCGCGGGATTCGCCGACTCGCAGCTGCAATCCTTTACCGAGGGAGCGGGCTGGGAGCGTGACCGCAAGAATGTGGGCGACATGCTCCAGTTCATCGAGTCGGCCAAAGCGCCATTCTTCTCGTTCATGTTCTTTGAGTCGGCGCACGCCAACTATTACTTTCCTGACGAGAGCGTGATAGAGGACTACATCGAGGACTTCAACTACCTGACGGTGGACATCGAGAACAGCATTGAGCGCATCCGTGCACGCTACATCAACGCAACGCACCATCTGGACAGCCAACTGGGCCGCGTGTTCGACGCACTCGAGGCCCAGGGCCTGCTGGACACCACGATCGTGATCGTGACCGGGGACCATGGCGAGGAATTCATGGAGAACGGGCGCTGGGGCCACAACTCGACGTTCAGCCAGGAGCAGATCCGCGTGCCCCTGCTGGTGCATGTGCCTGGTCAGGCCGCCGGCCAGGAGGCGCAGATGACGAGTCATCTCGATCTTCCCGCCACGGTGCTCGCAGCACTGGGTGTGGATCTTGATCCGGCCACCTACAGTTATGGCAGCAACCTGCTCGCGGCGGACTATGCCCGCGATTACACCGTGGCCAGCGACTGGCATGGCAACACGCTCATCACCCCGGATGTGAAGATGGTGTTCAGCAAGAAAGGCGCCGCCTATGACGATGGCACCACGACGCTTGAAGACGAACCTGTCGATATCGGCAGTGTTGGTGTGGCGTACCGCAATTCCCTGAATCTGTTCGCGCGGGAACTCGCGCGCTTTTATCACTAGGAGGCCCGATGTTCTTCCTGCCAACACTGCCATTCGCGGAAGCACGTCACCCGCTGCAGGTGCGCTATGGCACGCTGAGCGGCATCCTGCAGCAGGCAGGTCTCGACAGCTTCGAAGCGCTCTGGGAGGTTCCCCACATTTTTGTCGAACCAATCAATCGCCGTCGTGGCGGCTGGAGTGGTGTAAGCAAGCTCACGCTGCCCGACGAAAAAGGGTGCTCTGGCACCTGGTATCTGAAACGGCAGGAACAGCAGAAACGCTATTCTCTGCGTTACCCGCTGGGCGCACCCACTTTTCGCTACGAAGTCGATGCCTTGCAGCTGGGCCTGGAGCTGCACTGGCCTGCCGTACAGTTGCAGGCCTTTGGCATCTGCAACAGCCAGGGCCGGAAGCGTGCGGTACTGCTGACGCGCGCAATAGCGCTGCCTTCTCTTGAAACCTTCCACTACAACACAGCGCCGCTGCGCCAACAGCCTGACTTGCTGTCTCGCGTGGGCGAGCAGTTGCTGGCAATGCATTCGAGCGGCTGGCAGCACGGAGCATTGTTTCCCTGTCACATGTTCGTTGACCCTGATACTGGAGACATGCAGCTGATCGACTTTGAGCGCGCACGCAAGCGTGCGACAGCCGGGGACGCAGCCTGTTCTGATCTTGTCCAGCTGCTGCGCCGGGCCGACTGGCTCACGCCGGATCTGCTGAATGCGTTGCTGCGTCCCTATTGCGAGATGGCACCACGCGTCATCGCGCAGCTTTCCAATCGCTTTCCTTTTCTGGTTCCCGCCCTCAAGGAGTCCCGCGCATGACGGACGACATCAGCTACGCACGCGTCAAATTCGACGCCGAATCAGCCCGCACCTACAGCCAGCGCAAGAACGGCAAACATCGGCAGGAAATGGCGATGATCGAAGACGCCATGCGCCATGTCCAGGGTGTCACACGAATGCTGGACGCGCCGTGCGGGGTAGGCCGTGCTGCCATCTGGCTGGCACAGCAGGGCATCAACGTGACGGGTGTGGATCTTGGCGATGCAGCACTGCATCTTGCCGCCACGCTGGCATCCGAAGCGGGGGTGCAGGTGGCTTTCGAGCGGCAGGATATTTTCGATCTGCCCTATTCCGACAAGTCCTTCGATGCCACCTTGTGTTTTCGTCTGCTGCACCACTTCGAGAGCCCGGATCTGCGCAGTCGCTTGATCGATGAGTTGTGCCGGGTGAGTCGAACATACGTGCTGATCTCGCGCATCAGCCCTGTTTCAGTGACTTCACTGCGCCGTCGGCTGCGCTTTCTGATGAGTGGCAAAGCCATCAAGCAATACCCGGTTTCAGCCCGGGAACTGCACGCCGAACTGGCTCGAAACGGGTTCGAACCGGTCGCGCAGACAGGCCGTTTTGCCCTGTTTCACTCGCTGCAACTGCAGGTGTACAGGAGGAAATGAGGTCTGTATACTCGCGTTTTTGTAAATACGTGGAAATCTTATGTTACGCATTGCTGAAGAAGCTTTGACATTCGATGACGTTCTTCTTGTGCCGGCACACTCCACCGTGCTCCCCAAAATGGTCAGTCTCAAGACGCAGCTGACCGCGTCAATCTCCCTGAATATCCCCATGATTTCCGCTGCAATGGACACGGTGACAGAGGCTCGCCTCGCGATTGCCATGGCCCAGGAAGGCGGTCTCGGGGTCATCCACAAGAGCATGACGATCGAGCAACAGGCTCGCGAAGTCCGTGCAGTCAAGAAATACGAAAGCGGCGTAGTGAAGGACCCCATCACCATCGCTCCCACCGCCACGATCCGCGAACTGATCGCACTGATGCGCGAGAACGACATCTCCGGCATGCCGGTTGTCGAGGGCACCAATCTGGTGGGTATCGTCACCAGTCGTGACGTGCGCTTTGAAACCAATTACGAAGCCCCCGTTGCTGCCATCATGACGCCCCGCAAAGACCTGGTGACCGTCAAGGAAAACTTCACGAATCAGGAAGTCAAAGACCTGCTGCACACGCACCGTATCGAGAAGATTCTGGTGGTCAACGATGCCTTCGAGCTGCGCGGTCTGATTACCCTCAAGGATATCCGCAAGTCTGAAGACTACCCCAATGCCTGCAAGGACCAGTTTGGTCGCCTGCGGGTGGCCGCTGCCGTGGGCACTGGCGCCGATACACCTGCCCGTGTGGCTGCCGTCGTGGAAGCCGGTGTCGATGTAATCGTGGTGGACACCGCCCACGGCCACTCCCAGGGCGTGCTCGACCAGGTGCGCAGAATCAAGGGGCTGTATCCCCATATCCCCGTGATCGGCGGCAATATCGCCACGGCGGAAGCGGCGAAGGATCTGGCAGCGGCAGGAGCCGATGCCGTGAAAGTCGGCATTGGCCCGGGCTCCATCTGCACCACGCGCATCGTGACCGGTGTGGGCGTGCCGCAGATGACAGCCGTTTCCAATGTGGCCGAGGCGCTCAAGGGCACCAATGTGTGCATCATCTCCGACGGCGGCATCCGCTTCTCCGGCGATATTGCCAAGGTGATTGCGGCAGGCGCCCACGTGGTCATGATCGGCAGCCTCCTGGCAGGCTCGGAGGAAGCGCCGGGCGAAGTTGAACTCTTCCAGGGCCGCAGCTACAAGGCTTACCGCGGCATGGGCTCGCTGGGCGCCATGTCGTCCTCACAGGGTTCCAGTGACCGCTACTTCCAGGATGCGGGTTCAGGAGCCGAGAAGCTCGTCCCCGAAGGCATCGAAGGTCGAGTGCCCTACAAGGGTCCGATGTCTGCCATTGTGCATCAGCTGATGGGAGGCGTACGTTCCAGCATGGGCTACACCGGATGCGAAACCATCCAGCAAATGCGCACCAAGCCGCAGTTCGTGAAGATCACCTCCTCCGGCATGAGTGAAAGTCACGTGCACGACGTCAGCATCACCAAGGAAGCGCCGAACTACCGCATGAGCTGAGTGCTCGTGCGGCCCGTTCCCCCCTTTCGATCCGCCATCACGCATCATCATCAAGACAGCAGAGCATGAGCAGCAGAGACATTCACAGCCAGAAAATTCTCATTCTGGATTTCGGTTCCCAATACACCCAGCTGATCGCGCGCCGCGTGCGCGAGCTCGGCGTCTATTGCGAGATCTGGGCCTGGGACAACGCCAGTGCTGACGACATCAGGGGCTTCAAGGCCCGAGGCATCATCCTCTCCGGTTCGCCGGAAAGCACGACCGAGGCCGATTCACCCCGCGCGCCAGCGTTCCTGTTTGAAGGCGACCTGCCACTGCTCGGCATCTGTTACGGCATGCAGACCATGGCCATGCAGATGGGGGGCAAGGTGGAAGCGTCGGACAAGGCCGAGTTTGGCTACGCCGAAGTGACACTGCTCAATGCCTCACTGCTTTTTGATGGCATAGAAGATCGCATCAGCGACAGCGGCACCCCGATTCTCGACGTGTGGATGAGCCACGGCGACAAGGTGGTCACGCTGCCGCCGGACTTCGTCATCGCCGCCGCCACCGAGACAGCGCCCATTGCCGCGATGTGCCACGTCAACAAGCCATTCTTCGGCATCCAGTTTCACCCGGAAGTGACGCACACCTCCCAGGGCCTGCGCATTCTTGAACGCTTCGTGCGCATGATCTGCGGCTGCGAAGCGCTGTGGACCTCCGCCAACATCATCGAAGACGCCATTGCCCGCGTACGAGCGCAGGTAGGAACTGACCACGTACTGCTCGGCCTCTCGGGCGGCGTGGATTCTTCCGTGGTGGCTGCACTGCTGCACAAGGCCATCGGCGATAAGCTGACCTGCGTGTTCGTGGACAACGGCCTGCTGCGCCTGAACGAAGGCGAACAGGTGATGGCGACGTTCGCAAAGAACATGGGCGTGAAAGTCATCCGCGCCGATGCCGAGGAAAAATTCCTTGGCGCGCTGGCAGGGGTCAGCGACCCCGAGAAGAAGCGCAAGGCTATCGGCAACACCTTCATCGAAGTGTTCGATGAAGAGGCGAGCAAAATCGACAACGTGCAGTGGCTGGCCCAGGGCACCATCTATCCGGACGTGATCGAGTCCGCCGGTTCCAAAACCGGCAAGGCCCACGTCATCAAGTCGCACCACAATGTCGGCGGACTTCCTGCAGACATGAAACTGGGCCTGGTGGAACCACTGCGCGAGCTGTTCAAGGATGAAGTGCGCAAGATCGGCCTTGAGCTGGGCCTGCCCTACGACATGGTGTACCGCCATCCGTTCCCCGGCCCCGGCCTGGGCGTGCGCATTCTGGGCGAAGTGAAAAAGGAATACTGCAACGTGCTGCGCCGTGCCGATGCCATCTTCATCGAAGAACTGCACCGCGCCGGCTGGTACCACAAGACCAGTCAAGCCTTCGCCGTGTTCCTGCCGGTAAAATCCGTGGGCGTGGTGGGCGACGCGCGCCGCTATTCCTGGGTGATTTCCCTGCGCGCGGTCGAGACCATCGACTTCATGACGGCCCGCTGGGCGCATCTGCCCTATGAGCTGCTGGAAACGGTCAGCAACCGCATCATCAACGAAGTGGCGCAGGTCTCGCGGGTGGCGTATGACGTGTCGAGCAAGCCGCCGGCGACGATTGAGTGGGAGTGAAGACGTGTTTTTAAGTAGTTGATTTATATAGATATATTATAAATTATTTACAACATACTCACTACATAGTATGATTTTAGTTGTTATTTCTCAGTAAGTTAAAAACACTAACTACATACTCGCTACATAAAACGAGTGTTTACTGAAAATCATAAGAAACAACACTAGTATGTAGTTGAATTAGAGAAACACTAGTGTTGGTGACGACATTAGTGTTTTTTTTTGGTTGATGATTATGAAAAACAAAGAAAGTAAGTGGTTAGTGGAATCGCACGAACTGTTTGGTGGTGACTGTAAAGTCATCAAAACGAGTCAAAATGGTGGTGTATATCAACTCAGTGTTTGGATAAGTACTGAAGGAAAAATGTTCAGAAGGAGTTTGAGAACTAAACACTTAGAAACTGCATTACAGAAAGGAAAAGAAGAGTACATCAAAATCATTAGTTTGGTGAATAACGGGAAGCAAGTGTTTTCTGAGGATGTTACGACTGTAGTGGGGAAGTTTATCAATTATCGTCAAAGTGATGTTGATAATGGTTTGATAGTGAAAGGAAGACTCACAACAATTCATACTCATTTGAAACATATGTTGGAATATTTACACGGTGATATGCGAATCACTGATATTCACAAAGGAACATTCAGAGAGTTTTACAGCTTCAGGAAGAAACAATCAAAAAACACAGTCAATGACGACACAGTGAGAAATGAATACAGTAGTATTCGACAGTGGTGGAAGTGGTGCTATGACAATGGATTGACTGAAATGTCACCAGAACGACTTGAATTTCAGAAATTCAAAAGAGAACGATTACAAAATGATGTACGTCGTGACACGTTCACGGAGGAAGAGTACAAGAAAATTTATACTTCAATGAGAACGTATTGTGGTTGGCAAGAAAGTAAAACTGATAAAGAATTCTACAATAGAGAAATATTACGTAATTACACACTCATACTTTCTAATACTGGTATGAGAACTGGAGAACTTGATCAACTAAAGTGGAAAGATTTACTAGATTTTAGAGAAACAATGTCTCACGGTAAAGTCTCTGAAATAGTCAAGATCAGGGTCAGAAAAGAAACTTCTAAAGTACGTCAAACTCGTGACTTATTTTGTCGTGAATCAAAATACTTTCACAGAATAAGTGAAATATCGAAATATAAAGGAAATGACGACTATATATTCTGTCATTACGATGGTGGGAAAATAACTACACGACAGAAGAGTATTTTCTGGAATTCAATCATTGAACTCAGTGGTATCGATGTTGAAGGAAGAAAACTGTCATTTTATTCATTACGTCATTACTTTGTGACGCAACGATGGAAAAGTGGAATTCAATTACGTGACATTGCACATTCTTGTGGTACTAGTGTTCATCAACTAGAGAAAACGTATTATCACATTGATGAAGAAACTGGCAAGCCCCCGATATTCTAGACACTCGATAGCGTTACACTAACGCAATCAAGAGGTGTCTGAATATGTCCGCAAAACGCTATCCCGAAGATTTCAAGATTGAAGCAGTAAAGCAAGTCACTGA
>Ga0255088_1000056_pt1 | contig 71368 bp, 83 predicted proteins | sample Colum_Miss_RepB__2_FD_188587 | JGI IMG/M metagenome (GOLD analysis project Ga0255088, IMG submission 188587) | Freshwater microbial communities from Columbia River, Oregon, United States - Colum_Miss_RepB_8d | ecosystem: Environmental > Aquatic > Freshwater > River | place: USA: Oregon...
GGGATTTGGCTTAAAGAAATATATCGGTAATAAGTAATACCCCCCGGAAAATGGTAAACTGCCCATTATGTGAAAAATGGTTCCGCGACCGTTACGCCCTGAGCGCCCACCTGTCACGCTTGAAGCCGTGCCGACAAACGGCCAGCACTCACAAGGAAAATGGGGGGCACAAATCCGCTAACCAGATGCACAAATCCGCTAACCAGATGCACAAATCCGCTAACCAGATGCACAAATCCGCTAACCAGATGCACAAATCCGCCGAAGAAATGCTGGAATCCGCTTGGGTTTTATGTCAGTTTTGCTTACAAACTTTTTCTGCAAAAACAAATATGAAAAGACATCACCTTACGTGTAAATGTAAAGAAGACCCAATCAGGTTATTAGAACTCGAACACAAGGTTGATATTGACATCCCGGAAAATAAACTTGAATGCCGTTTTTGTAATTTAGTATTTGCTCGAACAGATAATCTCAACAAACATATACCAGCTTGTAAAGACCGTGAAAAATATCTCAAAAATCTACAAGAATATTGCAGACCTAATATTATTAATCAAACAAATTGTAACAATAATATTATTAATGTCAATATAATAGCACCCATTGACCTTGATATAGAAGAATACCTTTATTGTATGAAAACTGCAGCAGAAGAATACAACCGAAGTGATATACCCAAAATAGCTGGTGAGTCTCTTTGTTTAATCAACAAAGAACTTTTAAAAAGAAATCCTGAACACCAAAATATAACTTTTCCTCATCTCAACAGTATGTATGCAAATGAGAAAACAGAAACAGGTACAGAAATGATATCTGTTGAAAAAGGTTTTAACCGTATCCTTAAGAGTACTTCAAAAAATATTCTTAAGCATGGTAAAGAAATAGATACCTACGATCGTGAAAATAAAATTGTAGGTAATTTTGAAGGTACCAATTTAAGATTAGTACCTCAGGTAATGAAAGAAGTTCAGGCAATTGAAAAGATGGGTGTTATAGCTCCAGAAATATCTCATTCTGTTTTGAATTCCTTAAAAATGAATAATCTCGAAAAATGAATTTTTAAATTCTTTTAATAGGGCAGCTTTCAACTAATAACCCATTAGCCCATATACCATAATTAGTTTCGTCAGATATATTTTCCAAGGCTACGTGATACACCGTTCGTTGTCCTGGGTATGGATACACAACACTTCGGGGATCCACACATGCAGGTAAACGGTACTTGCCTTGTGTGAGCATGATTTCTCCAAGAACTTCTTTGACACCTTCAAGACATTCTCTCGGTAAAGTGTCAACCAACAAACTATGGCACCCGGTTAGTACCAAATTTTCTTTGAGTTCTTGATAAATGTCTCTGGAAAGAAGATACAGTTGATCTTTGACACGGGTATTTTCCAAGGCACGATTATGAATGACACGCTTACCTACTTTATGAATCCTGACAGGGCCGGTAAGGGTCTTCACAAGATCTCCTTTCTTGAGGTGTTCAATGAATTTATATCCTTCAGTTGTAAGAATCTTAGTACCGCCAAGAAAACAAACCATACTTAAATTAATGTAAAGTAATGGACCTCCGTACATAGCCCCAACGACAAAGGAACCATCATTGTTAGTGCTAACGGATTTCCAATTGCCTGCTGGGGACATCGGAATGGTATTACCCCATCCAGTAGGATTAGAACTCGTTGTGGTTATTATAGTTGCTCCATTAATGTAATTTTGTCCAGCATACACAATTGAACCATTACCAGCAATAGCAGTTGCATCAAGAGCGCTATTGTACCCACCCTGTGTCCATGTAGCGCCGTAATTATTTGAAATATACACATTTCCATAACTCATGTTATCGGTAGCACATAGAACAAGATGTTCACCGGTTGAATCACTTGCAACAGATTGCCAAGCGATATTCTCGGTAAAGTCAACATTTAATTGAGTCCATGTGTTTCCTGCATCACTTGAATAATACACATTACCGTTATAGGCACAAGCAATGACTCGGTTTCCAGTAGAGTCACAAGCAATATCAGACCAATCAGCTGTTATGGAACCAGAGCCATCAAGCTGGTTCCATATGTTACCTACTCCGTCCAAACATCCATAAATGTAATTTGATCTTGTACAAGCGTAAAGTTTACTTCCATCTGCATTGGTGGCTACGCTTGTCCAACTCAGACTAATATTTCCATCAACCCAAGTGTTACCTCCATTCACAGAAGTAATGATAATCCCATAATCATCTCCACAAGCAATCATAACATTGCCTGCTGGATTTACTGCACATCCATTCCAAGAATCGTTAGGTCCGCCAATGTAATTTGTATTTTCAGTCCATGTGACACCTTTGTTCGTGGAGATAAAAAGACCACTTGAAAATTCATTTCCTGCATTTGAAACTGCAAAAATGGTGTTTCCGGTGCTATCACAATCGACATCTGTCCATTGGTTAATATTCAAAGATAAATTGGTGTAATTTTGACCAAGATTAATCGATTTAAAATTCATAGAAGTGTTGAAACCACCAAGTAAAATGTAACGAGTATTAAGATAACATCCAATAGTATACCCACTTGCATCAACGGGAGCAGGAACGTTGGTTGTATTATACCTGATTGGTGAACCATTTAGAGTTTCTTGAAAAAGACAATTTCCTGAAACATCGCAACTGAAACTGTTTATAGCGCTACCCAGTGCAGTAAAAATCGGATTCCATGTTGCTCCGCTATCAGTTGACTTAATTATGTAATAATACGTTTCGTCGTTATAAACTGCATGTATAATGCTTCCATCGGGTGTACATTGAATTCCAGAAGATTTTAAGTCTCCAACATTGTAATGAATTGTTGGACCATTAGGAGCTGTCGAAACAAGATTCCATGTTGCTGCAGCATCAATGGATTTGTAAATTGCACCATTGGCTCCTGATCCGTCACTTGCAATGTAAACAATATTTCCATTACTGGAACAACATACATTACTCCAACGTGCTCCCCCTGGGAGACCACTACTTACAAAAAACATATTTGTAAAAGAACCACCAGCATCGGCTGATTTGTAAATGCTATCAGTCTGGTTATTGCTTCCATAATAAACCAATTGCCCGTCTTGGCTACAACACATGGACCTAATGTAAGAATCAGGCGTTGTATAGTTCCATGTAATACCTCCATCGTTTGAAAAAAGCAACTCAGAAAAAGAGGTACTTGTATAGATATAAATATTGTAAGCTGCTTGGTCACAAATGATACCAGAAATATCATCAGGTGTATAATAACTCTGGTGCCATGTAGCTGCGCTATCAAGAGAAATATAAATCCCACTAACATTTGAATCAACTGGATTGTAATTACCAAAATTGCCATTTATACCTGAAAAAGTAACCACCTTGGTTCCTGAAGAATCACTTGCAAAACATCTGAATCTTGGATCTTTATTTACCACGTTGGGGATAGACCAGTTTAAACTAGCAGGAAAAAGACTCAATGAGTTTCCGTAATATGGAGCATACCCGAGATCGGTTCCATTGGTATATTTAGCAGGTTGGATATCTCCATTGTATATCACAGCCCATTGGGTTATTCCATTAAGAGAACCATCTATAATGTTTCCAACAACCCAGTTGCCTCCATTGTAAGCAATTGAATTTATACCTGATAGTGCATCAGACTCAGTTAGATAATAAAAAATATTCGTAGGTAAACCAACTGAGTTACCCAGACGATCCATAGGTCCCATAACTAATCGAGACACATTACCAGTACCAGTTGTTTTATGCCGAACACCTTGATTAAAGGTATACACTGCACCAGCCGTTATAGGAAAAGGCTCATCCTTTATAACAAGTGACCCAGGACTATCAGTAAGATAAATCAAACACGTACCATTTCCAGTATCAACGTGTTCGGCTGTGTCACCTCGAAACCATCTCATTGGGACATGTGTTAAATATGTACCAAAACGTTGTTGTAGCTTTAAAGAAATACTTTCAGGAATGTCGATACTAAATCGGGCTTGAGTTGATTTATTTAACCGTTCTTTTTGTTTTATAGTTTCAGGATGATCAAGTAATTGATTAAGTTCGTCTTGCGAAAAGAAGCTGGTCATTTGTAAAATACAATGTTATTTTATTTTAAAGAAATTTACAAGGTTAAAAGATACCGTATGTCTGAATCGATGTCCTTATTTTTACCAAAATTATTAACGCTTAGTTCTTTGAACTCAATGTAATGAAAGATCAATGGACTATAAAAACTCCATTGGTGTAATCTGACAGAGTCATCAAATGTATAAACTATACCTGAACTGGTTGTGTCTTTCTCAGGAAGGGTTTGAAATAGTTTCATATCGGTTTGACTTAACATCATTAAAGGAAAGTTTTCAAATGTATGACGTAACCCAAGGTAGGATTCATGGAGATAGACATCTGTATGGTATTCTTTGGCTCCAGTCTGTTCCATACTTCCAAAGAACACAAATCGAGGATAATAATTGTTAATGAAAGTATTGACAGTTCTAAAAGTGGCCCATTGGTATGGAGCTGACCCAACAACAAAAACTTTAGAAATATCTTTTTTAAGATCGATAAGTTTACAAGCGAGTACTTGAGCCATAACACAACCAAAGGAGTGTCCACACATAACAACTTGTTTATCAAAATCAAATGATTGTGCAAGTTGATTAATAACATTTTCGATTTCAGGTGTGTTAGTGTCGATAATAAAACCAGATTGAAAATGGATAACAATAATCTTATCGGATTCAAGTATCCTGAAGTATCTATCAAAGTTGTCAGGAAAATTATAAATCAGCTTGTTGTTTTTTAGAGTAAACATTTCAAACGTTAACGAGTTATTTATTTTTGAACTTCCTGGAATAGTCCAAACCGAAGTGTCTTTTGGTGCACAAATCATATTTCTTTTTAACGTACAATCCACCGGATCACATGTTTCTTGACTTTTTGCACTAAAACACTTTTTAGCAGTTTCAGGATTGTCTGAATAATTCACAGGACCTTTCACACGACCAAAATTATCAAGGGTTTGTAAACCCCACCAGGTTTTGAGAACATAATTCATTTTATAATACGATTATTTTTTTAAAATAAATATAAAAAGCAATTACAAAAGCGAAGCGTTATGTACAATACAAACGGTCCACCAAAAGGATTTAACGTGACTTCCGACCAATCTAGTTATGACTTAGTCAGCAAGGATATCATTATTTGTTCAGGTTTAGGAACACCAAGCGCAGACAAAACAGTGTATACTTTCAATATTGGAACGGACAACATGAGTCAGATATACAAGGCAGAACTGGTAAGTGCAACGATACCTTTCAATTCAGCGATTAACCAAAATGTAAAAAACCAAACATTGTTATTGAGTATTCCTCAAATGAACCAGAACACCTTCCGAGTTGCATCCAACACCATTGGTCCAAGTGGTTCAGGAACAAATGTTGTTCAAGGAGCTATCTTTTGTCAAATACCTGATAATTACACACCATTGGCGATTTCAGGTGTTACTTCAAATACAATAAATTTATTTATTGGTGCACGAATGTTCGATACTGTTCAGTATTACAATCCTCCACTCAATAAATTAAACCACATCGATGTTTCATGGTACAGTCCCAATGGAACGGGTATACCAGTTGACTCATCTGGTGCATCTGGAACAATTAATCAGTTTTATTTTACACTAAGAATATATTACTTTCAAAAGAGAAATAATACTTCTTCCTTTTCAACTGGTATGTTTACGTATACAGGAGCAGGTACAGTTGATACTATTTTTGAACCTTTTCGTTAAAACGACTTGATTCGTTAAAAAATTTTGGTTTGGGTAAAACGGTGATGTACTTTTTGGTGAGTATCCAGTTGGGATCATTCATAAGCCAACGTGGATGTTCCATAACGTAGTTTTACTTGCTTTAATATAAGATTCTTTAAATTAAAATAAAATAATTTATTCTACCAAGCCTTTTTTGGAATTTTCAAACGTTCAGGATTTTGAAAGGCTCCCCACCCTGAACTGACATGTAAGGGTTCCATATCACCGGGTTTTTCTACTTTGATAGTTCCTTCGTCGGTGGAATACATTATTTTTTTGATTCTATAAAACTTTATAGACTCCAAACAATGATTACACGGTCGAGAATTCTTCAAAGACCCATCACGTCCAAAACGAATAACAGCGATGGTACATCCATTTATCGGATAATCCATTCTTAGTGCTCTATGGATAACATCCATCTCAGCATGTGTGCTATAACACGTACATTTATTATTATAAGAATTACGAAGATGATTTGAGCCAATACAAACTTTCTTTCCATTACGATAAATTCCTGAGTAGTGGTGCTGGTAGCACTTAGTACTCGGCTCATGGATACTGTTTATAAGATTATGGATAATTTTGGTCGACATATTTTCCTTTTAAATTACTTGATTTTTTAAATAATTTAAAATAAAAGGAACAGTAAAATGTTTAGTGTTTTCCAACAAAGTGTTAAACCCAAGGATTACATTCCAGATTCTATTTACAGTGTTTGTGGTGAAGACACACAGGCATGTACTGTGTGTTCTAACGAAGTATACTCCACAGCCTTAAATGCCAAGGTTCACGATACTCTCCGTGGAAAAGTGTTTTGTCCCTTTGGAATGGGTGAATCCATGAACACACCTATTTATGGAGACCAGTCTTATCTTGTAAAGTCACAACCCAATCTATTCCAAGGTACGACATGGGGAAGAGTTCCTCAATTAGACCCTAGACCACTTGCACGTATAGGACTTCAGTTCCGAACAACGTAAATAAAATAAAATAATTGTTCTTGAAAAAGGACTATGGAAAAAGTTTTTTTAGGTACCATTCTTTTGATACTCGTAGTGAGTATCTTCGTAGTACGAAAAGATTCTTTTTATAATCTCGAAAAAGAAAATCACGATGATTACACGAATTATTATAGACCAGCTGCAGTTTTTACCAATCAAGTGGTACCTGCTCAAAAAAATGAAAAAACATCTAAAACAGAACTTGCTACTTTGTTTCGAGAAATAATAACGTATGCCAATGGAGCACCTGGTGGGGCCAACGTAAATGTTGCTCAAAACAAATACGATCTTATCTTTAAGGACATTTTAGTGTGTTCTGATAAAAGAAATCACGAAAAATACCCAAACCCTAATAATTACTATGTCAATCTCAATGTTAAGCTAGACAAGGTATATAAGGCGGAACTTATTGATGTGTATATTCCAGCTGCAACTGACGAGGCAGTCAATATTTCAACAACCGGAAACAGACTTTATTTTAGTTACATAAACAAACCACCAAAGAGGTGTAAAAAGTGTACCAAAGACACTTCAGGTTGTGTACAGGTTGACTGTTCAGGTTGTAATTGTGCACAAAAAAAGAAGGAACCTCCAAGGGTCGATGGTTTTATAACTATACAGGCAGGTACATACACAAGCCCTGATGCAATAGCCAGAGAAATGACAAGACAATTTAATATAGTGCTTTCAGGTGTTGGAATAAAAGTAGACCAAACAACTGGTATAACAGTTAACTACGACAAGAATTTGAATCGATATAATATACGAGATCGTCAAATTTGTCGAGTTGGTACAGTTATACTTTATACAAAGAATGGATACGTATTGTCACCGTACAGTTCTGTAACCAATTCACTAGGCTCTTCTATGATGCTGTTTGATGAAGTGTATATATCGGGTCCCAAAGAAACGCATCTTGTAAATGAAACGCTTGTTGTTGAAAATGCAGTTCCAGGTGATTATGGAAAAGTCAACGGGTGGAATGTTCCATTGAACACAGACTGTCAATTTAGTAATTGTATACTTTCCGATGTTGTATTAACACATTGTAAGTTGTACTTGAGTTTAGGAAAATTAAACGGAGACACATGTAACATAACACCAGATGAGAATATTATATCAAAGAAAAATGTCCCACCCATATTTTGTCAGGTTCCAAACAATACATGCGTTAGCAGTGCATCTGTAAAAACACTTTTAAACCAACCACACATGTTTAGTGCTATTCAGTTTTATAACCCACCTATTTCAAAAGTAAACAAATTTGAAGTGAAATGGTATACCGATGATGGAAGCCTCGTTCGGATTTTAGATCATTGTTTTACCATTCGTATTTATTATTTTCAAAAGAGAATCGACACCACGGACTTTTCTTTTCCAGTACCTTAAAACATGGAAAAGGTCTATCCATGGGAGTTTCCATAAAGGTATTTGTTTTAAAATAAAAATAAAAGTAAAAAGTAACCAAAGGTTAAATCAAATGAATAAAAACGTTATTTTAGGTGCCGGCATTGTGTTTGTTTTAATCATTATAACACTTGTTATTTTTACAAACAAAAGTACCTTTATGGAAATGAATTATGGTTCATGCACCAGGGACAATCGAAACTATCCGCAAGGAAAAGTACCAGGATCTTATTTAGGCCTTAGTCAGTCGGAACGAGAAGGACTCCTTGTCAATTTTATTTTAAATGACCCAAATAAAATGATTTAAAAATAAGAACACAACCAATCAAAGGACATAATGCAAAATTATACGATAGAATCCATATTAGATATAATCAATGTAAGTAAAAAATACAATACAGGTCGTAAAAGACCGCGTGAAACTCGTGTTGCCTACAACTTCGATGTCGAACGTTTATCAAATTGTATAGAACCATTAAAAAAATTAAATGACCTTGTGGGTATGGAAGATATCAAAAAGAATATCATTGATCAGATACTTTTTTATTCTCAAGAACTTAATACCAATGAAATGATGCATGTTTGTATTACAGGTCCTCCAGGGACGGGAAAAACAACAATAGGTAAAATCTTAGCTGAGCTTTATTGTTCAATGGGTTTTTTAAAATCGGATAAGTTCAAGGTTGTAGGACGCACAGAATTTATTGCAGAATATCTAGGACAAACTGCAATAAAGACAAAAAAGCTATTAACATCAAGTCTTAATGGTGTTTTATTTTGCGATGAGGTATACGCGTTAAGCTCAGGAAAATCAGATAACGACAGTTATGCAAAGGAGGCAATAGATACTATCAATCAATTTTTATCAGAACATACTGATAACTTTGTTATGATTATAGCAGGGTATAAAGAAGATGTCGAACGGTGTTTTTTTGACATGAATCCTGGTCTTCGACGTCGTTTTCCATGGAGATACGAGGTAAAAGATTATACACCCCAACAATTAATACAGATATTTAAGTACCAAGTATATGAAAACGAATGGGAATTCGAAGACGACTTTCCATTTGATGATTTGATTGGTATATTTTCCCAAAAAGATTATTTTAAAGACAATGGAGGTTCAACATTACAATTGTTTGATAAATCAAAGATAGCTCACTCACGTCGAGTATTTGGAAAACGTAAACGCGTAAAAAAGTATCTTAATATTCAAGATATCACACAGGCATTTGAATTAGTTAAAAAGGTACATGATCAAACAAATAAAAAAAATGAGCCACCTTATGGAATGTACATTTAAGTTTATTTAATTTTTTTTACAAAAAAACAATTACTTTAAAAAAAAATCATTGTAAAGCTTAAAAGCAGAACAATGGAATTTGTAGAATTGAGTATCTCAGATTTACTTCATTGTATAAATAATAATGACTTTAAAGTTGTGACTCCCCCGCACAACCCAGTGAAAGATGAATTTAAAAAGTTTGTCAATAAAGAAATTTCCGAACGTCGAAAGAATAGTTCCATAGGCTCGATGCGTACCTTTCATAATTTTATTAAACGAGTCATCATTGAAAATGTTACGAAGTTGTATCGTTCTCATCACAAGGGTGAAGAAATCTGTTTATTAGATATTGCTTGTGGTAGAGGAGGTGATATATTTAAATATCAATCAGCTGGTATATCCTATGTGTTTGCCTTTGATCGTTCAGAAGAATCAATAACTTCCATAAACCCCTTTAATGAAGGTGCTATTTCAAGATATAATTCTTCTAAGTCAACACTTTCAGTAAAGATTGATTTTGCAGTTGGAGATGCAACAAATCCAACGCCAGATCTTATTCAAAAGATAGGAGTATTCATGAAAACCCATAAACTTATTAACCAAAAGAACCGAGTCTTTACAGGTTTTCAGATTTTAAGTTGTCAATTTGCTATGCATTACTTTTTTCAATCAGAAATTGCTTTGAGAAATATGTTAAGTATGTTTAGTCAATTTTTAAGAAAGGGTGGGTATTTTATTGGAACGTGTATCAATGGTGCTGAAATAATTAAGCTGCTTGGAAAAGAAAAAACCTTTCGATCAAGTATTCTTGAGATTGAAATGAAAGACTATCGCCCAAGAAGACATTTTGGTAATGAATATACCTTCCAGATAAATGACCTTATTGATCAGGGAAATTATTTTAACACTTTAGGAATGTCAACCGAGTACCTGGTCAACATGGATATTCTTGTAAAGATAGCTGGTGAATACGGCTTACAACCTGTTTATTTTAATTTATTTGAACAAATACCAGGATCAAGAAATTATACATCAAGTAATGGATTTGTTTCTTTCAAGGATATCCATGAGCTCGGTGTCTTTAAAAAAGCAAAACTTACACAAGAAGAGATACTTGTCAATAATTTGTATACAACCTTTGTATTTGTAAAACAATAAAAAACCTAAACATTGTTTAACCTTAAGTGTAACGTAAGCGCAAAGCGCGTCTTTAATTATTCTTTATTTATTTTATAAATAATGTCGCAAAAGGTGTTGTGCATATTTTCAAGCATTGCGAACATAATAGGATCATATGAATAGGTTTTCTTTAAATTAACCAAGCCAATCTTAGCTTGTTCTAGTTCAGTGGTTATTTTATTGATAATAAGAACATGGTCGGTATATTTTTCAAACTGTAACGTGGTTATATTTTTTACAAGTTCTTTAATAAACATTATAACAAAGTCTCTCGAGTCACGATATAACCATCGTTTAAAGCTTTGTAGGTGTGAAAATCGGTCAATTTGGAGGTGTCCCTTTCGAATACACAGTTTCTCATCAATCTTGAGCATTCCAATAATTTTTAAGTTTGTAATGATAAAATGTAGACTTTCTTCATTTATACTATCCATAAAAGAATAATGTATATTATTAGTTACAATTTGTTTAATTTACATGAAAAATTACGAGATTTCAGATACTCTCAAAAATGACATTCTCGTTACAATGATAGAACCAAATTTTAAGAGCGATATTACACGCAATTTAAAATTACGAAAAAAATTCAAAGCGTGTGGAATATGTTTTGAGACAACCTCGAAGTTTTTAGTAGGGGTCGGAAGTGTGCTTTCGTTTGCTTCCGGTATTTATAAATACGATATACTTTCCTTTATAGCTGGTACGACATCTGTCGTTTCGTTAGTTATGTTACAGTATTCTTCTTTTTGTTATAAAGAATCCAAAAAAATGACCTTAGAACTAAACGAGATACTTAAAAAGCTCCATATTCCAACAATAAATATAGACAACACATCGAGTGTTGGTTCGTTGGATCAAAATGATCCTCAAACACCTATTTTTAAAGAATCTTTATTTAATTCGAATTAAATCTATAAAAAAAAATAATGTATCTTTTTAACAAATCGGGTTATGTTATTTCAGAAGGGTATGGATTTTATTAAAAACAATCCACAAATGATGATTTGTCTTGTTGTTGTTATTGTTATTGGTATTGTTATTATGTCCACATCAAATTTTAAAAATACACTTATAACTCCAATCAATCAATTTGATACAGGTTCTCAACCAATGGTATTTCCAAAGATATCAAAAGGTATACCCGATGGTATCGCTCTTGCCGATCCAGTTGTACCAGAGGAGATAGGTTTAGGAATGGTATACCCTCAAGGCAAGGGTGTAGGAATGTCCAAGTCAGATTCTAATTCTTTTCAACCTGGAAATCCAGGGCCTTTGTTAACTGATTACACCATTCCTGAGTCTTACGGAGAATCAAATTTATCAGATGCTACAGGGATGAACGGGGCTGGACAAGGTTCTCGTGTTATTAAAATTAAAAATGCTGGAAATCAAATGATGTACAAACCTACAGACGAATCAATGAATACAAAGTATGCTTCTGCTTATACCAAAGGAGAAATCCAAGACGGTACAACTCTTATCAATGGAGCCCAACCAGTTGATTACTCTGATTCATTTACTCCCGAACAAAACTTAAAACTCCAAACGTCTCCAGGTCAACAAAGTAATTTCGCTAACTGTGAAACAACATACCCCAATGTTGTGAAGTACGGTGATATGTGTATTACAGAAGGTGATATTCCATATGGGCAAGTGGTCGATAACAAGGTTAATCCACGATTAGTCTCAAGATGGGAATCCTTCACAGGAAATTATTCACGAGAAGCAGCACTCGCTCCAATTGATGGGGTGCTGTATCCCAATCTGAATGTGTTAAAGTAAATCGCAACCTTTGGTTGCTTTTACGATTTGCTTTTACGTTTTGTGATTTAAAAAGAGAAATTAAAATACAAATAATTTAATTTCTGTTTTTACAAAAAAACTTGTTTTACAAAAGATGCGAATTATCGCATCGTTAAACGATTTAATTTTTCTTCAATGGAATGGTGGTATACACAATTAAGTTTACATTTATTAAAGTAACATTTAGTCAACATAATACTTTGGCTTTTATCATACAACTGGATAGCCCTGGTATAAAATTCTTTTTCAAGATCATTCATTCATGCTTCCTCTGTAAGCTCAGTTGGCTTGGTCTTCTTTACCAAGATCTTTTTCTTGGCTGGTGCTGCCACTGGCTCTGGAACAACCACAGGCTCTGGGGCTGGTACAGCTGCCTTCTTGACCTTAGCTGGCTTATCGGCAGGAAGGCCAATGTAGTGATGCTTGAGGTAACGCTGAAGGTTGAAGTATGTCACTTCCTCCTTGGGATTACCCAACAAGGCCCTCAGAGCCTTGGCCGCGGGGCGCTCGTCAAGAACAAACTTCTGCTTGTTCTTGGGGTCACTGAGCTGGTTTCCCTTGACAAACCCAGAAACACCCTTAGTAACTTCATTACGAGGAACAAGTGTGCCTGGGGTGACTCCCAGAAACTTAGCAAGCTCATCGCTGATGGCAACGGGCTTGGTAATGCCCGAAGGAAGTGCATCTGGGTTCCTTGGAGTCTTGGGCTTTCCACCACGCTTGGTGCGAAGCTTATCAAGCTCTTTGGAACTTTTCTCGGTCTCCTTGAGAAGGCCCCTAAGACCATTCATAAGATTCTTGATAACGGAACTCTGTTCATTCAACGTTGCCATCATGGACTTGATGGTGTCAACGGAAGAGAACTCGGGCTTGGAGACATCGGCGGTTTCAACAATAGAAGACATTTGTATTTGTTTGCTTTGGATACTTTTATACCGGAGAGGTCTTTAAGTAATTTTATATTATTTTTATTAGATTAAAAATTCAAGTGCTAACTATGGTTTAAATAACTTAAATTCGTTTAAACAATTTTTGTTGCGTTTTTTCAAAGAAGAAAATGGTTTAAAGAAACCCCCGTTATAAGGGTACCAAGCAAACACAAGCGGTCTTACATTCAAACACTCAGAAACAAATGGCTAACGTTCTCACTGCAACCAACTTCAAGATTGACTCCATTTCCTTTGGAAAGCACAAACCCAACCCAAACTCAGGCTACAATATTGACTTAACTATCGGTGATACCACTGATGAGATTGTCATCCAGACGCCAAAGATGCGTGCACCTTTCGGGATCAGTACCGATAAGACCAATCCCTTCAAGAAGTCCCTCGATGTCTCCTTTCAGGGCATTGAGGCAAACCCAAGCATCAAGGCAATTCGTGACCTTGTTGAGAGCGTTGACAATCTTATGATTGACTATGCTTGTAAGAATTCTAAGACCTTCTTTAAGAAGGAACTTGATCGCAACATCATTTCAGCATATTATTATTCCAACATCAAGCCTTCTAAGAAGGAGCAGTATTCCGATACCTTCAAAACCAAGCTTATCTTTTTGAAGCCTAACCCTGAGAAGAACAACCCCGATGGGAAGTATCTTACCAGTTTCTGGTCTACCAAGGGTGAAGAGCTGACTTTTTCAGATCTTGATCGTGGTGACTATGTCAAGTGTCTCATCAAGCCAACTATGCTTTGGGTGAGCGCCAAGAGCTTCGGCACTACATGGACCTGTACTCAGGTTTGTGTTTACAAGCAGCAAAATGTAAAAGGTTGTTTGTTTAAGAAGACCGGTGACAGTGATGACGAGGCTGAAATCGAAGTTGAGGAAGATGAATACGACGAAGTCGAAGTCGATGCTTAAAAACATTTTGATAAAACCATTTAATTAAAAAAAATAAAAAATTATAATTACACCTTGAACACCACCAAAAAAGGTGTAATTATTCTTTTTTTTAAATTAAAAAATATTAAGTAAATACACAAAGTAATTCGTCTTAATGAACTACGGATATTTTATCGCTGCCATTGTACTTTTTGCAGCAAGTTATGCTCTTGCTTTTATAGGTAATTTTGTTCGTTTTCCTGTCGCTATGATTGTGACCACTTTAGGATCCATGGCCCTAAAAATTGTTTCAGTTATTTTGCTTGTTGTCGGGATTTATAAAGCAGTGAAAGGTTCAAAAAAGAAATCAAAGAAATCAAAATTTACTAATGCTGAAGAAGATGACGACGACGAAGAAGACGAAGATGAAAAAGAAAATTTTGCTGAAGAAGACGACGATGAAGAATATGAAGATGAATAAAAATATTTATATAAAATAAAAATGAACGGAATGACAATTGCAGGTATTGTGTGTCTTTGTATTGCAGTACTCTTCTTTTTAGCTTCACGGTTTATACTCCACCCAATATTTACGAAGTTATTGAAGGCAGGTTCAATGGTCTTAGGGGCGTTGGGTTTTATTTATCTTATTGTAGGTGTTACGAAAAAATCATCTTTTACCGATGATGAAGAAAAAGATTTAAAAAAATAAAATTGTACATATCTAAAGATCATGCAATCTGAAATAGCATTAGAGCGCTTAAGAGAATCAATTGTAAGTGATGTTTTGAATTTGTATCGTGACACAATAAGGTCAGTGAGAAACCCAAATCGTCACTTTCGTTTTTTATCAAGTCGGTACTACAATGACCCACCTGCAGGAGGGTATCAAATTAATGAAGAACATGATTATATCTTACCAGATATCGATGATATAAATTCAGCTGTATTATTAGAAGTTGTTACAAATTTCGGGATTTCACCAGAAAAGGAAGGTATACGAAGAATCCAGATAAAAAATATAGGAAAGTATAAAAAAGTAAAGAAGGACGATCCTTTAAAGGAAACGGAATGTCCAATTTGTATTGAATGTTTTAAAGACAACGAATTTTATCGTAAACTTGATTGTGGACATTGTTTCCATAAACGATGTATAGACCGTTGGTTTCGTAAGGATCATTCAGAATGTCCAATGTGTAGAAAAAAAATAATTGAGTAAAGTAAAGTAAATAAATTACTTTTTTTAAATGGACACTTTAGAACGCTATTTTACCCAAAGCCATTTTGCAAGTGTACAAGACATTATCGATGAAAAAAACAGACGAGGTATTGAACAAGCTATTGCTTTAAGTAATCTTTTTATACTCGCGATGATACTAGGTACACTTGTTTTAGGATTTATGGCAGTGCCAAAGATTTGTACAGATCAAACAGAGCGTGGAAAAAATACACGACTTGGTATGTATGTTCTTTTGCTTATGACAGGTGGACAAATTGGATGGTTATATATTCTTCTTTGGTTGGCTAAGGTCAATGTATGTAATTAATTTGTCTTAAAATCAAACCCAATAAATTGATGTGTATGGATTCCATAAAGTCGGAGGAAATCCATACATTTCTTAATTCTAGAACCAAGTATATGTTTGTATTGCATAACGGTGTATATTTTATTTATTTCAGGTTTTTTGTCTATAAAAATACCAAGTAACAAGTTTTGAAAATAATTTGATTTTGATTGAACCATCTTTATGGATTCACGGATTATTTTTATTTGTTCATACACTAAAATATTATTAAAAGACATCAGTTTTTCTAAAGAAGGCATTTTGATTTCAGGAAAAACCTTTGTACACATAGTTTCATTTAATTCAAAATTTTCAATGATGGTTTTTATTTGGTCTTTTAGATAAGCTGCTTTAAAGTCGTAACAAATCAAGTATCTTTCTGAATTACAATTACGTGAACTTTTTGGTTTAATAATTTTGACGTAACTGTACATGGAACATAGCATGAGATAATAAACGACGCTATTATGGGAAAACATATCAAAAAACTTTATAACAAATAGTCCATTTTTTTTTTGTGTACAAATCGCTAAGTATATCTCACAAAGTAATAATTTAGAAGATAACATCTCTTGAGCAACAAATACCTTTACATCGAATCCTCCATCGGCTGTTATAAGATCAAGTCCATTTGGGAAACGTTGAAAGGTCTTTTGGATTGTATACTCTAGAGTATATATTTCAGTGATGTCTCCATGGAGTAAGGATTCTTGATCAAGATAATTTCCATATTTTATGGAAGTATCTAACTTGGATATACTAATAAACTTTGTTTGAAGATTTTTTTTTCTACGAATATCAGTCACACATTCAATAAATCCACCTGGTGCTTCACATATAAAAAAACAATCACAATCAGCTTGTGTCATTAAAGGTTCAAAATAGATCATTTCATATAATTTAAAATAGGCACGTGATATAACTTGTTTCTTACAAAGAACCTTGACAAGTTCATGTTCATGGAGATACTTTGCAGCAGCTCGACGCAGTTTTTCATCTTTTTTATCAAGAAGATCTAGACGAGACTTGGTATAGTCAAGTTCCTGGTAATTTCCATACTTTTCTTCTTTTACATTTAGTTTATCAACTATATAAAGCACTTCATTTTCAAATAATTTTGGAGAAATCTCATTTTTACGAAATATAACGATTTCCATTTGAAAATAAAGTATTTTAATTCTTTAAACTTGATTATGGGGAATGTACAAGCCATTTCCATAAAACCCACAAAGAAACCATTTGGTAATGTATATGGAGATAATCCCCGTCCCGGGTATTACATACGTAATGGAAAAGTTGTATATAAAGGTCAGGATCTTCAATTAATTCCAGGTGAAACAGATTTCCATAAACTTAAATTTGGATATCTAAAATCAAATAAACGAGTCATGTACAATGGAAAAACAATACCAGGAGCAAATCCATCAACTTTCTTAACAGTTACCAGAAATAATACTTCAACACTTTCTAAGAATTCAGAAATAAATCAAGAATTTGTTAAATTAAACAGTGTCTTAGGTATGGATTTCTTAGGAAACAAAAAAAGGATTTACTTTAAAGACAGAATCATTCACGAAGAATAAAAGTTATGAAGAATAAAAAAGTATATACGTATCACGGTGGTCATAATTTTTTGGTGAAACATGTTCGTCGTCTACAAACAACCACATATCATTTATACAAATATAATTCGTGTAATGTCCGTTGTAAAGGTCTCCAACATGATTTATAATGCTTGTTAAAGTATATTTTTTTACTTGCCCGCTTATGGATTCCTTGATGTGTAAGACATTATTGTACACAACCTCTGACCCAATCTTTGTTCCATTGAAAGTGTATCGCTTAAGTACAATAATAAGAATCTTGGGAAGTCGATGTAATGAAATTTTTTTAGTATACTTTGTTTTAGATTTACAATGTTCACAAAAATATAAATTATCAGGATGATTGTGTGTTTCTTTTTTTAGGTAATCTAACATAAGATCGGTTAATTGAGATTTTTCCAATGGAATAGTCAAATTAATGGAATTGAAATCTTCAAAGATCATTTTTGTCTTATTACAATTTAGACAACAAATAATAGTCTTTGTCTCTCCATGATACACTGGACCAGGTAAATGTTCTAAAAAATAGAGTATACATTCATGACAGTCTTGTTGTTCAAATTGTTTAAAAGGAAGGACCTTGATAAGATCTTTTAGATTGTATAAATTGGCAATATGTTCATCATTTTTTGTAAGATCAACGTATTGTTTTATTTTTTGAAACTCCAAAGTAAATGGGGTTTCTTTATCAATGGTGTGTTCATGATAAATAAAACATTGTAACACGCAACTAAGATAACAGGTGTTTCCTAAATTGGGAAATACAGGAAGTTTCATTTAAATAAAACAAATTTTTTTACAAATTTTTTTTTACTTAAAAATATAAACCTTTCTATTTTTAAAAGATGGCGGAGATACGTACCCACTGTCTTCAAAAAATTAAAAATGTATTTGAAAACTATAACTGGGCTATAAATACAACCCCCCTTTTAGAAACCCTTGAACAAAGTATTATAGAAATAGATATTCCAGAGCGTATACGTATTTTTAAAATAACAAGTCCTTTATGGAATCAGGAAATCTTAAAAATGCCTGAGATAATAGAAAAAAGTGTTTACAACAATACAATTCGTGAAGCACAACAAAAAAGCATAGAGCGTACATGGAAAAATAAATCCTTTAAGGAATTATATAAAATCAAATACAATAAAATAATGGGAAATTTAAGTTATAATAAAAATTGTTGTTTTGTCTTAGATAAATTAAAATTTAATATATGGGAGCCAGCACAAATCATTTCCATGAAACCCGAACATCTTTATCCTGAATTATGGGAAACATTGTTATTGAAAAATGCCAAAAAGATGGCTGCATTAGGAAAAGAAAAAGACCAACAAGGCACTAGTATGTTTAAATGTGGAAAGTGTAAGCTTAATAACTGTACATACTTTCAGATGCAAACAAGATCGGCAGATGAACCAATGACTACCTTTGTTTGTTGTTTAAATTGTTCCAACAGATGGAAATTTTAAAAGAAAGTTATTTAAAAAAAAGAAAATTATTTAAAAAACAAAGAATGGATCCTCAACAAAAACTTAAAGCAAAACTGCGTGAAAAGAGTGCCAGGCGTAAACCAAAGGCAAAGGACACACCACCTCAAAATGTTTTACCAGGAGATCTAAATCTTATGCAAATGATGGAAAAGGTTCAAGAAATGCTTAAAACAAACCCGCAAATGATGCAACAAATAAATACATGTGTATCTAATGTTATGGGTAATAAAGAGCTTATGGAATCACTCACCAGTCAGGTTCATTCTCAAACAAGTTCAAGTAGTTCACTTTCTGAAAGCTTAGATGCTTTACCAAATGAGTCTAAACAGTAATCTAAAAGTGTATTACTAATATAACTTTTTCTAGAAATCGTCCGGGTATGTCCAAGTAATTTAGCTGATTCGTCAATAGAACTCAACACGCATTTTTTTATTTGTGTTGATTTAACCACCTTTTTAGAATTCTTTAAAAAAGAATGTATAAAGAGAACATTTGCAGAGTACGTCCGGAAATCTTTGCATGTGTATTCTTTCCCCATATATCGCTTGAGGTATTCATTAAGATCTTCAGATTGAATGGGAGTACCTTGAAATAAAAAAAGGTGTTTATTTTGCGAACCTCCACGAAGTCGATCAAACCACGTGTTATATTCTACAGGTATACTTATCGTATGTTCAATACCACTTTTACCAATAAACTCAAATTGATACCTCCCGTTTACCAATTTAAGATGTTTTTGTCGAAGTGTTGTTAATCCATAACTATTTGGAACGTATATTTCATTGCCAACACGAATATGGAGATCCATCAGTAGATTAAATAAAAGATGGATAAGTGTTTCTCTGGTTAAAACAACACCTTTTAATTTAATTTTACGCTTAAACGATGCAATATCTTTCATAAATGTTTTCATACGTTGAAATTTAGAATACTTGGCATTGTTTATCCATTTTTCAGAAAGAATATATTGTTTTTTACCACCTGTATCAATTCCATGAACTTGTATATGACACCTTGAACTAGAGGCATACCAAACGTTTTTCCATGCCGGTGGAACAACAAAACCACTTACACGTTCAAGTATTTTGGGATCTGTGACAAGCCGGTCTTTTTTTTTATAATAAAAATTGTTATTTTGTCGATAAATACCTGGATCACGTAAATAACTTGTATGATTCATTTAATCTACATTTTATTTTTTACACTAATTTAAAACGGAATTTTGTTTGTTATAAAGGTTGCAAGTGTAAATAAAATTGGTCCCCAAGTTAATTCCATAAGACCTGTTTTTAGATTATAATTAGGTATAACAGCTAAGAGGGTAAACACATATGTTCCGAAAACGATAAGTCCAACGAGAGCAGCTTTAAAAAGGTCACCTTGGATAAAAAACCAGGCAAGCGTCATGCAAATATACGCACAAAGCGCATAAATGACATTGGTATTTTGTGCAAAACCCATTGCGTTGTACATAGGTTTCATAATAAAATTTATAAAGGGGACATCTAAAAGGGCGAGTGCTATGGCAAAGATAAGTATTTTCTCCATACCTCTAACAATTATTTTATTAATTGAATTTTAAATTTTTCACGAGCCATTGGTTCAACAATATTTACGAGGTCGTATATCTTACATTCTAAAAAATCATTTACGTAACCAGATGTCCATGTAAGTGTATTTTTATTTATTAAAAGTTCTATTTCAATTTCATATTTTGTTTTTGTAACTCCGTCTATATTTTCATTGACAGTAGTAAGATCATATTGAAAATTATCAGACAAAAAAGATTTACGTGTTTTATTTCTAATGACAGCATTTTCTTTGGAAAAAGTACTGATTTGCGAGTTTAATCTAAATTCTTGATTTATACTATACCGTATGTCAAAAGGGGAACTTTTTAATTGAAAATCTTCGGTGTGTACCTTTTCCTTAAGCATAACTTCACTTTTATTTTTTGTTGTATCAGTGATAAGTTTTGTATTTACATTTTTATCGCTTTGAATATATTCAACTGTATTTTTATTAATGACATTTTCCCATGTTCCGGTTTCAAGAAATTCTTTTATTTTTTCAAAGTATTTACGATCGACACTTGAATCAAATTTGTTCTTCATAAGTGTACCTAGACGAATTTCAATTTCTGCAAAGGGTAAAACCAAAAAAGGATAACTCATTTTCAAAGACTTTGCTTAATTATCCGTTTTAAATTTTAAGTAAATGAACTTTTGTAAAAAAAGTTTTTTAATTGTTTTTGTAAAATTTTACTCTTAGAATTGTTTTTGTAAAAAATTAAGTCATTTTTGGAAAAGCACCGGGCTTCACCTTTATTTTTTCAATCAAAAAGAAGACAAATGCTAAAAAGGCAAGCCCAATAAAGATATAGGTAATATCAAGTCGATCAGCGCCAAATGTACTCTTAGAAAATACGTTATTGGGTGCAGAACTTGTTTGTTGTTGTTGGACACCTAATTTAGCTAATAAACTCGTTTTGAAATCATAATTTTCAGGTAAGATATTATCAACCATGATATCAAGTACTTTGTCTTTGAGATCAGGAGTCAACTTTGACCAATTCATTTCAAGTTCTTTCATAAAAGAAGCCGTGTTAGATACATTCATATTATCAAGACCATACTTAGGGGCAAGATACGTCTGGAAATAAAAGGCGAGATCTTCTTTGGGTGAAACAAATTCCCTGCTACGAGTTGATTTAAGATCTATAGAATATTCGCAATCATTGTCAATATCGACATACCCTGTTGGAGAAACAAATCTTGCTCCAGCTTCCATGTTTTACGATTCACTTTTATTTTATTTTAATAAAAAAACCACAAAATTACATCGTTTTTACAGGGCGTAATATCTTTTTCCAGAAAATATACAAGAAGAACATAACAACAAGCCATGTTATCAAATCTTTCGTAAAAGTTTGCCATTTGATCTCTGTTAAGTTAACACCATCGGGTTGAGGTGGTTTGTTTCCATCGGATCCGGTTGGAATTGGAAAGAGGTCGGCAAATGATTCTTGTTTATCAAGTTTATGGGAAGGGAGAAGCCTTTCTATACTTGGATCTATAATATTTCGTTTTAAGGAATTTAAAAGAGCGGTTGTAAAAAGACCGGAAAGGGTACCAACTGTTAAAACACCTTCTTCTAATAAAAAAGATATCATAAATTATTTGATTGTTACCACAAACAAATAATTTATTTTTTCGTTAAAATAATAGAAATTAAATAAAAACTGATCGTAAATGGCATCTGGTCCACCAAAACCTGAATTTGTTCTTTTCATCAGTAACTGTCGGTATTCAAATAGTTTTCTTGCAAAACTCCGTACAAAAGATGAACTTCTGAAAAAATTCAATATCGTTGATATTAATAAAATACCTACTATTCCCAATGAAATAAATGAGGTTCCGTGTGTGTATGATGGAAAACAGATTTATCAAGGAAAACAAGCTTTTGCTTGGTTAGATGAAAAAATGTCAGAGTGCCTTTCAGCTGCAGACGATGGTCTTATGTATTCCTTTTTAGATGGCCAGGAAGAAAAGGTATTTGGAAACTATAGTTTTATTGAACAAAAGAATGGAAGCTTTGGTATGGGAGAAAATCCGAGCGACCCTACTCGACTCAATAGTTTAAGCAGTAACGATAATAAAAATAGAACACTCGATTCTTTAATGGCTTCAAGAAGTTCTGAAATTAAACCACTTAATAAACCAATTTAAACAAACACCTTTTTAAAAGGTAAAAAATGGTTATCCCTAAAAAATCAAAATGTTACACGTGCAAACCCCGCGGCACTCTAAAAGATCATATAATAAGTCAAACAGAACATTTTACTTTTAACCATGATCTTTTCAGAAGGCCTATGATAATTCTTACAACAAAGGAGCATTATCATGACATTTATGAAATACCTGAAAAAATAAAAATCCAACTTTTTGAAGACATTCGCCAATTTATTGAATTTTGGAATTTAAGTAAAGGCTATCAATTAATTATTAACAATGGAGAATCCCAGACACATCACCATTTCCATTGTAAAATGATTATAGAACCTGAAATTGCAAACAGAATGAGGCGAGATCATTTTACACGAATACATTTACAAAAACAATATTCTATTGAGACAAAAAGTAATTAAAATGATTTAAACAAGTAAAAATAAAGAATGTACCCTAACTTAAATTTCAAACCATGGATATTTTTAAGATGGCGTCACAGATAGCTAATAATATGTCTGATGATGACAAACAAGCTATCGAGAACATGGACATGGAAAAAATGATATCTCATGTAACAAAAAATGTTTTTTCAATGATGAACGGTGGTGGGGGTGGTGAAAATAACTTATCTGAATTACTTGGTGGAATGATGAAACCAGAACCAAAGAATGTACCCAGATCTGAAATCTATTTACCAAAGACGCGTGATATTTGTTTTGACCTTAATGTCGATCTTGTTGATTTTTATACCTCTAAAAAGAAAAAAATAAACATAAAACGTAAGCGTATCATAGACGTCGATGGCAAGCAGAAGGTTGTTGAAGAGAAGAAAAAGATTGTCATACCTATTGAAAGGGGTATGAAAGATGAACAACAGATTCGATTTGAAGGTGAGGCGGATCAAATACCTGGATATACACCAGGTGATATAATCATTACACTTATTGAAAATGAACATCCAGTTTTTCAACGTGACAACGATAATCTTATTCTTATTAAAAATGTCAATTTATATCAAATATATGAATACACATTTGATATAACTCATTTAGACGGACGCATCATTCGGGTATCAAAATCACCCAACGATGCACTTCACTTGAATGATTCTTTACGTAAAGTAATTGGACAAGGGATGCCGATGTATAGACAAGAAAATATGTTTGGTGACCTTTTCATTCGTTTTAATGTTGTTATTCCGAAATCATTGGAACCCGGTGTACTCAAGAAATTTAAAGAAATATTTGATGATTCGTTGGAAACCCTTTCAGAAAATGTTTCAGAAATTTATCTACTTGAAAATGTGTCAGAAACAGACCTTGAAGAATTTAGTGACACTGACTCAGAAACAGAATCGGAAACTGATACCGATTTGTCTGAAACTGAATCTGAACTTTCAGAAAGTTCTGAAGAAAACGTACGAAGAAGAAGAAGGTAAAACAATAAAGTATTTTCTTCTCTATTTTTATTATTTTTAAATTCAGTATTTGTGAAATAAAAATCTATTTCTGAAATACTTGTCTTTATAGGATCTATTATAGCCTTGACATCATTCACTAATACACTTAAATCAGGATGCTGTAAATTACTGACACTTTTTAAATGATTTAAAAAGCGACCCCTTTTCGTGGTGTATTCGTCAAACACACCTTGCTCATACGTTATTATTTTCGATATAAGATCTTTGCTCATTTTAATGATTTTAAAGGTTATCTTACTTTTAAGTGTGATTGTACTCTTAAGTTATTTTACAGTAAAATATATTCTTGTTTTAACACATGAACTTTTTATCGATACCTCTGTAAAATACCCTTTATCAGACACAGACAAAAATTATATCAAAAAGAAAAGTGTTGCATTTGACACTTCAAAACATGGAGTTTTCTATACCCTTGTTCCATGGAATACAACAAATCATTTTAATTACATGTTATACAATAAAAAGTATTATATCATAGAACCAGGATATTATTACCTTTTTAATGAAAATGTTGAACTTTTCTTAAAAGACACAAACGTTATTTTTATGGAAATTGACTTTAAAAAAAATAAAAGCAAAACGTAAGCGTTATGTTTAACCAAAAAACACATGGATACATTTCACAAAACCAAGACTACCTCAATTACAGTTATTCTGCACCTCAAGTAAGTGCCCGTGATATCCATACATGTGGTACAACTATTCAAAAATTTAAACAAACTGGTAATAAATCACTTCCATTACAAACATGGTGCTCTGCAAATGTTGCAACCGAATCCTTTGCTATGAGACCTATTGTCAATTCAAAAGAATATTTCGATACTATAAACAAATACCTTGCAAGTATTATTTATACAGATTCTGTTGCTTTAAAGTCAAGCGGTTTATCAAGTGAATACTACATGATTTACGATGATTATGGATATGAACCTGAGAGCTCTTTTTTTCAGGCAATAAAAATGGAAGTGTCTGACCGGTTGGGGTATTATATGGCAATGTCATCTGACCAGGTTGCTATTTTTAAAGACTATAATCCAATTTGTGAAGGGTTTGTTATCACAGACATCGAAATAACAAGTTACCGCTCTCAACAAAATGAAAATCACTTTTTCCATAAAATATTATTTTCAGCATTTAACACAACAAGATACAATACAATTTCTTTCAAGGCAGAAGCATACCAAGATACTACCCCAATGAGACAAGAATGGGATCAAGCAGTTCAGAGTATTATGAACAGTAAAAACACACCAACAAATATCAAAAGTTCAAGTAACGTGTATATTTCTTTTATCACGCTTTTAAATAATACAGTTTGCGTGACTGGCCAGGAGAGTGCTTGTGGATATTCTGGTCATAATCTTAACAGCAAGTTTTCTCAATTACTTAATGATAACTTTTTGAAACCACCAACAGGTTTGATGTGGCAACAACCAGATGCTATGACACAAAATGTGTACAATCAGGATGGAAATTACGATACCGATGGAAATATACGAATTATTGATTATGGACCAAACAATTTAGATAATCTCATTAAAAAGTTAACTTAAAAATTTGAACTTTAAAGAATAAAAGCAGAGCTTTTATTCGTCGTCGATCAAGATCGACTTTTAAGGGTAACGAAGTTACCCGTCGAAAAGCTACGCTTTTCTTTTTAAAGAAGGAAACGAGCGAAGCGAAGTTCTTTTCCGTCAAGATGATCGGAAGACTAGAACTTATTATTGGAAACATGTTTAGTGGAAAGAGTTCTGAGCTTATAAGACGAATCAATAGAGAAAAATCCATAAATAAAAAGATTTTAATAGTCAACTTTAGTGGAGACAATAGATACAGCAACTGTAGCGTGGCTACCCATGACAATGTCAAATTAAATTGTTTAAAGTTAGAAAAATTGAACGAAATAACTGAAAATATGATTTTAAGTTATGACTCATTTTTTATAGATGAAGGTCAGTTTTTTTCAGATCTTTTCAGTGTAGTGAAGACGCTCGTGGATACACATCATAAACATGTTGTCGTTTCTGGATTAGACGGGGATTCTTCTAGAAATCCGTTTGGAGATCTTATAAAACTTATTCCGATTTGTGATAGTCTTGATAAATTAACTGCATATTGTAGTAAATGTTTAGATCATACTCCTGCACCCTTTACAAAAAAGAAAGGATCAGGTAAAAGCGTTATTGATATAGGTGGGAGTGATAAATACATCCCTGTGTGTCGATATCACTTTTTTAATTAACTTTTCGTTTTTTACCAGACGAATTTTTTTGCTTAATATTAATTTTAATATTCACAGCCTTTTTTCCTGAAACATTCAATGTTTTACTCTTTTTTGGGGTCGAACCTTTTTTGTTTTGTTTTTTAACGCGTTTACCAAACTGAACAGTCTTTCCTGACCCTGAACTGTACAATTTAGCCTGAGCTAAAAAGGTATTACCTTGGATACCCTGGGGACGTGGTCCTTCAAATTGCGTTGCGCCTCCATACAACCCTTGAACGGTGTTCTTACCTAAAAGAAATTGATTTCCAATTTCCGATGCAGGTCCCATTTGACGATACAACCCACCAAAACGTGACCTTCTTTTACGACCAAACTTCGTACCTGTTGTGTTATCAACTATCTGTGGATTACCTGTTTGAGTAACTAGTCCAGGTGATCTAGACATTGTAGGTCCTTGTTTCATTGTGTTACATGTTCTATTTAAATTTAATGCAGTTCCAAGTTGATCACTTGGATGAGCCATACGGATGTCATTAAGGTATCCGGAAGTGTACATTTGATTTACATTACCGGGTCCTAAACTCCGAGAACCTCCGATACCTGCATTCAGCGTATCAGTACCCTTCCCCCATGTATTTTCAATGGTTTTATAAAAAGAATTTGTTGTTTTAAATCCTTGATTATCAGGAAAGTTTTTTCCATACACACTTAAATTATTTATACCAGGTAAAAGTGTTTGACCGAACCCCATTCGGCGACTTTTGCTTCGTTTCGTTTTGCGGCTTTTTCCAAACTGACTTACACGCTGAAGTTCTTCAGGTGTTTCTACAATTTCCGAATGGAGTTTGTACTGATCATTTCCCAGAGGTATTGCCCATGTTGGGGTAAATTCAATAAACTCAAATTGTCCTGGAAACTTACTAAGATTGACCTGGTGTATCGTTCCTCTAAAATTTTTACGTAGAAAATCATCCTGGGTTGTACAGGCTCCACACCCGTCTTGTTTAAATAAAATAGCTTTATTCATTTGATTTAACGTTTTATTTTTATTTGAAAATAAAATAAAATCAAAAAGAAATGAGTGAATCGGGTTCAGAAAGGTCATCCAATCCTGATGAGCAAGAACATGATTACATAAGTGATGTTACTTCAACACAGAGTAAAGAAATAAATGATCGCTACCAAGATCTTCTTATGGAACGTTATCAAACAATTCTTGAATTTAATAAAGGACATTTAAATGTTCAACAATATACCATAAAAATGGCTCAAATAAATCATAATCTCCATGAAAATGAATATGAAAGAGAACACGTCGAGGAAAAAATGATTGAACATGAAATTGAACTCAATAACCTTTTACATAAATTGGAAGAACGCATTCGATTACAAATACCCGGCCTTCCAAAGGAGAGAGAAGAATGGACATATCGTCCAGGTGAATACAAAAAGTTTCAATCAAAAAACCTGCTTTCACAAGAAGAAATGCAACAAATAAATAAGATTATAAATCAAATTGAAAAATTAAAAAATGATTTTTTGGGTATTGAAGAAGATCCAGAAGAACCACTTCCTTCAAGTAAATTATACGACGAATGGATACATCTTTCACAAGAACAACAAGATTACCTTCAACGAATTAGTGGAATACCACCTGTGGTACGTGAAAATTATGCCACCCTTGAAGAATTTGAACAAGCTCAGGAAAACTTTCTTGATAGTATAGATATTTTCTTTTCAAGCTACTGGGATCATTATCAACACCGTGAAGAAAGGGAAATTATAGCCAATGCGAAACGTATGGGTATAATGATACCTCCAAAGAAGAATTATTTTTACAATACTTTAATAAATAGCGCACGTGATTTACTTCCACATGGATACATCCTCAGTCCAGGTATTCGAAAAAATATGGACAATTACATAAAAGTTGATACACGTCCTCTTAAACAACGTGTGTTAGAGGCTATGGAAAATGAAAAAGAAATTGCCATACGTTTAAAACCCGATGAACAAGAACGTTCTGATCAAATAAACCGAATGAGAAAACTTTTAAATACTCTTACAGATGAACAACTTCGTCATTGTATTGCTGGTAAAAATGTGATTCTACCAAAACAATCTGGGCCAAAAAATCTAACACCAGAAACAATGGAATTGTACGAACGACTTAAAAAGTACCCTCGGCCACCGAGAAAAATCCAAAGTGTTATTTTAGCAGAAACCCCTGTTATAAATAAAACACGTGAAACAAGTAAAAGACGACTTGCCAAAGCATTTACAAATATACCACCTGGGTTAAAAATGATTGTGAGAGTAACAGGTGAACTTGTTGACAATGTTAAGTATAAAGTTGAATTACTTGAAGACTACGTGTTTCGAATGTTGAAAAGTTCACCACCTGAAGTGTACTTTAAAAAGATTGAAGATCTCGTTTTTATACTTGAAAATTACCCTGAATTTAAAACACTTCTTTTACAAGGATACATAGACGTTTACAGACTTGCACTTTTTGATAATGTTATGAAATATAAAGGTACAACTCACGTGTATCCTGTAAGTACCTCAACTCGTAAACAAGTTATTGAAAAACTAACAAAAGAAATCTATTTTAGTACATACGAAGTTCAAAGATTTCGAGCATCTGAAATACTTACAAAGATTCTTATTACAAAAAAAGCACAACAACTTGAACGGTTTATTTTTGATCTTGCACAAAACCACCGTGACTACAATGCAAAAATAAAACAACTTCTTGAATTTATTAAAAAGGTTGGTAAACAAATTTTTATCCCTCTAGAACAACTTCTTCAAGAAGTCTATATACCAAAATCAAAATTTAAAGCCTCAAAGGAATGTCCTATTTGTACTTTCCCATTGAGTATGCAAAGAGATATCTGTATGACTTTTCCATGTAATCATTATTTTCATTGCGATTGTATAAAATCCTGGACCAACCGTGGTCATAATAATTGTCCAGTATGCCGTGCCGCCATTCGCAATACTTTAAAAAAGTCTTCTGAACAACCTTTAAGTTACGATGATTACATCAAACTCAACTTTAGTTACCAAGAAATAACGGCATTGGTATTACAGGAAACGTATCGTTTACAAGAGCTTGATGAACGAAAATGGAATCTCGAGGCAAAGAATTATGGTGAACAATATGTTGTTTTTTGGAAGCCACCTGCAATAGCCGCTCAAGGAGAACTTTCTAAATGGAAGGATACTTTACATAAAGTTGAAATGCTTTACCAACGACCACAGCCACTTAATAAAAAAGATAAATCACTTTTAGATAATTACATACTCGAGTTGAATACACAACGACAATTCTTTGTTAAAAAGTACAAACTTGATTTTATACCAGGGTTAGAAGAAGTCAAAAAGAAAATCAAAGAAACAGAAGCCAAGTATGAAATTCTTGAAAAAGTTCGTTTAGAATTAAACAAAAAAGAACTTGATCGTCAACGTGCACTTGTGCCACCTACAGCAGTTGAACCAACACAAATAGGACCAGTTGATTATACTTTTCCACTTATTAATGAAGCGATTGTGAATTCCTTTGTAATGGCTTTGAAAAGAGCTATTCTCCAACCTGATCTAAATCTGGTTGAAATGTACGATATTAATCAAATGAATAAAAAGTCTCTTTCAAATGAAATGTACACGAAACTCAATGAAATTATTCTTAAAAAGATGGAGAATACTACTGCAATAAACCCTTCACAACCAAACATAAAAGTAAAAATATTAGATTTTAAGGTTTTTAATAATTCTGCAACCAGACATGCACTTGAAATGATATTCCAAGCAATAAATGTCCCATTTGATATAACAACACCAGCTGCAGCTATAAAACAACTTGTAGAAGTATTTCCAAAACAATGGAATGGACAAGTGCTCAACGATATCCATGGAAATAACTTGTTCTTAAAATTATTCAAGGCAACTGATCCAATTTATTTTTACGACTCTGGACCGCTTCAAGAATACTCTAAATTGGTAGAATCCTTAAAACCAGGTGAAAAGTATCGTCGACCACAAGCATTCTTTGATAACAAATGGTACAATGTTGAATACCTTGATAAAGATCAAGGAACTGGCCAACCATTGACGATGATAAAATCAGAACTGGTAAAGAATCCCAAAACAAAGATGTTTGAGGTGGTCAATAGATCAGCAGTAAGAAAAGGAAGATATCCCTTTATTTTAAGACACGTACGAACAACACAGGAAGGAGAACTCATGGATGTTTGGACAGAGGTTTTACAAAGTCAGATAAAGTATCGCACACCAGAATTTGGAAGGAAAAAAAATAAAAGGAAAGTGTAAATGGAAATTATTGGAAAACGAAATCTTGAAAAGACAAACGCCTTTTGGAATGTCGATGAAGAAAAAGGATACCGAAAGTATCGTGCAAGTGACGGAAGGTATTACAAGGTATGGGTAGGTGATCGTGATGAAGAACCACAACGTAATTGGTGGTATACAGTCACAAATCAACAAGAGACAGCTGAAACTCTTGCTAAAGTTCGTAAAGACCTTTTGACACTTTTAAAGTATCTTGATAAAAACCCAGACCTCTGGATCAATCATCCAATTGCTTTTGGTATTTACCATACTTTTGATTTACATCTTAATGACAACGTTCCTTATTTAGAGATGCGTCCTAACAATTGGGGTGGATTGGGTCTCAACAAACCCAAAGAAGTAACAATTTATAAAATGGACATAAATGAAAAAAAGGATATAAAATATGAACTTGGTACAAAACGAGCTGTCTTGCTTACCCTTCGAAATCAACAAACTGGTGAATTAAGAAAATACCAAGATATTTTAGACTTGGCTATCCATGAACTTACACATACAACATGTAACGATACAAAATGGGTTCCTGAAAGTCAAGGAGGAAACCATCGTGAACCATATCCGAGTTACCATCGTCTCATGCGAAAATGGGCGAGGGAAGCAGGTATACTTTGAAAAAAAAAATAATAAAGAAGAGTAACGGTTATGGAAAATATAAATGAATACCTTATTATTATCACTTCTTTATTAGCTTTTTACTTTATCTTTATGATGTATATTAAAACAACATCAAAATTTTCACCTGTGAATATTCCTGCAACAAATACACCACCACAGGAAATTGTATTAAACGCTGAGACCAACACGTACGAAACTGAAGATACTCGAATGCAGTTGCCATTGTTACCTCCAGTCAATCCAATAGCTAGAAATACTACTGTCGAAACATACTCACCTGCTCAATCAGGTCTTTACAATGATCAAACATATGAAACGTCTGATTATCTTTTAGATACTCCACAAAATAATAACACAAACCAACTTGTTTATTCAGGTGGGGCAACACAACTCATTAATATTCCTTTACAATATAATTATCCATACAATGAACAGTTACGTACTCAACAAGTACTCGTTACTCCTTACAACAAAATCAAGTATGGAAATTGTAGTTAAACACGGGTCTTTTTGATACCTCCTTTATAAAAGTATCCTGCATCACGTTCTTTTCCATTTTCAAGAAAATACATGTTCACGATAAATTCAGGGTAATGATAACTGGCAATGATAGCTTCCTGTTCATTTGTAAAAATTGTATTTAATTCAAGGATGTCTGTTTCTAATTTATAAATTGTAGTCATTTACTTTAATTAATTTTATTTTTAAAAGAAAAATAACGGTAAACCTTAAATGGTGCTTCGTAAAGAACAAATACCCGTGTATAGTGATCTTATAATGCAACAATGGGATGTACCGGTTGGTCAGCCTATCCAAGCACTGGGATACAACGAAAAAGGTGAAACTATTGTTGCAGGATTTTCAATGACAAATGTTTATAACAATGAAGGTAAAATAGTCACTGAAAGAGAATACAAGGTGACTGTAAATGAGAACCAGCTCTACTTTGGTATTAAAAGTGAATATATGGGTCTTATAAACAATTTTCGTGAAAACAAAAGTGATCAATTTATTGGAGGTATGCCCGTACAGTTAGAAAAAGAGTGTGTCTCTCAATTACTTAGAGGAACAAGTTATCAAAAACTTATTTATGGAATCACGTTAAAGGTGAACGGCGTTCGTCATCTTATGTTTTTATCAAAAACAGGTATTATTTATTTTATAGATCGCGTTACAAATTTTTTTTATTTTATTCGAGAAAATAAAGAAATTGTTGCATTACAACCCTCCGAGTTCGTTTTTTTATTTGATGGAGAACTTGTTTTCCATGAACAGACACAACGGTGGGAATTTCTTATTTTCGATGTCTTGTTTTATGAATATCAAGGCAAGGTAATCAACTGGATGAATAATAATTACTATGATCGTTTATTTATACTCTCTAAAGCAATATCGGAACTTCCAATTAGAGACTTCGATATAACAGTAAAAACATGGATTCCTATTGAAGCAATAAAAGAAACAAACAATATTTATCAATTTGTGATAGATAAAACAAACCATGATCGTGATATGTTAAGAAAACCACGGCTTATAGACGATGGGCTTATTTTACAACCTTTTGATGGGGTATATGTTCCCTTTCGAGAATGGAATGTGTACAATAACGTCCAGTTTAAATGGAAACCATCTACTCAATTAACTGTTGATTTTAAAATCCATATACCAGAAGATGTTTCTAACGAGTGGTGGTTAATGACAAAAACAAATCAAAACTACAATGTAAAACAAAAGAAAGGAAAACAACCTTTAAAGGCAATCATGATTCCAACAAAGTCCGATAAATTGAAGTATAAACATGGAGACGTCGTCGAATGTAAACTCAATGAAGAAGTATACGAACGAAATGTGTTTATTCCAATTGCTAAACGTGAAGATAAAAAAGAAGGAAACAGTCTTCAAACAATCATGAGTACAATGAACGCTATTGAAAACGCTTTTACGTTAGATGATTTAAAACCAGCTATACTTTCCATTTTAAATAATTACAATGATCCTAAAAAGGTATTACAATTTCAAACAATGAGTCATTTAATACTTTGTATGGTTCCAATGTTCTTTACAAATGCAGAAATAAAATCAATTGAAAAGATCTATAATATTTTTACTGGTGAAGAATCAGAAAATGCAGAACAATTTGAAGGATTTTCTTTTGGTTCAACGGATAATTATGAATTAGAGTTTCGTGTTTTTCCATTTACATCAGGAGGTAAAGAGAGTATTAAAAAGTTTACATATTATTATTTTCTTGATTTTATGAAAAAATCAGGAATCCGTCACACACAAGAATTTACAATAGACTTGGTATTAAATGAATATACCAAAGACAAAACCTACAGGAGTACTTACAAAGATTTTAACTTTAAAAACCCAATCAACCAAGTCAAAACAAAAATAAAATCGTATAAGGCCATTCCAACAAGTGACAAACAATTATACAACAATTTAACCTTTAAGCTTGCTCTTTCAACGGAAAAAGATTCAGTTGTACAAGTCAATCTTAAAAACAAAGTAAAAAATGAACATATCGTTTATAATACAATACGAGTAAAATATAGAGATTCTTTTTATATTGGTTTATGGAGAATAGACATAACAAAGGTTATAACAACTATGAATATTGATAAAATAGGTATTGAAACATATGAAATAGAATGTGAATACATTGGTGGAAAGGTACCATTTCAAACGTTTATAGAATCCATGAATTTTGTATATAAACTTATACTTGGAAATACAAGTTACTGTTAATGAATCGAAGATTCATTTTTGTGTTAATGAATCGAAGATTCATTTTTGTGTTAACGAATAAAATTCATTTTTGTGTTAATCAATAAAATTTTTTAACTTTGTGTTATAACCAGTGGAGAATTGTATCCAACAAAGGTAAACACTTTTCCGTTAAAGTAGATGCTATTACCTGCTTGAAAGGTTTGTCTGGTGATCGGTGAGTTTATGGATTCTAGAATGTTTATAACCTCGGCGTAGGTATTTATTTGTTGAGTTAATTGTTCTTGAGGAATAAAAGGTTTACTCTGTTCAATTCTATAATCAGTATTTCGTATGCTAATTTTAAATGAACCAATAAAACTATTTCCCTTTCCTTTGGTAAAGGCAACAGGAAGTTCGACGTCATTGTTAGGTCCTTGTTTGACTAATTCCATAGGAAGCGTTTTATTTTCAACTGTTATCCTCCATCTATTGCCTTGAACTTGTTGTGCTTCTAAACCAATAACCAGATTGTAATCATGAAATGAATCGTTAAATGTAAACATTTCATTTGATGAAACAGAAATAAACAAGAGTCCATGGATATCGTCGTTGGTAAGATAATTATGTGATCCACCGACGATATTTAAATCAAATTCCGTAACAATACTTACATTAGTCTCAATTTGTCGAAGAGCCATTTCTGCAGTTTTAACATAGTCCCATCGTTTTTGTTGAGCTGAATAATACATCAAACCAGTTATGTCTTTACCTTTATATAGATCACAATCAAATGGATAAAACACAAGGTTAGGAAAAGGATAAAAGTGTCCATCTAAAACAGTCAGGGCTAGAGCAGGGAAATCTGGAATACCAGATTCTGAAGTTTCTCCAAGCATATTTATAAAAAAAGACTTTCCGGTTTCATTAAAATACAACTTTACCCGCACAGTATTTTCACGTATGGGAGTTACCATGAAGATATCTTTTGTAAAGGGTGTAAAAGTACTAAGTGTCTTGAGCTTTCTAAAATTAACTTTGGGAGCTGAAATACGTATTTTATGTTTTTCAAGGTGACCAGATCTGGTAATGTACCCTTTGCTTTCCATACAGTCAAGAAGTTGTTTTTTGGACATATTGTTCAAACCTGGGAAACTTCTGGATTGTATAATTTTTGTTCCAGGTCTAAAAACTGCACTGTCATCTGGTTGAACGGTTTCTCCAAAAATTACTGCAGCCTCGTCAGGGTACCCATTTAATTTAATATTTTCCCATCGACCTTTATAGTCAGGACTCTTAGGATCATCTTTTAATTTATAACAACATGGTTCAACCTTTCCATCTGGTCTTCGGATGCCACGGGGGGCAACATAGTATCCCTCCATTGGACAAACCCCGTAAAAGGAATATGGAATTGGACGATAATCTTTACCTCCGCCTTTTGTATGTGAACGATTTTGACACAATTGAGGCTGTTTTCCATCGACCATGTTGGGTATCTTGGATTTTTTGGGTTTTATAAGTTCAGATTCTATGATGTCGTATTCAGCTTCATGTGAGTAAATTATAACAGATCTAAATAACTCTCGTAAAAAAAGATACACCTGGTCAAGAACATCAAAATCCAAAGGTACATCAGTACTTTCAAGACGACTTCCTCTTAATTGAACTGCACCTCTTTTATAAATTTGAACATGAATTTTAATCCCAGGTTGTCTGGTTAAAACAAACTGGATAAAGGAATTTGTCATTTTATTGCTTCGACTTAATTGATCACCTGAATTATAATTGTATCCAGTTACAAAGTAATGATTTCGACCAATAACAAATGCTGTTTTTGAGTCTACAGTTTTTTTAAAAATTGGTATATTCCATAAAGTATTATTAAGAGTATGTAATTGAACAAGATGGGTTTCTTTGTATTGTTCTGGAAATAGATTAAATTGAGAAAAAACGAGATATTTATTTGCTGTTTTAATAGTGTAAGGTTTTGATTTAACTGCACTAGTTTGATTAATTCTATAAACCACCAATTCAGGAAGATCAATTTCTTCAGCGCTTGCAGAAATAATATTTAAGGTTCCATTGCGAGAAATACGAATAATAGTCTGTTGTTTGTTTTCATTTTCATACACCAATTCAACAAGATCTGGAAAGGTTTGACTTCGTGCACGTTTACTAACAATCTTCTTTTGACCGCTCTTTTTCACAATCATTTCGTAGCGAGAACCTTCAGCAGCTCCAGGAAATCGTGAAGACACTTTTTCAAGAATAAGAGATTCATTAAAAGGACGTCGGCAATTTTCTGTATGGAAACTTGGCCCAGACGTCCCACAATATGGACATACAAAATCAGGTTCAATTGGTCCTTTCGGTGGAAAATTATAACTAAAATCAAGTTTATCAGGTTTATCAAGATTTTGAATTTGATAAAAACTTTTTGAAATAAAGGCAGGTACATTTTTTACAACAACATTGGTTCCATCGAAAGTTGCATCAACTTTAAATTCACTTACAAGTTTTTGTAAATCAAATACAGTTTCTTTTGAAATGGTTTTATTTATAAGCATACTATATGTCAACGGTACTAATGGGGAAATACTTGGATCTTGATTGAACGAATCCATCTTACGATTCTCTTTTATTTTATTTTTATAACAAAAGTTGCCTTTTTCTTTTTTGAAATAGGAAAGTGATACTTTATTTGCTTACCAATTTCTTCAAATTCTAACGTTCCTGAATAGTCCTTGGTATCATCAATGAATTGTTTAAAAATATTTTTTAACTTTAGGACAAAAGAATAATGATCTTGGAATAGATCAACTGGTATACCCTGTGGATTTTCAAACGACTTTAATTTTTTAGCAATATCTAAACACATCTCGACCTTTTCCATACGATTCCAATATTCCGACATTTTGTTTTTAACAATTGTATTTCTTTAAGCAACGTTATTTAAAGAATACTCTTTTAAAAAAAGAAAAAATGGTGAGTTATCCTAAACTTTTCAACCAAGTGGTTGATGAATTTTTTAATGAGCTTATGGAATTGTATCCAAAAAATAATAATGTAAAGGTAAAATATAATCTTTTTCTAACAATTTCAGCTGTCAATATAAAAAAACCGGCAATTGATTTCATGAATCGAGTAGTACCATATCTTGAACAAATAGCTATGCGCGATGAAGAGTTCTTTCTTAGTGAAAATTCACCTGATATTATTAAGGCAAATATAAAATCAATATGGACACCCGATATTTCAGAAACAACCAAGAATGCCATATGGAAATACATTAAATCATTTATTACCATTGGAAACTTTATTGTCGAAATGCCACACGAAACACAAAACGTAATAAATTATATTATTCACAATTAAAAAAAATAAAAGATAACTTTAAAATGGTTCAGTTTTGGTTAGATAACATTCCTGAGCTTTTTTCAGTCGAAAATATAACATTTCTAAACAAAGACCCAGCTCCAGACAACTACCGCAAAGCACTTAATCTTATTTCATTGCTGGCTATATTAGTTGGTTGTACATTCACCTTTCTTAAAAAGGACACTATTTACTTTGCAGTGACGGTTGTTATACTTTCTCTTTGTATACTCATCAATTCAAATATTTCTAGAACCTCTACATTTGCCTCTGTACCAGATCCATTAAATTCAAAGGTCTCAAATACCTATGACAGTGGTGTATATCTTGTGCGTGCCATAAAACCAGACCCCTCAACTTTAAATAACATAATGTACGTCAATTCTGTACTAAATTTTAACAAAGGCGATATCATTGCTTTAAGTGTCAACGGGGATATTAAGGAGACAAATGTGATAACAGGTGTTAATTACACAACACAACCCGGACCAAATGGCTCTGGTATGCCTGTTGTCTCTTTATTGAATAACATAAAGGGGGAATATTCCAAGTACACAACAAAAATTTTAAAGGTAAGTGATAGTTCACCAAACATCATCCCACCACCTGATGGCAATATGTCAATACAAGCTGCAGGAAGTAGCCTTATCAGTGATCCAAAAGCATTAGCTGTTCAGAACTATCCTAAGTTTGATCTACCTAATGGAAACCGATACGACTGGAATCTTGAACTAGCAACAATGGGTATTAATGGTCTTCCAGACAGTTATGTGTACCAAGGACAGCCACATGGAGATCTTACATGTAGAGAATCAAGTTTACAAAACCCAATGGGTGTTCTAGAAATTCCTGATTATGACAACCCACCAACAATGTATGGAACATGTAACGAAGCTGAATATGATTCTAACGGAAAACAAAATAACATGGTCATGACCGATAATCAAGAAGCAACTGTTTCTCAGAGAGTTGATGATCTGCTTTTCCATAAAGGAAATAGTCAGATGAGCTATTCACCTGTACCTGTTGATACGTTACCGAGTGATCAAGAAGGCTTTGCACATTTCTTGTATCGCAACCCCACAAACTTAGTCAATCCTAAGTATGGATCCATTTTTGTAAATGAACCAGAGAAACTTAAGTTAGTTATGAAACTTGCAAGGGCCACGGGCACAGAAAACGGTGGAGGACGGTAAATCATTCTTCATTTAAATTTAATTTATTGAAAAAATAAAATTGTACGTGTGTATGAGAAATGTCTTTTGTCGATAAAAGTCAAAAGAAAATAAAAAACGTCTTTTTCGACAAAACATCCAATGAAATGATGAATATCATGAGATTTATACTTGTTCAAGACCCAGTGAAAGTTGCAATCGGCTTAGCATTGGGTTTATCTATAAAAAATATATTTACCGAGATCACTGATGATCTTGTGAAACCATTTGTTAATATACTTATCAAATCTATTTCAAACTCACAGTTAAATTTTACTATTTTTGGAGAAACATTTGGTATAGGAAAGGTCATCAACCAACTTGTTATTTTTATTATCTTTTTAGTGTTAATGTATTATGGATTTATCCAACCTATAAATAGATTACGAAAAAGATATGACATAGATCAAAAGACAGTAGCATGTCCATATTGTACAACCCTTATTAGCCCCAATGCAACAAGGTGCCCATCTTGTACATCACAATTAAAAACGTAATTTTATGTAAAATAAAAATAATAGTTGTTTTTAACCCTCAGACAAATGAATAATCCTTCACCACAAATTGTTGATGCAGCGAGTAAAAAATTGAGGTATTACGCTCAAGACCCAGTAAGAGACCCTTATGCCCAAATTAGCAATTCCGGTTTCACACCTGTTGGAAATCTTAAGACGTATGGAGTTGCCAATATGTATGATCGTCCAGAGCCAACACAGTTAAGGGATCTTCCTGAATTGTATACTGTTCCATATAACACAACACCTTTTTTGGGAACCAATACAACCAGTATTAAATACATTGATGATGATTCAACTGTTTTAAGATACCCTGTTTTTCAAAATCGTAAATCAGCTGTTGGGACGTCTCAGGTGACTCTCCATCCTGCACAAGCCTTTAATGCAAACCCTGGTGTCTCTCCTGAAATGAATAACTTTTATGAGCAGGCGACAACTATTAATCAACTTGGTGACCAGGATTACAGTTATTCGGCTTCCGTTGATCCAACCTTTATCGGGTTAGGTCAGAAGAATAATGGATTACAGTCAACACGGTATGTGAACCGTTGGGATATTGTTGATCCACGAGTTGTTCAAAATGTTGATAATATTGTCATGAACATGAAAAATTCAAATGGTCACACCATCAGCTTACATCAATGTGGTGTTAGCACACGTAACGAACTTCGCAATTATGTTGAAGTCAATGACTGTTAACAATGAAGTTATTTTTCGTTTAAAAAAAATAAAATAGAAGTATAACCTTTTATTTGTTTTAAATGAAAACTCTTAGACAGGTAAATAGTCACATCAGGTATCTTCAAGGCAGATCTTGTACATTCGGTGGTGCCGGTGCAAGCATACCTCAAGAAATGTGTAGTATCTGTCACATTAGCCTTGCACGAAACCCACCGACAAGTAGATTACATTGTAACCATAGTTTCCATACAGCTTGTATTTGTGCATGGTTACAACGAGACTCTGCAAATGAACGTGCCATACGCAGTTGTCCACTTTGTCGAGCCGTTATCCCAATGCAAGAAATCAGAGATCTTTGTGGAGCTATGCCAAGAGAAGCTCCAAGAGCTAAACGTAAGTTGACGTACTCAGATATGGAAAACCCAGAGTACAGAGCAGCCCATAACATTCGACCAGCTGTTCGGGTTGATTGGGACGGTAATGTGTTTTAAAAAACGACAATGTGTTTTAAAAAACGACAATGTTTTAAACGCTTTTTTAGTTAAAAAAAAATAACGACAATGTGTATTATGAGTACCCCAGTTGCATACGATGCTCCTCATATGCCGTTTAGTTTACCAACAGGTAACATGTACAATAGTCCCAACATGCAACAAGGATCTGTGTCTCAGACACTTTCAGAAAATCAACAACCATTAGGAACACAGTTTAAAAGTTATAATTTAAACCAGGCAGTTAATTATTATACACTTGATCCTTTCCAATACAACATAACAAAATTTGATTATGCTTTACCAGATGGTAAAAAAACTGAAAATAAAGAACAGTATCAATTTAAAAACAATCCCGGGTTGGTCTATAAAGGTGTCAATTTTGAAGAATTGCTTCCAGCATACACCCAAGCCAAACGATCAGTAAATGATTTTAGAGCTCAAGACTACCATCGCTTTTTAGCTAATGAAGGGTATTTCAATCCCAAGGAATCAATTGATAATCGAGATCTCTGGTATTACGGTGCAGACAAGAATTCTAGACAAAACGGACTTGGTATCGCCGGTGCAGCTTTAAATGTTCAAGAAGTTAATCGTATTATTTTTCCTGAAGCTCAGCGTGGTGGAACCAATAGCAAAAATTTGGCAAAGTATTCCTGGTCTAATTACAAACCAGTCATGTCACAAGCTTACGGCCAACAAGCAAGGACAGGAGATTGTAAAGTGTTTGATTTTAATTCAAATTATGTGAGCCCAGCTGATAAGGTGTATCAATTTGATTCAGAGTATTGTCGAAATATTGGAATTTCGGGTCCATATGAAGGATCCATGCCTTTTAATCCAGTAAAAATACTTTAAAAAAAATACCAGTAAACCGTAAAGCCAGGCGATATGTTTACAAAGGAACGTTTTTCACCTGTGTACCTTGATTCTGAAAATTATTATAAACAAAATGCGAATGTAAGCGAACAACAACAAACAAAACAGTTTTCACCTTCTGAACAACCTTCCGGAGGAAAATTTGTTACTGGGTACAATAATCCATACATTGACCAATGGAGTAACAATTACCCGATTGCTCCACAAAACGAGCCAGTAAACCAGAAAGATTTTATTGAAAAGAATAGTCTATACAACCAAAAAACAATAAATGGTGTGCCTTTAAAGGATTACTATGAAAAGTATACAACCGACACATTAAACAACGGATCATGGTTTTTAAACAAAGATATGCCACAAGAAACAAAGCAATACCAAGATGATTCCCAGGTACAGCAGCGTATGGAAATGTTCACAGGTCTTCGCCAAGAACGTGATCGTGATAATTTAGGAAAACCCACTCGTACAGAAACGCTTAATCTATTTACACCTGAAGAACGTATAACAGGGTATGGATATCAGTATGGACAATCGGGTAAAGGAGGGCCAGGATTTGAAATTACTCGTCAAAAGGAAATCGAAGATCTTCGAAAAACGTTACGATTTAAAACCAATGAACAGCCAATTGAAAAGATACAAGTTGGTAGAGGTTTAGCCTTAGGAACAGAAGTCCCTGCTGCAGGTGGGTTTCAGCAATACACACGTGTTATGCCTGACAACATTTCAAACTATAAGGCAAATCAGTTACCAGGGATGGTTGCAGGAGAAAAATGGGCTTTTTCTAATGCACCAACAAGTCAAGCACCGGTTATGAAAAATCGCCCAGAAGCCTTTTACAGTATGTGTCAATACGGTCCAATGCCTTACGGAGGAACGATAACGGCCGAAATGACGCGCCCAGATTATTCAGTTGTCCTCAAAAATCAAAATCGCCAAGTTATCAATTACGGTTTTGGTACCCCCGTTATGCAGTTAAGTGACTACTTAGCGACCAATTAAAACGTTCGTTTGTATACATTAAATAAAATAAAAGCGTTAACAAAAGCAATGAGTGCCTTATTAGCTGATTCTATTGAACCAGAAACGTTTTTATTTTCATTTCCTAAAAAACACAATGCTTATAAAATTTGTAGACTCCGTACTTCCCAAAAAGACCCAATTCTTATCCAATTTCCTAAGATGAGTGCTTTAAGCCTTTCAAAATGTTCAGAACTTGAATTTGTTGGAGAAACAGGATACACACAAAAGGTTACAGAATTCTTAAAACGATTAGACACTTTTATTGTAGAACATATCCATTCAAAGGCAGAAGAGTGGTTTGAGAAACAGATTCCGTTAGAAAAGCTATCAGAGATGTACATACCTCATAAAAGCATTATTAAGTGTACAAATAAAACAGATCTCGAATCTGTTACCAAGGAAGCCCTTGTTGAGGGTATTCTCCAATTAAAGTATCTTGTTTTTACAAAGGAGACCTGTTATTTTCAATGGGAAATGGTTACAGCAAAGGTTCATAAAAAGGCCGTAAAGCTTCCTAAAACATTTTTATTTATAGAGGATCCAGATGATGTGTCGGATGATGAAATATCGGATGACGAAACGTTTACCTTTTTTTAATTTGTTTTAATTTAAAATTTAAAATATTTTTAAAATGTACATAACACATGGCGAATGAAAAAATGGGTTATGCACTTTTTGCAATTGCTGCCGTCCTTTTAGCTATGTCAAGTATGAATGTCTTTTCACAGAAAGAATCGTTCACTGATGTTGCCCCAACACAAAACGTACTTCCAAGATACACCGGCGGCCCAAGTCTGAGCGCGACCCAGAACCTCCAGAATTACCAGGATCGCATTGTGATGAATGTTGGCACCAGCGTGCAAGATGTCAATAAGGCAGGTGCAAGATATTACCTCAATCTTCAGAACTATCTTAACCCCAGTATAGACAACCTTGAGCTTGCTCAGAACATCTCAGCCCGTCCTATCATGGCTGGCGTCCCTCTTCCAGGTGCTGGGCAATTTTATAAAAATAATCTAGGAGACGGCTACACCGATAACCTTGGTCACCTCAATGGCAGTGTCTATCCAAGTGTCAGCTATCAGAACGATCGTGCTGCTCAGCTTAGTCAGTGTGCACAGAACCTTCCAATGTTTGCTGCAAGTAGTCTGTTACCTAAACCTTCAGTCAATGCCAATAACAACGCGTTGTCTCAGTCAGCTGCTCGTGCTTTGGCTGCATTTACAGCGTTGTCTCCAGTTGAACAAATTGGAGCCATTACCAGCAACAACACTCCATACAGCAAGACCAGTGACTTTCGGGCTTTGGATTCTATTAATTTCAACAATTATGTCGATCCAGTGTTCCAGGGTAGCAGCGCTCTTGGTGTTCCACCTGCATATGGTCAGGTCAACTCGGCAAATGACCGTTCTGGACCAAGCGGTTTTACTAACAATTAAATTATTTAAGGAAATAAGTTGTTAAACAATAATAAGCAAACATGGATTCCGATGATGAAGAACTTGACGATGTCAGTGAAACAGTTAAGGAATATGCAGAAATATCTAAGACAATCAAAACAACACAAGAAAAATTAAAGATACTCAATAAAAAGAAAAAAGAATTGTACAAGATAGTTCTTCCTAAACTAAAAACAAATAATATTTCAAAATGCAATCTGCCTTTTGGAACGTTAAAACTCACTAAAACAAAGCGTAAGGTAACACCCAACAAAGTTTCCATGAAAGACCGTTACATTGCCTTTTTTAATACTCGAGCCACTGACCAAGACTATCTCCAGGCAACACCAGAAGAAAAGGCAGCAATGCTTTATAATTATATATGTCGATAATATTGAAATAAAAGAGGAATCTGTTATTTCAATGACATATTCGAAAGAGTTTCGTGATCAGTTTAAAAATTTAAATGTTTAAAACTCTAAAAGTTTTGACTGATATAAAAAACAATAAAAATAAAACCAAGAATATAAATGGGATATACGTGAGGTGTATCTCGAAGATCAACAATTGAGTGTAAAAAACGATTAAGGTATCCATCTTCCTTTTTTACATTTCTCAATTTACATTCTATGTAACTAAGTGTACATTTATCGTACAATGTTATCATTTTAAACAAAAAATAACTCAGAATAGCAATGTAATTTCTTGGGATATCTCCTTCAATTGAATATCTCACACCAATAAATAAAAAGAGATAAACCGTAAAAATATTTTCCATTGAAATAATGTTTATTTTTTTAAAAAATATATCCCGAAAAAAAATATCGATTTTAATTAACCTCATGGATAATTACATCGGGCTTCTCAATCCTATTGCAGGTCTCGCTAATCAAGCAACTAAATCAAGTTTTGACCAAACAGGACCAACATCAAACGTGGAAGTAAAACACGATACCTTTTCAAATCTTATTGGAAATATTATCTGTCTAATTGCGCTTTATTTTGCCTTTAAGTGTAAAACACCAACCGGTGGTGTTGACTTCTTACAGCTTCTTTTAGCCTGCTGTTGTTCACCTTGTTATATTGTATATAGATTAGTAGTTCCATGTAAAGGTATTTAAAGAATTCATTTTTAAAAGAATAAAACGTCTATGGATACTTTAAATGATTATTACCCTGTATATCCTCGTAACCCGGATGCTCCAAGTGCATCCGATTCTGACTATTCAGAAGACTTTGAAAATATAAAAAAATTGGACAACCTCAACAACACAAAAAAACGAAAAAATAAATTTACCATCGATGACTTTTGTCTAAAATACAACGATGAGATGTGGTATATATGGTGTATCATAAAAGATTATTCAGAAAATTCACATCTTTTAGACCGTTTAGACTTTCCCAATTTTTGCCAGTTGTGTTATGAAAACTCAAGCAAATATTAAATCATGTAAGGTACCTTACCTATTTTTGGGTCAATTTGAAATTTAAGAAAATCAAATTAACTTAAAAAATAAAATGTTATAAATATAAAAGCAGGAAAGGATGAACGATTACGAAGAGATAGTTGGTATTAAGACACGATTTGAAAATTCATCAGAATCTGAGTTATACAGTTATCTTTATTCATTCCAAAATAAATGGGTTTTACCTGGAAATAAAAGTGTCACTGCTCTGATAGAAAAGGCTCTTCATAATTTTGGCCTCAACCCTGATAATTACAGCTACACCGAACTTAATACAAATTATCTACGTTGTTTGTACAATGTTGTCTATCTTCAACAAGAACTTGTAAGATCGACACCTTTAGAAAAGTACGAAGAACTCAATGCTATTATTAATAAAATTTTTGAGTCGATTGATTATTCTTGTAAAATCTTAAAGTTTGGAGCTCTTTTGGTACATAGTCATTCTGATAATACAGAACCCATAAAGAATGATCTCGGACAACTTAGATGGATGGAACCCAATGTTGATACAAACAGTCCTTTTCAGAATTTAATACTGTATCTTTCTGATGCAATTTATCTATCTGGTCTTCAAAGGTATGGAGATTCATTGTATGAGAAAATTTACTACAATGGATATTTTACACATGCCTGGAAAGAAAAGACTTCTATTAAAAATTTCGTATATGAAAAAACTGAATTTTGTCTGGATTATCGTCAGTGGCACAACTTAACCAGCAATGCTAGTAATATTAAAAACGTGACTCAATACCTTGAAGATTGTAAGGATCCTCGATTAAGTGATCTTAAAAAAGATCGTCACGTCTTTGCTTTTCGAAATGGTATTTACAACTGTAAAGAACTTGTTGGTGAAAATTATACAGATCATTTTTACGAATATGGAGCTGAACTCACAAAAAGTTTAAATATTGACGTTGTTGCTTGTAAATTTTTTAACTGTACCTTTGATAATTTTGAACTAATTGATGATTGGTATGATATACCAACTCCAAATTTTCAAAGTATATTAGAATACCAAGAATTTAGCGAAGATGTTGCTCGATGGGTCTATGTTTTTGTTGGACGTCTCTTTTTTGAACTAGGTGAATTAGATAATTGGCAAGTTGCTCTGTTTTTAGAAGGTGTTGCCGGGAGTGGTAAATCAACCATCACTAAGATAGTAAAAAAGTTTTATGAGACATGTGACGTAGGTGTACTTTCAAATAATATTGAAAAGACATTCGGACTTAGTTCTTTGAAAGATAAACTTCTCTTTTTAGCTCCAGAAATTAAAGGAGATCTCCGATTGGAACAGTCTGAATTTCAGTTACTTGTTGAAGGTGGTGATATGCAGCTTCCTGTTAAACATAAAGAATCCCATTACATAGAATGGAAGATTCCCGGACTCTTTGCTGGAAATGAACCTCCTAATTATACTGATAACTCAGGATCAATCAGCAGACGTTTAGTTGTTGCTAAGTTCCATAAAAAGGTCAATACCAAGGATCCTGATCTTGATCAAAAATTAAACAAAGAACTTCCTGCAATTATGAAAAAAGCAGCATGTGCTTATCTTAGCGCTATTAACAAGTTCAAGGGACATGATTTCTGGTCAAGTATTCCTGAATACTTTCGTGATACTCAGCGCGATATGGCACAAAATACACATGCTCTTGAACATTTCATTTCAAGTGGAAAGGTTGTTATTGGTGAAGAACACTATTGCCGTGAAAAGAATTTCGTCCAGGCGTTTAATGATCACTGTAAGGAATGTCATCTTGAACGTCACAAATTTACAACTGATTATTATCTTGGTGTGTTTGGAAATTACAACATTCATGTCAAGAAATCAGCAAAGATGAAATATCCCAATACCCCAGGTAGTCCAAGTTATCAAGGAACCTTTATTATGGGAGTCGATCTTGTCAATGAAATGGGTGAAGAAAATACAGAAGATCTTTATTAAAAAATAAAATAAAAACGTACATTATAGTTATGAATACTGTTCCTGGTCTTCAAAAAGATAAAGTAAATTCTAAAAATAAACCTTCAACACCAAGTGAAGGTACAGCATTTGTTGTGAATGACACATCAGAGCAAGTAAAAAAGTATATCGATGAAATTTGTTCAGATCCAAAATTTTTATGTTCTAATAAAGATCTTTGTGGAAAAAGTACGGCTATTTATACAAATCCTGCAAATGTTGAAAAGATCTGTAAAGATATAGAAAAGGCAAACGAATGTGAAAATGATGTGAAAGAATGTGTGGTGAGTACTGAAAATTTATTTGATGATTCTCATGGAAATGTCACAACAAGTTTTGTGAATATTATTTTACCTATTCCTAACGCTTTTGATGAAAAAGCCAATCAAAAATTTTTACGACTTCCTGCACTTAGTGCAAGTAAAAAACCAAAGTCTGAAGACATTTGTAAGATATGTGCATGTATGAATCGATTTTCAACATCACCAGGATCAAGTGCTGTTATAAATGAAACAAGTTATACATCACCTGGGCAAAACACCTGTATGTATCCAGATTTTATAGAACATTATTATTATCCTTTAAATATTCAAAGTATAAACACAAAATTACCAAATACGCCACCTGTAAAACTTGGGAAATATACTATCATTAATTCAAACATTATTTTTGCACACTCTGAAGAAGAACTGTTAATTCCAAATTTATACGACCTCTTGATAAAAAATGGAATTGCTCAACAGACAGCCATTTCTTTTATAACCAAGGTTCTCCATAAAAATGACGAGGCAAAGGTTAAGGAACTCGAACTTTACATTATGGGGAAATCAAAAAATAAGGAAAACCTTAAACGAAATGGGGTATTTTATCAAAACATTGCCTTTTTTTATGGAATTTTAGTTGTTTTATTGTTGTTGTTTTTTTTATAAAAAGCGTTTAAACAAATAAAAATAAATGAAATATAACAACAAAGAAAGCTAATGGATCGTATAAAAAAAACAGTTGCTTTTGATACTCCCATGACAACAACCACACCAAATACTCTTTCTAAATGGATTCCTCTTATTTGCGCTGGTGCTGCAGCCGGTGTAAGTATCATAGCGCTTCAGGAAATCAGAAATCTTAGGAAAGAAATCGGAACTATTAAAACAGAAAAGAATCCAGCCATTGAGCTAAATAAGCGTATGGAAAACATGGAAGAACAACTTGAGATGTTGAGCTCCTTTATCACTAATAAAAAGAAGATAAAGAAAGACACAAATGTTATTCGACAAGCTGTAACACCTGAACCACCTCCAGTACAGATCATTAACGATGAAGAATACGAAGAAATTGAAGTTACTGATGACGAAGCAGAAGAAAATTAAATTAATTCAATTAAAATAAAAAAATAAAATGTTCTTTTATTTTAAATGAATCCTCTTCAGGCTTACAATTTTATCCCAACCACTGTTGAAGGAAACCAGTTTGTCAGTTTTCGCCAGCCTGGTTATTACATGACCGATTTTAGAAACAGCAGTGATCTTTACAGTTATCTTATTAACGACGTCACTGTAAAGGGAGTGACCACTGGTCACCAGCTCAGGCAATACCTCCAGGACAATGGAAATGCAATTACTAATAATTTCTTTAAGTCAACTGCTGTTCAGTTTCTCAATATGACCACACCTGGTGCACCCAATACATGCACTGGTTCTGAAGCTGGTGTTATTTACAGTGGTGGCAAGCCATTGGTCAATTCTTTAGGAAATGAACAACAATTTGGTGCTCAGTGTAACGTTCCTGGGCAATCTTGTATGATGTTCTGGCAGAACACGCCATTACCTCAACAGGGTCCTCATTGTATGGCACCTCCAGCGGATGTAAATCCATACCTTTTATTAAGATAAATCTAACTTAAATTATTTTATTGGTTTAAGTTAAATGAACTTGTTGCTTTATGCTATCGTTTCAGTACTTGCCTTTTTAATTTGTGTGTATGCAAGGTCACTTACACTCGCTTTTATTGTTTTGTTGATATCTTTGATTTTTGTTATCCTTTACATCCAGGAAGAACGAATTAAAAGTCTCAAAAAAAATTGCCCGGAACCTGTTTAACTTTTCTTTTTCTTTTTTCCCGTTGTGTCTGTTTTTGTTACCTTTACGGAAACAGCGTTCTTCTTTTTGACTTCAACAATTTCTTGAGGTTGATTGTGATGTTTATCATAATTCCGTTTGTGGTGTTCCCAAAGAGCTGGACTCCCCATACGAAATTTACGGCCTACTTTGGCTTTATACCAAAAGACGACGTCTTCTATCTTGGACGATGTACTGCTGTTGTCTAACACTAAACATTCATAGTTTTGGGTACACTGGTTTAAGACTTCATTAAAAGATTCAAAATTGGGAAAGATACCAAAAAAATTCTTGTAAATTTTTTCACGATTTTGGATGATATTTTCTTTGAGAATAAAAAGGTAATCAATATTTGAACGCATAGCCGGATTAAGATCCATACAATACTGCATAGCTAACATGAAAAAAATACGATAATGACGTCCATTCATAAAAATATTACGCATATTTAGATCCCGTGTCCATTTATTATCAAACATACAATCATCCATAACCATAAAAACACTATTTTTTGGATTTTTAAAGTCTTCTTTGTCTTGTTTCGATAATTTACTCACAACACCTTGTTGGTGCTTTATAATTTTATCAACAACTGGTGGTTCAAATTGTCCATAAATAAAAGAATCAGGTATAAATTCTTGATAATGTTCGTTGGATTCTTCCGTACCACTCATAACGACCCCCATTGGAATCTTACGCTGGTGGTACAGTATGTCTTTAATAAGCGTCGATTTACCACAATTTTTTTTTGCTATAAACACGCATGTTCGGCATGGATCTATCTTTGTTGGGTCAAACTTTTTAATCTGAATATTCATTCTAATAAAATAGGTTATTTTATGGATACCGTCTTAACGAATTTTTAACGAAATCTTCTGCGTCCAAATCGAAACCTCTTTTTACCAAAAAGTACCATTCCCATTTTCGATCCACCACCGCCTAATGCTTTCAGGATCGTTGGTAAGAAAAAAACAACTCCCAGTACGATAATGCCGATAACAGCAACCCAAATCATACCCATAGTACCCACAAGACCAGCTAATTCGCCTATAACACCTGTTTGTTCTGAAGCAGTTTTTTGTTTACTTACTGCAGCTGCAGCGGTATCGGTTGAGGTTGAAACAGAATTTCCAATCATTGCATCGGATAACATGGAAACAACTTGGTCTGAAACGATCTCTTGATTTATATTAATTGGACATGGAAAGATTCCTTTAATTTCTAAAGTTCCATTGTTTACGTTGTCTAGAAACCCATTGACTTCATTTAACACTTCATTGGTAATATTTGTTTCAACTATATTATTTACTTTTTGACTGATACTTTGTTTTGATTTCTGTGTATTTAAGGATGTAGCTAATGCAGCCTGTTTAGAAGTACTTGCCTGATCAATTGAATTCTGTAAAGCTGTTTTCATTTGAGATTGTAAATCATTTTTACTTGCAAACTTTGCCATAAGTTTTACTGTTTGATTGGCTTTAATTTTTTGACCTATATTAAGAGAACATTTATTTGGATCTGTACCGGGCATTGGTCTTGCATTTTCACCAAAAGTTAATGTAAGATTATTTGCATTTATGTTACGAGCAGAAGCTGAGTTTTGATTTTTTGTTGTCAATTTGGTCATTGATTGATTTAAGATCTCAACTGTTTGCTTAACTTCAGAACTCTGTGAAGACCCCATTGTTTTATAAATAAAACTTTTATTTTTTTTAATTAAAAAAATAATTGTAAATAGAAATGTCCACCAATACCCCTGTTCTTCAATTTGCTTATGGAAATAGTCTGGGGTATGTAACTTCGATAGATGGTGCACTTTATAAAAAGGATATGATGTTTAACGTACAAAGTGGATGGGTGAAAGAGGCAGATTCTGGTGTAAAAGCAGTTTATATAGATTCATATGATAATGTTAATAGACGACTCATGGTACTTTCAGATGGGTCTGTTAAAGCAATCAATACAGATAACTCTGTTTTTTTTATACAACTCCCAAATGGAGTTACAGGTGTTAAATCTGCATCTATGTATGGTGGGTATATATTTGTTGTAGGAATGGATAGTTTGTTGTACGTTGCTCAAACACAATTTTGGAAAACTATTAAACAAAATGATTGGGTAAAATCATTAGGTAGTGGTATAAATAAAATATTACCAATATGGAAAGAGTCGAATCATTTATTTATTATAGACAATGCAGGGGTTTTTTATGGTGGCAAGAATGGATGGACAAGTAAAAATAAAGCGAATTCAATTTGGAAGCCACTTGCAACAGGTGTTATTGATGCTGCATTTAGTAATAACGAAGCTTTATGGTATATTAACAAAAATAATGAAATTTATTGTATACCACCAGGTAAATGGCGTTGGGAATATGATGCAGCTAAAATGATGAGTATCGCGATTAAACTTCCATCACCACAAGGTTCTGGTGGTGCTATTGCCATTTTTGCAAATAATTCGGCGGGTCTTGGTATAGTTGGTAAAAATGGAAATGTATACATTGCAGCCGATAATTTAGGAGGTATTAGAGGTAGTATATATGATGGTTCAATTAAATGGTTTAAATTGGGTATAACAAACATAAACCAACCTGTAAATGATAAAAATGCAGACCGACTTCAATATACCATGGTTTCTAGATCACAATCTAGTTTATTTATGAGCCAATACAGTTATACTTCGTTGTCCAACCCATTGTCAAATCCATATGCAGCAACTATGGGTCCTTCTTCGCTTGTAACAAGTGTTTTAAAGATAAATAATAACAACGCGTATCCATTCAAGGTTCTTACTTTAATGGACTTAATTATGATGGGAAGGGCAATGCCTGTCATGAGAGAATTTTTTGGCAAACCAATAAATGATCCAGATAGTATTGAGATGTATTGTTTAACTTTTACACTAACTGACCAATATCTTCCATTAGGAGACGTGCTTGTATATAGTAGAAATGACCCTACTACTACATGGTGTATTCTTGTTGCCAATAATCCACAATACTCTAAACCCGTACAAACACAAGATATACTACCAGTTGCAAGCTCACCTAGTAGATCTGATGAGGATTGGGCATATGACCAACTTGGAAATTTTTATAATATGGGAAGGAGAGTTATGTATGGTATAAATTCTGGTGCACAAACTGATAAAAGGTATGTTAAAGGGAGTAGTACAAATTTTGTTATTGGTGACGTAGTCGTAAATGGAAATGATAAAACTGAAGCAACAACCCCAAGTTATTACGGAACAAATACTGGTTCTATAAAACAAGGTTTAAAAAATGATTCTTTTCCAGTCCAAAGTATCATAAATGGCAAGGTTTTTCGAATTTTTGCAGGTGTTAATGGAAATTATATTATGAATCTTCCTAACGCCACTCAAAAAGTTCTTCTTGATTTTAAAGTAATTAAAGGATACAAAAACTGGGGTAAAATTATGGAGTCAAGCCTTTTCAATACCAGTATATTTGTTCCTGATAAAGGTTCTGTCTTAAATTATGTTGATTTTATCCCTGCATATGCACTTGCCGCTATGTGTGGAAATGGAACTGCATATAATACGTTATCTAAACCAAATGGTAATGTAAAACCAATTATTAGTGATTTTAACTGCCAAGATTTTATGACTGGGTACATGTCAGAAAACAAATACGCGAATATTTTAGATAAACCATCACATAATTGGTGCTATAGACAAGATGCCAATTGCGATGATAATTTATTTGCCTTTTGTGCAGCTGACACACTTGGAAACAAACGTGCTGGAAATACCGCCAATGTACCTGTTACTATAAAAGAAGCTGATCTGATAAAGACATATCCAAATTCAAAAAATGAAATTTGTTCTTGTTTTATGCCTACTGATTATTATAAAGCGAGTTCATATAATAGTTTATTAGGTCAGTACGGAGGAAAGGATGGGCCGACTATTTTTAAGCAGATGAATCCAGATTCTGCATTTAATATTCCAGAATGTAATGATAAACTATGTCATACAAATACTGCAGTACAGACATATCGTGGAAAAACAAAAAGTTCAGGCGCGAATTGTCCTTCTATTGGTCCAATTTGTTTAAATACTGTTAATCTTGATCTTAAAAGTTCAAAAGCAAATATGCCTATAAATATTACACAATCAAATGAGTGTAATAAAAGTACCCCTGTCGAATCGTTACCACCTCCAGCACCAGCACCAGCTCCTGTTGTCGAAAAGAAGATACCGTCAGGTGCTCCAGCTGCACAGGATCTAAGTGTTCCTCCTCCAAAATTAAGTTCAACTCCTATAACTTCTGCAGATCCTCCTCCGAAGATTTCCACAGCAACAATAATTGCTATCATAGTCGTTCTTATTGCTTTGTTAGGTGGTGGAGCGTTTTTTATGATGAAGTAAACTTTTAAATTGTTTGAATAAACTTTAATCTATTTTCATTCAAATAATTTTATCGCTTTTTAGCATTCCATGCCTTGACTGCCTCTCCAAACAATTCTTTGTGAGGTTTTTTATCACTTTTGTTTTTGGTGAGGTAGTCAGCTAAAAAAGTATTGTATTCTGAAGGTTTACGAGGTGCTCTAGGTTTTTTAGGCTTTTCATTCAATTTGGATTCAAGTTCAGTGATACGTTTTTCGAGTGTACTGTAATCGTCCGACATCTTTCCTTTTAATTTACATCGTGATTTAAATTAACGTAATCTAACGTAAATATTTACTTTAATTTCATCTTTGCAATCTGATCAACCATAACTTCACGCGTTCGTTTTAACAGAGCCTTACCTTCCTTGGTTTTTCCACCAACCGGAATGAACCCATCGTCTTTGTCAATGACGTCTTCCTTAATAAGTTCCTTGCGTGCAGTTTTCATTGCCTTCGCCCATTTGTCGCGGAAGGTTCCTTTTTTGTGACCAGCAGCTTGTTGTTTTTTACTCTTGTAACGTTCATTTCCATAACGGTCTTTCTTTAAAATTATGTCCCGCTTTGTTAATCCTCCTTTTGTGAAGCGTGCGTTTCCATGGAAAACTTCGGCTTTGGATCCATAATACTTGACGTCTACCATTTAAATGTTAAAATAAATCATTATTTTTTTTTAAGTTTAATTTTCAAAAAGAAAGTAAAAGTAATGAACAAATGAATTCAAAAAAAGAAAACCAAAAGGTTAAACCAAAACCAAAACCAAAACCAAAACCTAAAAAGGAAAATGCTAAACCTAAACCAAAGGCTAAAGCTAAAAAAGAATCTAAACCTAAATCTAAAGGTAATGTTAACCGAGAATCAAAGGTTATTATAGAATTAGAAAAGAAAAAAGAACCTGATGAACAAGTGTATGGAGATAAACTGAAGAGTCTCCTTTTTAAAATCAAAAATCAAAATAATTACAATGATACTGGAATACGATTCGCTTGGAAAAATTAAAAAATTAATTTTAAAATTAAAATAAATACACTTTAAAATGGAAGGTTGTAATACATTCAATCAGTATTATACAGACATCGTAGATGCCCAGGGGAATATAGTTCATTGTTTTGATGGAAAGATATATCCCGAAGGCAAAACTTTTGGTGTAAATAATTACAAAGGGTATAACAGCAAGGGGTATTACAATTGGATCAATGATAATTTCAAAGACTATGCATTCCCTGATGAAGAATACAATGAAGCTGATTATGCACGTATTTGTGAAAGTCAGGTTTATTCTTTAAAACAACAACAAAAATTTGCAGGTCGTCTTTTCAATACCCATACCGATATTAATAGTATGCTTATCTATCATGGATTAGGGTCGGGAAAAACACAGACAAGTATTGTTGTTGGAGAAGCCTTTAAGTTTCGAACTGTAAAAAATGCAATAATTGAAGGGCGAGCTGAATCTCGCGTGTATATAGTCGTTCCAGCTGCTTTACAAAATCAATATTATTCTGAAATAATTGGAAAATATGAAATGGGTGTTATCAAGTCTGCACCAGGTGAGATATGGATTTCTGGTGAACGTCAGTATTATGCAAACAAAGCAGTTCGTATTGCACTTTCTTCAAATTACAGTGAAATATACGAAATCCGAAAGAAAAAGGAACAAACAAGTGATCCTAAAAAGATAGCTGGATACAATCGTGACATAGAAACGGTTAAAACACGAAATAAAGATCTTGAAGAAGATGAACGTATTCGTGTAAGTAAAATTTATGAAATTATGAGTCATGAGACTTTTTTAAATAAACTTTTTAAAATAGAAGATACAGTGTATCAAGAACAAAGTTTTCTTAAAGTACTTGACGTGTATGGAAAGGTGAGTCCACATGGTATTTTTAAAGAAAATGCTCTGCTTATTGTTGATGAAATCCAAAGGCTTATCAGTGCAACTGGTACAAATTATCGTAGGTTACTTTATGCTTTAAAGTATTACGCTCATCCCAAGTTTCGATGTATCTTTTTAACAGGTACACCTATTTATGATAAACCTTTTGAATTTGGTCTTCTTATGAATTTATTACGAGCCAGAACTGTGTTTCCAGGTGGTCGCGATGATTTTAATGCACTGTTTTTAGAAGACAAAATGCATATATCAAATCGAGAATATTTTCAAAAGATGTGTAGTGGATACATAAGTTATTTTAAAGGAGGTAACCCGATTGCATATCCATACAAGAAAACAACTGTTATGCATCATCAAATGGGTACTTTTCAATACCAACAATACATAGCAGCCTTAGAAAAAGAAATTGAACGTGATCAAAAGATGGCTATGAAAGATGAAGAGTTCTTTATCAATAGAGAAAAAGATACTGTAAGTACAGGTATTTACAACAATTCAAATCAGCTTTGTAATATTGCATATCCAGAATCAACTGTGACAGTAGGAAATAAAAATACTCTTGAACGAAATAAAGCAGAATTTATAAAACAACTTAGTGCAGAAGCTCGTAAATATACTAGTCTACCTGAACAAACAGATGCCATTCTCAAATTAGTTCATGGATACAGTAGTAAGTTTTCAGCTATTGCTAGAATGCTTATTGATTGTCCAGGAACTGCTTTTGTCTTTTCTAATTATGTGTATTATGGAGTTGATGCAATGGGGGCAATTATGGATAACCTCGGCTTCGCTGAATATCCATCCCGAGGTCCTCGAGGAAATTATTTTCTCTGGAAAGGTGAGGCAAATTCTAAAAGACCAGAAATGGTCAAGGCTGCAAAGAAGGCGTTTAACGATCCTCGCAATGCTGATGGAAGTCTATTAAAGATAATGTTTGGAACTCAAACGGTTATGGAAGGAGTGGATTTCAAAAATGTTAACCAAATCCATATTATAGATCCTTGGTGGAATGATTCACGTCTTCAACAAATTATTGCACGTGGTATTCGTTTATGCAGTCACAAAGATCTTCCACCCGAACTACGGTTCGTCAATGTCTTTATTCATTTATCAACATTAGGAAGTTATGAAAATGTGTATACACTTCAGATAGAAGACAGTACAGGGTATAAAAGAGAGATCAAAAGTTTATTACAAATAGAAAATAGATCCAATCCTGATGCATCTCAATGGATAATCTCTGAAGCAAATATAAAAGTCAATAAAGAAAACGAGGCAGAAATTTGGGGATCCAACGCTCGGAGATTTACTGCAGGTCAAATTGTTGAAGGAAGCATTAAACGAGGAGGTGATCCAGTACTTACAAAAAAGATAGGAGGTTGGAAAGATCTTAATCGTATAAGTATACAGGAATATATGTATAAACGTTCACTTTTCAAATTAAATGTCAATCGTCAGTTTGAACAAGCTATTAAAGAAGTTGCAGTTGATTGTACATTAAACAAGAATGGAAACGTTATTCGTTTAAATGAAATGTATACACCAAATGAACAATATAACGGCACATGGAATTTAGTATATGAAAATTATTCTACAGGTGAAACCTTTATTCGCGTTGGGTGTCGTTCAAAAACACCTGGTTTTCCCGATAACGTTTTTACATTAAAAGATATTCTTGATAATACATCAATGCGTTCAGGACTATTTTCGTTTAAAAATACAACGACTGGCTTAACAAGAACAATTAAAAATCTTATTGTCCCTGAAAAAATTGATTGTAAGGATTCAGGGTATTCCTTTTCCTTTCCTGAAGAAATTGTGAGGTTAACAATTAATAAAGAACTCACTCCAATGTTGTTCAAGATGGGTGAAAGACGATTGTACGACTGGGTATTTTCTGTTATAAATAACCCCAATGACCCTACTCTTGTTGATAAAAAACTTCCCAATAAACTTCGAAGACTTTTGGCAAAACGTACCAAGGAGCGTGAAAAATACATTAATGGATTACGTGATCATGGATTTAGTGGAAGCGAAGAATTATGGGAACAATATACAACGGAACAATTGCGTATAGAATACAATGCAATTAATGGAAATTAAATGTAATTTTCATTGAAAATAAAAATAAAAAGGGTTTGCAAATAAAACAATGCCGCTACCTCCAGCAAAAAGTCGTAAACCAGGAAAATGGAATGGAATATCGAGATGTGGTGGACGTGATGTCACCCCTTTACAAACGTATGCAACCAACTTAAACCTTCCACGAGGATTTCTTGCAAATCTTCTCCATGAAAGTCAATACCTTGAAGAATATGATGTTATTCCTAACTTAAATGAATGTGAACTTACCTTTCCTAATTCTGACTGGTTTGGTGTATATATCACCGATCCTCAAGGAAATGGAAAATATTGGTTTGATGCCAATGGAAATGAAGTCCCTTATGTTTATTATTTTAAAGTAATTGAAGGAGCCGATGGATACCCACAGATAGATGAAGCCAATGCTACGTTTACAAAACCAGCTGAACTTGCAAATGCTCGTCCTTGTGTGATTCGCGATGGAAAATGTTATACACCTGCTCCAGAACCTAAAACAGATCGTAAAAGAGGTTCACCTGGTGGTTCAGCTACTTCTTCGGTGAGTTCTACTCCAGCTAAAGCCACAAGAGCCGCAAAGGCAGCAGCATCACCTGCTAGTCAGCCAGTTGTTAATATACCTTCAGATACTTTACAGGCTGCTATGGAGGCGCTTCAGATAGGTCCAAAGGAAGTTGCTCAGGCTGGTTCCAAACTTCCCCGCGATGAGGCTGAAAAACTTGATCGTAAAATGATGATAGACTGGATGTCAAACAATATGAAAGAACAAGACATCATCGGATGTCTCGAATCAGGACCACTTTCCCAACAAGATCGTGAAAAGATTGCCCAACTTAGAGAAGACATTGGCGCTGGTGTTGCTCCAGGTGGTGGTGGCGGTGGTGTTGAAGAGGCAGCCGTACGAGCTGCACAGGTAACTCCATCAGCTGAAACACTTAAAATGTTTAAAGCAATTAGTAAAAAGGAACTTATGGATCAACTAAATGCCATTTCCAATATGAATGATCGTAAACAAGGTATTATTCAATTGTGCAGACGTGCAGGATTGAACTACCAATTAGATAATTCAAAAATCCCCAAGATAATTGGACCAGGTGGTCAAACAGTTCGTCCGGAAGTTGCATTAGAAGAATGTGCACGTGCTGAGGCTCGCCGCGCCCATGAGATGTTGGCTGCTCGTGTCCAACGTGCATCTGGGTTAGCAAGAAAGATGATTGCAGGCAAGTATCCTGCATACACACCACCTTCAACGGGTGCTGGTCCAAGTAACGTTGCTGCTCCAGTTTCAGGCGGACAGATGAGCGCCACACAAGCCACTTTTGTTGGTGAATTTGTTGATGATGTATTAGATCTTCTTAAAAATGAAGAATATGACGATTTTGCAGCCGCCATTAATAATACAGGTATCAATCTTGAATTACGCGATGATGGTTTTTACCGAGACGGTGTTTACTTAGACACTGATAGTGATGAAATGCAAGATCTTATCGATGAAGCTGGGTTAGCGTATATCAAGAAATTCAATGTCTCCTTTGGCCGCAGACGTAAATGTGGAAAGGTTCGCAAGAATGCAAAACATCCTCTCAAGGTGTCTAAGGTTAGGTCGAACTTTACATGTGCAGCGAAGAAGTGTAAACGTGCCAATGGAAATTACCAAGCATGTATGAAGAAGACATTGCGCAAGATGTACAAGCGTAGCTCTTCATTTGGAAAAAAGAAGCGTAAAGGGTCTTCTAAGGTCACTGATATCTTTCGAAAGGCAGCAAAGCATTGCAAAGGGTCCAAAAATTACCGTACATGTATGAAGAAGACTTTACGCAAGATGCACAAAAAGCGAAGCTCCTTTGGAAAGAGACGTAAACAAGGTTTACGTCGCCGCAAGTCTGAAGGACTTGCTTTTAAGAAAGGTAAAGGGTCTTCTAAGGTCACAGATATCTTTCGAAATGCCGCAAAGCATTGTAAAGGCTCCAAAAATTACCGTACATGTATGAAGAAGACTTTACGCAAGATGCACAAAAAGCGAAGCTCCTTTGGCAAAAAGAAACGCAAGATCCCAACACCACGTAATAAAAAGATGGTGTACAAGATTCGTCTTCGTAGAACACACCCTAAACGAAAGAGTCCACGTGTATCTGCAACATCAAAACCTGTAGGAACTGTTATGAAAGGAGTTGATGGAAATATGTGGGTTGTAAAAAAGACAAAAAATGGGGTTAAAAGGTGGATGAAAAAATAATGATTGTTAATAACATTCAATGGATCGTTTATCGAAAAAGACACCTAAATTGGTAAATGCTGAAAATTTTGTTTTACCCGAAGTAACAGTAAATACACCAAAAAAATGGAACTTAAATAAGATTTTATTAATTTTATTTGTTTTATTTATGATATTCTTTTTATACAACTGTAAGTATGGAATGTTCCAGAGTATGGAAGATGTTCCTGAACCTTATTTACTTAATTCGTAGAAATTGTAAAAATAAAAAGAATAATTAATTTATAGAAAATGTCAGACGATATCGGAGGTACCCCTATTGTACGAAATAACCAAGGCGGTGTTCAACAAATGGGTCCACCTTCCATGGGTCCACCAATGGGAATGGGATCCCAAATGTCACCTGAAGAACAATACATGCGCCAACAAATGGCTATGCAACAACAACAACAACAAGCTCCTCCAAGTGTTCAACAAAAGAGTATACTTAAGAAGACCAGTAAATTTGGTGGATCTGGTACCCCCTTTGATTTTGATTCTGTTACTTTTAAGAACGGACTTTTAGTTGCAGCCATCTTTTTGATACTCAACAGTAAAATTATATGGTCACAGATTATGAAAATTCCATTTATGGGAAGCTTAGAACCAAGTATAATAGCTTTAGTTACAAATGCAATTCTAGCCGGTATTGTTTTTTATATTATTTCAAATTTAATTTAAAGAATTCTTTTTTTATTGTATAAAAGTACCTTAGGGTCATGGAGCTTTCTTCCAAAGAATCTCTTTTAAAGATAAAACTTGTCGAATTTTATAAGGAACCAGCAAATTTACAGATACTCCTTCCTATTATTTTACAACAAACGAGACTTTCATTAAGATCACTTGATTGGTTTGTGACAAATTTTTCAAAGAAATATAACACAAACTTTATCATTGAAAAAAATGGAAATCAAGTAAGTTATTTTCCCTTTAAAAGTTATAAGTCACAGCTTAAGGCATATTCAAAGAAATTCTGTGATCCCTTTTGTCGAAGAGATCGTGTTGTCTTTGATTACCTAAACAACGTCATTATCGATTTTAGACCTGATATTAAATTAGGTCATAAAGAGTACATAGTGACAACAATAGGTCAATTAAATTTTTTTCGATTTGCTATTCAAGATAATATCATAAAATATGCAATTGACAATATTGAAGAGATAGAAAATGACATGAATGGAACATTAAAACAACGAGAAACTGAAAAGAAGAATATTAATTTTATGGAACTAAAAAGTATTAAACGTAAGGAGCTTAGTGTACCAGGCAACAAGAGTGTCCATATTACACGAATCAGTGCTGTTATAAAGTTTGTGTAAACATTCATTTTTTCAAAATGAAAAGTTACTTTAAAAAATATGCGTTATGATTACCAGAAAGAGTAATCATTACGATATTTTAATGGGCAAACAAGATTTACCCCCTTTAAAAAAATGGGTACTGCAAAACAGGTACTTTATAAAAACGACGGATACCAAAGAACGTAAAGCAGTTGCAACTCATTTTTTATTGGACGGTGGTATCTGGGGTATACCAAAAGAAAAGTATTCTGAATTTTTGGGTTTATTAGCTGTAGATCTTCAAAATGGTGAAAAACATTACATTTGTGAAAACCGAACGGAGATATTTAAGTTTATTTGTGATATTGATATGTTTGAGGACTCTGTTGTGACCACTGAACAGATTTCCAGGGTTATTGAAGTACTTAATGATATTGTGAGTGAGTATTACGGACCTTCGAAGGTTATTATTTGTGGGGCAGATCCTAAAATGGTAATAAAATCAGAAACTGAATTATTTAAATCAGGTTTTCATTTGGTGTGGCCGGATATATGGATTTCGGTTGACAACGCGAAACGACTTCGTATTCAATTTATTGAAACATTAACTTTAAAGTTTGGTGAACGTGAAAAACATAACACCTGGGAAGATGTTGTTGATCTTGCAGTGTACGAAGACAATGGTTTGCGTATGGTTGGGTGTCGTAAAATGGGTATTTGTAAAAGCTGTAAAAACAAGAAGGAATTCAGAGATACATGTGTGACGTGTGAGTATACTGGTAAGAAAGATGAAAACCGTATTTATAGTCCCAAGGCGGTTGTAGGTCCTTGTGAAAAAAGTTATTTTGGTAGTATTTGTAATTACTCAGTTATGGTTTTTGAAACAAGTATTTATAACTATCTAAATTATCCTGAAACACCAATGATAAAAGAGTGTGCTATTGAATTAAAGGAAAAGAAGAAAACCCGAGGTGTTGTTGAACCCAAACAGGAAAATGAAATGATTGTTAAAATAGAAAACTTTATTCATCGTAATTACAAGGGCACACATTCAAAAGTTAGAATAACCAAACTCACCAAAACTGAGAATTGTTATTATGCAGAACCTGATGATAATTTTTGTATTAATGTAAATAGAAATCATTCTAGTTCTGGTGTTTATTTTCAAGTAACACCAACTGGTATATGTCAGCGTTGTTATTGTAAAAAGGAAACGTTAGATGGTAGGTATCATGGTATGTGTAAACATTTTTCAAGTCCAGAGATACCTTTGTCTAAAGTGCTTCAGAATTTTTTATTTGGTTCTCAGGTTGCTTCAAAGGCATCTAAAAAGAACATTGTTAATATGAACATTACACGTAATACTATTAGTTCTTCATTAGATTTATCAGTAAGTGTTTCACAGAATCGTTTTCAAACCATTTCCATGGAAAAGGAAGTTTGTTTAATGAATTGTAAAAATATACTTTTTCAAATAGAAAATGAATTACTTAAAAGAAATTAAATCTTTTTAAAGAATTACCTTTTTAAAAAAGAAAAGCAGTATGAGTCGGTATGATCTTGAAGCCGCTAGAGACCGTCTTGAACAACTTGGTGTTGATATATCAACTTTACACCAAGACTATTACAAAATACCATTGGAAAATATAGACATTTCTAAAATTGAACAAGATCAACCAAAAAAAAGTAAAGTTACAAGTAAACATACCATTATTGTTGATTCACGACAAAGAAATTATTCTATTTATCCTACACCCAGTGAATATCTTGTGGAACTTATGGAACCTCATCGTAATGTGGAACGTATTGAACTTATTGCTGCGATGATGCCTAAAACAGAATACAATGTGACTACTGAAAATAATCTTTTATTGGTAACTGTTAATGGTGTAACAACAACGTGTTATTTAACTGAAGGGCAATATACCATTGGGTCAAATGCAACTGGTGGGAATTATGTTTCTGATGGAACGGAGTGTGTGTATGGTCTTATTGCTGAATTAAATCGCGTTTTACAAACTGTTCATCCTGATTTTTATTCATTTTTGGCAACAATGCCTGTTTCATCAGGTGGTACGGGTAAAAATGCAAGTATTTTGAATAGAATAGTCATTACGAATGAAACTGTTGCTTTTTCCATTGATTTTACTAATACCAATTATATGTCGGGGAGTCCATTTCGCGTACTTGGGTTTAATAAAGACATCTACCATTCAGGTGTAAATACAGTAACTATTTATGGAAATTCTGATACAGGTCATTGTACATCAAGTGATTTACAAAATGGAACAACAAATACTATTGGTATTAATAGTATTGCAAGTATATATGATTATAATCTAAAAGATGATCCAAAGTATATTATTATGCAACTTGATTTTGGAAATAAATCAGCTGATCGTATAGAAAGTTCAGATATTGCAACAAATCAAAAATTTGCAGTTGTTATTTATGATGCAAATGAACCTGATACTATTTATACATATAACGGTGTTAATTCAGGACCAGTACAATTAAAGGTACAGCGTCCACCTGGAACATTGAAAGCGTTAAAAGGTACTGATTTTGATAAAAAGATTTTAACATTTGAACCACCTATTACATTAGAAAATTTAAAAATTTCATTTTATAAGTACGATAATAGTCTTTACAATTTCCATAATAGAGAACATCTATTAACTTTTGAATTTGATGTTGCAGACTATGATCCTAAATATAGGTACTAAATGTACCTTAAATTACCGTTACTAAATGTACTTTTACCGTTCCTAATTTTACCTTTTTAATTTAAAAAAAGGTTTTTAATTTTTTACAAAAATAAATTTACTTAACAAAATCGACGTTTATAATTCAAAAAAGTGAAAAATGAACATCGATTTCTGTAACTCCAAGGCTTACCTTATTGACTCGAAGGAACTTAAAGAAAAAGTATACCTTGAATGCGAGTCTTTATTTGGTGTTTCATTAAAACGAGACAACTTTCCAGGTCCCCAACCAGTAACCATTGAAAAGAAAAACTTACCTTTAACAGAGAAATACATGGTATGTGAAAAATCAGATGGAGAGCGGGCTGTATTATTATTGTTACAAATTAATACCAAACCAATGTGTTTTATATTAAATAGAAAAAATGAATTGTATTTTATGGATTTCTCCTTTAAGAAAGAGGTATTTGAAGGAAGTGTCTTTGATGGTGAAATGATTGAAACAAAAACTAACGTTTGGCATTTTTTAATCCATGATTGTTTTTCTTATAACGGGACAAGTTTTGTAAATAAATCACACAATCTTAGATATGCCTGTGGTATTGATTTTATTACGAAAAGATATAATCCGAGGGCAGAAACAGATCCTTTTTTGATTAAAACGAAATTGTTTTATGAATATGGTCCGGAAATTTCAAAAACATGGGAACATATTCAAAAGACAAGCGAAAATAAAATAGATGGATTAATATTAACACCGGTTGATCACCCGGTTTTATTTACCAGAGACAATAACCTCTTTAAGTGGAAAGAAACCCATACTATAGATTTCTTTGCAAAAATTGTTGGAAAGAAAATCAATTTATATTATTATAAGAAGGTTTTGAGTGTGTATATTTCTTTTAAACATGAGACTAAAAATTACAATACAATTGTTGATTTCGTTGGAGAAAACGTAGATCTTCTGAAAGGAGCTGTTATAGAATTTAAAATTGTTGGGGATTTTTACGAACCTTATAGACTCCGGACAGATAAAAATAGACCCAATGGAGAAATTACTGTTAATAATACCTTTAAAAATATACAAGAAAGTATTTCCATATCAGAACTTGGATCAAGTGAAGTTCTTTCACATTCTCTGAATAGTCTTAAATTGTAATTTTTATTTCAAAAAAATATCACTAGGTAAATCTGAATTACCCGTCACTAGAACAGGTATACTTCCATAAAATATACCTTTTTTCTGACAATAATCATTAAAATTACCATCAGTAGCTCGTAAAAATCCAGTGTTTTCAAAGTAGTTTACCATATTTTCAGCACCTTTTAAAGTAAGAATATAAGCAAGTGAACAAGGATTTACCCCGTCATTAAGAACACATACGTATTTATTTAAACGTTTTTTTGATAATGTTTTAAAGTCTTCATTAAAATCCCATCGTACAAAATGGGCACCCGAAGCAAATTTATGGAATCCAATATTTACCATTTCGGAATCCTTGGGTAGATTTTCAACAACCTCATTCACAAGTTCCATAAAATTTGGAATAAGGATAGCATCATCCTGAAATATAACACTAAATGGGTATTTTTTATCAACAATGTCTTTCATTATGTAGTAATGTGAAAGTTGATTTCCTTTAATCCTGTTGCCAAACCAATGACTATTAAAATCACCTTTTTCAAAAAGTTTTAATTCTGCTTGAGTAAAAACATGAGAATCACCATCAATTGCCGTAAAACGTTGAATGAGTTCCTTAGGGACACCTTCACGTTCAGCTTCTTTAATGAAGTGTTCATTTCTGTTGGGGCGCTTGTCTAGATTTATGTAATAAAAACGGGAAACTGACATTTTTCTTATTTTTAATACATAATATACTTTTCTTTAAATTACATTGTTTTTTTAACTTCTGCGACGGCGACCAATGCTGCTGACCTTTCGGCTGTAGTCTCTCATGCACTTCATGCGTGCCTTGACACTTCGGACACCTGCGCATGGAGCTGCTCCAAACTTACGGCGACGGCGAGTCCCGGTTGCAGATCTGCGTCTGCGACCGAAGGCACCGCAGCTGGTTCGGCGTCTGCGTCTGCGGCCAAAGCTGCTGCTTTTGCTTGTGCAAGGTGATGGGTAAAGCCCGGTGCTGTTGAATCCAAGAACGCCACCCTGTCCATTAGGGCAGAATTCATAGCCCATAGAGGCACTTAGAGGAGGGTTACCGCCGTTCCCGAATCCGCTTCGGCGACCGGCGCAATGGCGCTTGTAAAAGGCACGGAAGGCGGTCATGGCAGCCTTGCGAGAAGTCTTTCCGGAACGAGCACCAACGCGGCGACGCTTCCCGAACCTTAATTGAGATTGAATACATGCCAATTGTGGTGTCATTTTTCTAGCTTCACATTGTCTGGTAAAATTATTAACTGCTTTACCAGTTCTTTGATCTCGCATGTTTACTGGTGGTGGTGGTGGTAAATTTACCTTTACATTTCCAAACATTGGAAGACGGCGACCGAATGCCATATGAGATCCGCCAAAGCCATCTGGCTGTACGATCTGGTCGTACATACCAAACCCGCTCATGCGGCGACGGCGGCGACCGAATTCCATTTCAGCTTCACCAAAGGCATCGCGGCGCTTGGACCCCTTACGACGCTTGGTTGATTTAGAGCCTTTACGCTTCTTGTAGGCCTTTTCTAGTCGCTTCTTAAGAGCACGGGCCTTTCGGAGGCACATTTTCTTAAGTGAGGCAACAGATTTGTATACGCGCTTGCCTCCAACTTTCTTGGTGGCTTTCACGCGGTACTTCTTACAAATACGAAGAAGCTTAGAAGGAGGTTTGCGAGAAGATACCTTCTTAGCGCGTTTGGTGCTTTTACGACGTTTTTTACCAAAACTGAGTCCAAGAAATTCCATTTTATATACCTCTTTCCTAGAATTTATTTTTGCTAAAAATTAAATTAAATTAAATTCACAAAAAGTAAATTTTGTGTAAAATTGTTGAAGATTCCATTGCGTGAGTATTCTCAAAAATTCTTTTTTATTTTTACAAGTATAAAAATGAACGGGGAAATTTTCTTGACTGGTAAATAAATCCCGCGCTGTTTGGTAATCAAACGAATCCGGTGCAGTGTACTTTGTTTCATTTTCTAAAAAGGTAGGTATATCACCCCATTGTTTTATAGCGTTATAAGCAGTCACGGGTCCTACTTTAGGTATTGTACACGTATAATCACATCCGCAAAGTATACAAAGATCAACAAATTGATGGTATTGCATTTCGAGTCCTCCTAGAACTTTATCAAGTTCACAAAGTGTGTACACATTTTTTTTAGAAAAAACAACACCTCTTGCACCAAATGTAAGAGAATCGGTATCTTCTGTCATAATGTAATCAGCATACCCATTTGTTTGTAAAAACACACATGATTTTTCAGCTTCTGCCTCAATGTGAAAAAAAGGGATTCCTATACTTTTTAAGAATTCCATAACTTCAATGGAATGTTGACGAGTCACCGTTTTTACATTCTTTTCTAAGGCTTTTATTTTACGACAAATAGCTTTTGTTTCAGTGTCAGGGGATTCGTTATCAGAATCAATAAATTCCTCGCCAACTGGCAAACGATCCTTTACTTGTTCCTTAAGATCTTTTAACTGGGTCACCTTTTTTTCATATTGTTCTTTACGTTTCTTAATAACAGCTTGCTTTTCCTTAGGAGGTTTTCCATCAAAGACAAAAATAGGTTTTATACCAAGTTCAAGAAACTCTAATGTTTTCTGTAAGAAACCAAGTATATGGAAATTATCAGTGTCGTAAAGGTAACGGTATTTATACATTAAAATACTTGAGTCTATACATACCGTTTTATTGTAAAGAAAATTAAGATTAATTTCTGTAAATGCTTCAGGAGCATACTTTTTTATAAGATTTTTAAGGCCCTTGATCCCCATTGTAAAACACCTTTCTTTAATCTTATTACGCTCAATTGTTTAAGTCGCTTTAAAAAAATAATATGTAAAAGTACAAATGACTCGCCGTACAAGTTTTGGTGCCTCTAGTAGTTTCCCGATGATTGGTATTGTTGTAGGTGTAATTGTTTTACTTGTGGTTGTATTTTTTGTGTACAAGAAAATCTCAAACCCTTCTCATACTGCTACAACCATTGTAAATTCAGCTGTTCCTGCAGCAGTAACTGCTGCAGTTCCTGCATTAAAACCACAAACCTTTATAGGAAGATTTAATACTTTTCTCTTTTATGGCCCTAGTGTCGAAGGGCCATGGACACCTTTTAAAAATAGTTCACAGTACCTAACAGTTGTAAATTTAGGCGACGGGACGTACGGAGGATTAAGTAATTATGGAAACGAATTAAATTATTCTATTCCATCAACAAGTATCGGGACACTTAACGGTCCAGATTGGTCTAGGTCTCCAAATCCTATCGGTACTCTTACTGCAACACCTGGGACAAATATGAACGGTCCCTCTTTTAAAACCATGGTCACATTAAATGATAAAACATTACTTGGTGTAGGATTAGATGGAAAATTATACACTTTTGATACTATTTATGGAAATAATATGAAAAAAGTAAATATTGAAGGAGATCCATTCTTTTTCTTTGCAACGCAGATTAAAGACGGTACATTTTTAGCAACTGATAATAGTAATACACTTATGAGTGCACCTGCTCTCAAAGGGCCATGGACAAAATTCACTGATATTGCTGGACCTGGTGGAAATTACTTTGGAATGATTCAGCAATTGAACGATGGGTCATTTGTCGGGCAAGCACCTAATGTTGGTGTAATAACTTCAGCAACCATTAAAGGACCGTGGAAAAGAGTACCTCCTCAAACAGCAGTTGATCTAGGTGGAAATACTCAAAATGGTGAATTTATTACAGCTGTTTAATCGTCAGTATCCAAAAAAGGAATAAATTTTGTTTTTTTGGGTTCTGTAAAATCAAGCACACGTCCTTCAGGTCGCTTTTCACGTGGTGGGCGATATTTCGGATGTTTTTGAATACCAATTTCACGATAAACCAACACAGAGTCCCAGAATTCTTTTATTTTTGGGAGTTCCTTAGAAAACCATTCACGATTTCGATGGACTTCAACAACATTTAAAGTATATTCATTGTCTGAATTTCCTGGAATAAATTCTATAAAGTGGGCAAGTTCAAGATTACAAATTTCAAGATTTAATAACACCTGGGAAAGGTAATGATGAGGAACCTCTCCCATAACAATTTTACGTTTTATAGGACACTTGACTTCCAATAAAATACCATCAGTTGTTATTCCATCGGGTGAACCACCCAACCAAGAGTACTCTTTATGTAATAATAATCCAAATGAAAGTACTTTTTTGTTGTATCGTTCAGAGTATTTTTCGATCGCGATGTCTTCATAATGATTTCCCCATTGAGTCGCTGAATTTCCAACAAACGGCTTAGGATTAGCATTACATTTATCAATAAGTAAGTTCCATGGGGTCTTGTAATTATTTTCACCTAGAACAGTTGGTAGATCACTTGCAGTTATTGCATTTTCACGCTGTTGGTACCATTCAGGTGTGCGCTGCTCAAATTGGGGAATAAGTAATAGTTCTTGAACGCGGGGATCAATGGGTGGTTCCATTTTTTATAAAACAAAGAGCATTTCTTTAAATTACATTTTTTTAAGATAGTTTATGTCACGACAAACTTTACCGAGTTTATTGTGACTTTTACCGAATTTTTGTGTTTGATTTTGTCCAAAAGGTATTTTATTGACAGGTGTTGATGTCATGGAAATTTGGTTCATAAGAAAGTTTCCTTGGTATACCGGTACGTTTTCCATACCAGCTACCATTTCGGGACTCCATCCCTGAGAAGTTGCAAGACCAGACGCCATTAAAGGTTAAAACAACTCATTATTTTATTTTGTTAAAAAATGAGTTGTTTTAATTCACCAGTGTCATGCATTTGTTTGAGATCAAGACCTTCCTTTTTTAAAATAAACATAAAGAAAACACCTTACTCTATTAAATTGTTTTCATTTATGTGTCTGGTTACCTACAATAGACACAGTAGTATTAAATTTCGCGTGTTAAGATTTTAGTTGTCTTCTTGAACCTTCGGGGCTAAACAAAATTGAAGTTTTCCTAAATTAGAAACGTTGTATTCAATAACCAACGGGTATTCCTTTTTTAAAAATATTTCCACAGTACTACACAAATTAGTGCTTTTAGTGAACGAATTAAGATATTTAAGGTCAAATTTTTCACTTACATTTTGATTTTTTTTAGAAAAGATAAGACCATTTTGAGCTTCACCTATAATTATTTTCTGAGATGCAAAGTCTCCATTACTCTCTAAAATAAACTTTGATTCAGTACTACTAATAATAACGTGATTACTAATAACTGAAAGATCGCGACAATACTTTTGAAGGTCAATACTTGGCATACTTATTACAGAATCATATTGTATATCAGGTATTTCAAGTTTCTCTTCTGAAATGTCAAGCATTTTCAAAAAACTCTCTGTGACTGTATTTTTCTCTTTATTTTCAATTCGAATACCAAGTTCATTTAAAGAATTTTTACGTATAAAAATTGTTAAAACATCATTATTACTTACAGTCTTTAAAATCTTGAAAAGATAGATCATGTTAATACCACACATGTTTTTCGACACACAGTGGTATTCTTCAAAATTATCTTTTATAAGTCTGACATAGACTAGAGCAACTCGTGCGTTGTCCATAGTCATTATTTTCAATCCATTTGAGTCAAAATACAAATTAATATCAGTGAGTACTTCTTTTAAAGATTCAACGAGAATCTTGATACTCTGGGACTGGACAGTTTTTATATAAAGCAAGTAGTTATCCATGTCGTTTATTTTGTTTTTTAAATTGTATTCCTTTAAATTAAATTATTTATTATTTGATCTTCGTTTAATATTCGAAGTGTTGCATTGTGTTGAATGAGATCGTTGTACATTATAAGTTGTTCAGGACTCAAAGTTGTTTTGTTATTTAAAAACATTCGAAAGTATTTCGTGGCGTATACTTGTTTTCCATTAAAATGAAAGGTTGCACAAACAAGTTTATTGTATTTTTTTAATAAATTTGTCTCAGTGACTAAAAAATCACTTTTACAAATTATATCATCGGGTTTATATACATTGATATAATCCTTAAGATCATAGTTGTAATGAACATAAATATATAATTCACTAAACGATTTAAAAAAAGCAATGTCAAGATCTGTTGTTTTTAAATAATCATCACATAGACCTTCAGTTATATCTTGATCTAGTTCAATTTTTATTATATTTTTTGATTGAATGTAATCCCATTGAGGTTGCGTTTTAAACTTCGTACCAAGATCAGGAAACTGTTCATCAAAAAGTGTCCAGTTTTTTATTTTAGCTATTAATAAAACCTTTTTATT
>Ga0255088_1000057_pt1 | contig 70434 bp, 55 predicted proteins | sample Colum_Miss_RepB__2_FD_188587 | JGI IMG/M metagenome (GOLD analysis project Ga0255088, IMG submission 188587) | Freshwater microbial communities from Columbia River, Oregon, United States - Colum_Miss_RepB_8d | ecosystem: Environmental > Aquatic > Freshwater > River | place: USA: Oregon...
GAAGTGATTGCAAAAAAGAGGGCCTCAAGCGACCGAAAACGGCCGTTGAGCGCAAACAGCACGGACGCCGGCAGCACGCAAGTTGGGCCGGCGTGGACAATCTGCGATTTGGGTGAGCACGTGGTCAGGTCAAGGCGTCTGTGACGCACCGGTCGGTGCCAGAACAGACGGGGTGCCGGGCCGAGGGCCCGGCGAGGGCGAAGTATGCGGGGTCTCCGGGCTCAAAAACTGAGCCTGTACGGCGAGCGCACGGACGTTCGGGTGGTCTTGCGTGCATGCCCCTCAACGTCCAAGCGCAAAGCTTACAGGCGCGCGACTGAACCCGGCGTGAACTCGCGGCGTCGGTGCGCCGGGCGCGTTGAATCTGGCACACTGCCCGCCCGCTTCCGCAGGGTAATCTCCATGAACCGCACGCTGGTCGTATTCAACCACGGCAAAGAATCAGGCCCCTGGGGCAGCAAAATTCGGGCGCTGGCCGAGGTCGCACGGGCCCGCGGCGCCGCCGTCGAAAGCCCCGACTATCAGGACCTGGATAACGCCGACGCGCGGGTGGCGCGCCTCCTTGATCTGCCCTTGCCGCCGCACGAGAAACTGGTGCTGGTCGGCTCCAGCATGGGCGGTTACGTCGCAACCGTGGCCTCCGTGCAGCTCAAACCCGCCGGGCTGTTTCTGATGGCCCCTGCCCTGTATCTGGCACAACCGGAATACGCGGTGGAGGCTCCCGCTTCCGGGGCAACCCACACCAGCATCGTGATGGGCTGGAACGATGAGCTGATTCCGGTTGCCAACGTGCTCCGTTTTGGCGAAGCCCAGCGCCTGCCCCTGCTGCTGGTCGACGACGGCCATCGCCTGAGCGAGAGCCAGCCTGTCCTTAACGAGCGCTTCGCGCGTCTACTTGATCTGGTCGACGCCGGCTAGCGTCCCCGCCAGGACGGTGCGAGCGGCCAGATGAACCCAAGGCAGCTGCCGCGGAACCCAGGGTTATCGGTGGGGGTTTAGCGTCCCGCCGCGACGGGCAGTGCCAAGCAGAGCCGCGCCAATCGGGCGGCCCCGCTGGCGCTACGGGCGCCACCGTCCGTCGGGTATCTGCCCGTGCGGGAAACGCGTCAGGCTATGGGCCCGCGATTTCCGGAACTGGTTCGCATTTTTCGGAAAGGGCCGCTTGCGGCGGTGCAAGCCGATCGCTAGCGTCCCCGGTGAAGGACTGAATGCCGCCCCGTTAATGGATTGCAGGGGCACATGGAATGCAGGGTCGCGGTACGCCGGGCGGCTGGTTCGCATGTCAGGGTATACACACAGGGTGGGATTTCCTGCGTCCAGCGCGCTAGACGGCGCGCGGGACATGGCGCCGTCAGGCGTTGCGGGATGCCCCCTTGACGTTCCGCCCGGTTCGCCGGAGAACGACCCTCTGCACATGCGGCGCCAGCCGCGCGAACCGTCTCCCCACATGACATGCCATCCCGCCCGACGGGGGGCAGTGCGTGCCTGACGGCCGTATCGGCGATGTCCGCATTAGCGGGCCTTGCGGTAGCGACCCAAGGCGAGGCACCGCCAGTCTCGATGCGGCATGGTCGATGCGTGTTGCGCCGGCAAGCCGGCTGCAACATGGCTTTAACAATCGCGCTGTAGGACTAGTAAGGTGGCGGGCTCCCACCCGCTTCCTGTTAGCCCGCAGACCCGCAGGCGCAGGCAGCCCTTGAGGCTGTCGGGCACCAACGGTCAGGGCTGGACTGAGGACTTTAAGGCGCGCTCGCGTGTCTGGCTCTGATCGCGGTCGTACCGGCACACCGTTCCTCTGGCGCGGTTGCGGTAGCGAAGGCGCGCAGACCGGCTTCAGCACTGGTGATTGGGGGTGGCTACGTCCGGCCTGTGCCGCATGTAGCACCGCTTGAAACAAGACAGATTGAGCGTCCGCGGGCGATGGTCCGCGAGAAGGAATGGCCGCAATGGAATTAGCGCAACACAAGAAATCAGGCGGTTCTACCGCCCGCATTATCGCCGGCAGTCTGGTCGCCGCCAGCCTGCTGGCAAGCGGAAACGCTCTGGCGTGGAGCGCCACCGAAGCCCCGGGCTCACCCAGCGTGATGTCGCTGGGCACCATGGCCGGCAACACGCTAGCCTTCATCGGCGAAGCGAGCGTCATCTCCAACAAGCTGGAGCTGAACGACCTCGACCCGGACTCCTACACCGACAGCATGACTATCAACATCCTCGCCGACGCGGGAGAGCTATTGAGTAGCATCACACTGAACGAGAGCGCCTTCATCAACTTTGGCACTGGCGCCAACTACGCCTTCTCGGCGCTGGCCACGGCCACACTGGCCAACGGCGGGTCGGTCACGTTGGGCAACTTTGAGTGGGACAGCGAAAGCACCGGCTCACCCAACTTTGCCTTCGCCAGTGGCACGCTGAATCTGGTGCCGGGCGTAACCGCCCTAACCATCTATCTCGAAAACACACTGTCGTATTCCAATTTTGACGGGAACAACACCGGCGCGTTTATCCGGCTGGACGAGGTCAACCTGACCGTCGCCACCACCCCGGTGCCGCTACCGGCCGCCGCGTGGCTCTTCGCCCCGGCCGCGCTGCTGCTGGCACGCCGGCGTAACGCCCAGGCTTGAGCGAAGACTGCTCGTCTGGTCTCCCCACCCGAATTAAAAAGGAATGTGCCGTCATGAAGACTTCTAAAAAACAACTTGCGCTGGCGGCATCGCTGGCCTTGAGCGGCTTCAGCACCAGTGCCCTGGCCGTTACAGTCTCGAACATTACTTCGCTCACCACCGGCGGCTACACGGGCGTCAGCGTGAATGGGCTTGGCAATCTCAGCTTCGATTTGGACGCGGGATTCACCGATACCGCCGCGACTTCCGGCGGCTTCCTCGACTCCATCAGCTTCACGCTGACCGCCGACGCTGGCGAATTCCTGACGTCGCTGAACTTGACCCAGTTCGGTTATGCCAGCTCCGGCAGCGCCAACTCGGCCAAGACCATCGCCACCAGCACCCTGGTGGTTGACGGGATGTCGACGCCAGCGGGTTCCAGCGTGTCGCTCAAGTCAGGCAGCGGCAGTGCGGGCTTCAGCGGCAGCTTCGCGCTGACCGGTGCGAATACCCCGACGTTCACGTTTGCGCCGAATACCACCAGCGCGAACATCACGCTGCTTAGCTCACTGGCGGCCACCGGCCTTGGCAGCACGGCAGTCCGGGAGAGCATCTTCCTGAGACTGGAGTCGGCCTCGATCAACGTACAGACCACCCCGGCACCGGTACCGCTGCCGGCATCCGCCCTGTTGTTGGCGCCTGGGCTGCTGGTCCTGTTGCGTCGCCGGAACGGGGTTCAGGCCGGTTAAGGCTCGGCGCCGGGCGCGAGGCCCGGCGTCTTGCGAAACACGCCGCCTGCGGGCGGCGTTTTCACGTGCGCGGTAGCTCGCGCAACTTGCCCGTCTTGCCGCTGTTGGCGCGTGCCGGCTTGCGCGCCGTCGCTGCCCCATCCACCACCGGATAGGCCACGCTGCCCCAGGCCGCATGGGGATGATCCATCATCAGATTGAGAATGACCGGCACCAGCTTGGCCATGAAGCGCGTGCAGTCGCGAACCTGCGGCCGGTTAACGCCACCGTTCCAGGTCGCGCCACCGTGCACCAGCTGGTTGCGCAAGGTGTAGATGCGTTGCAGGACGATGCCCAGCACGCCGGCGGTGTCGGAATTGGCGAGCCTCTCGTCTGCGTCGCGCCGGGCGCGCGTGAAACGCTCACGCCATTCGGGCTCGCTCAATCCGCCCGACTGATAGCGCCAGAAATCCGGGAACACATACTGGTTTTGGAGCAGGATCCGGATGCTGTCCGCGTAGGATGTCCACAGCATCGCGTAAACCTGACGCTGCTCATCGAGTTGCACCAGTTGCTGAATGAAAGCACTGAAACGGCGGCGCTCGACCGCGTTAGGTTCATCGTCGAAGGTCGTCGCATACGCCGCATTGAACGCAATCCACAAAAAGATGAATTGCGCGTCGGGATCGTCCTCGCACTGCTCGGCCCGATCGAGCCAACTGAGCGCGCGATGCAGCCGCAGGCTGGTGGATTGCGGATAGTTGTCGCGCTCGGCGCGGTGGCGTTCCTTGAGCGTGATGTAGTTCATGAGAGACCCTCCAGGTTGGTCGCAAGCGCCCCACCATAAACAGTCGCGCGCCATTTTTCCAAAGCCTGAAACGCGGCGCTTCGGGCTCACCTGTTGAGCCCTCTGCGGTGGCAGAATCGGCCTGCGGTGATCCGCGGTTGCGCGTCGCTTGGCAAGGATCCACCGCCCGCGATACTGCAAGGCCCGCGCAGGAACTCAGCCATCAAGTCGACAGGACTTCCTCATGCCAGAACGTCATACCTGGATCGTACAAAGCCCGGTGATGCGCCGGGCGCTGCTGCTGGATGCGGCGCGGGCCCGGCGTCACGGCTGTCAGATTCTGGGCATGGCACCGCTGGCAGCGCGGCTGGCAGGCGGGCGCGTGGTGCCCTTGAGCCGCAGCGCCCTGCCCGGCCTGATTCGGCAGTACCTGAACCTGCAGGACAGCGCCTTGGGCGATCTGGAAAGCCTGCGCGAGTTTCCGGGGTTTCCGCGCAGTCTGGCGCACACCCTGTACAAGATCTGGCTGGCCAAGCTGTCGCTGAGAGACCTCGCCAGCACAACCAGCAACCCCGACACGGCGCGGCGTTGCCATGCCCTGCAAGTCATCGAAGACCATCTGCTGCGCAGCCTGCCGCGCGCCACGCTGGCGCCTCCGGCGCTGGCGGCGGCGGCGCTCGCCCGCGTACAGGCCGCACCGGTCCTGCTCGGGCCCGTCACCATCAAAGGCGTGCCCGACGTCGATCCGGTGTGGCGGCCCTTGCTCATCGCACTGGCGCGTGTGGTGCCGGTGGTCTGGGAACTGGGGCATGAACGCATCCCGGACTGGCTTGATGGGAGCGGGATCAACCTGCTGAAGGTAGAGCACCGGGAGACGCCTGCGCTTAGCGCCGTCAGCTGTGCCGACCCTCAGCACGAGGCACTGGAAGCCCTGCGCTGGGCGCGTGAACTGGTGGTCAGCGGCGCCGCCATGCCGCAAGACATTGCCCTCTGCGCCCCGGTGCCCGGCGTGTGGGACGAATACTTTGCCGTGCAAAGTCGCGAGTCGGGCCTGCCGCTGGCCTTCGTGCACGGCCGCCCCGCGCTCGCCACTCGCGAAGGACAAACCGCCGCCGCACTGGGCGAAGTCCTCAACCGGGGGCTCAGCCAGTCGCGAGTCCGCCGCCTGCTTAGTCTCCTCGTCGGCCACGGGCCGGCGGTAGCTGCCCTGCCCCGCGACTGGCACCGACTGGCTGATGGCGAGTGGCCGCTGGAGCGTCTGACAGACTGGCAGCGCGCGTTCCTGCAGCCACATAACGGCGAGCCCGCGCCGCCCTGGGCACCAGACTTGCTTGCGCTGGTCGCACGCCTCGCCGCCGGCCCTGCCGCCGCCCAGGCGCTGGGCGAGACCTTGCTGGACGGTAACGCGCGACGCCTTTGGGAGCGCGCGCTCGGTGAGACCGGCGTTGGCGCGGTAGATCTGGCGCTGGCCAGACTGCGCCTGCCCGAGCACGCCGAATTTGGCGCCGCGGTGCTGTGGGGCACGGCCGAGGCCATCGCCGCTTGCCCTCGTCCTTTTGTACGCTTGCTGGGATTGACGAACGCACGCTGGCCGCGCGCTCAGCGCGAAGATCCGCTGCTGCCAGCGCACCTCATCGACCCCGCCCTGCTCGACCCCGTGCCGCTGGCGGAACGCGATACGCGCGACTTCCACACCCTGACGCGGCGCGCTGGTCGGGCGGTCGTGCTGTCGTTTAGCCGCCGCGCTGAGGATGGTCAGGAAGCCGGCAGAAGCCCGCTACTGGACGGCTACGCGATCACCCCGCTCGCCCGCGCCCGCGTGCCTGCACACGCCGCGACCCCGGCGGATCGGCTGCTGGCCAGGCCGACGGAATTTCGCGCCTCGGCGCTGGGCCTCAGCGCGCGCAACTGCTGGGTGAACTGGCAAAAGGAAATCCTCACCGAACACGACGGGCTGCTGAGCGCCGAGCACCCGCTCATCGCGCAAGTGCTGGCCCGTCCGGTCTCGCCGTCTGCGCTCGTGCTCCTGTTGCGCAACCTGCCGGTCTACGTGTGGAAATACGCGCTCAACTGGCAGGCGCCGCGCGATCTGGAAGGCGCGCTGGAAGTCGCCAGCAACGACCTGGGCAGCCTGACGCACCTGATGCTCGAGCACGCGCTGACGCTGGGCGGCGCGCTGCCCGTTACGACGGAGACGGCGGATGCGCTGCTCGACCGGGCGCAGGCCGCGGCGGAAGCCGACTGGCTGGCCCAGCGTCCGCTGCCCACGCCCGAACTGTGGCGGCTGGCCTGTCAGGAAGCCCGACGGATGGCGCAGGTCAGCCTGCTGCTGGTGGAAGGCGCGCTGACCGAAGCCCATTCCCGCGCAAGCTGGCCCGAACTGCGTTTTGGTGCGCCGGACAAAGCCCCCCCGGCCGATGCCCCGTGGGACACCACCGCGCGGGTGCTGATTCCGGGCCTGGAGGTCGCGATTACCGGCAGCATCGACCGCCTGGATCTAATACAGCTGCCCGACGGCGGCCAGCGTGCCGTCATTACCGATTTCAAAACCGGCCGCCTGCCGGATAAGGCCAGCACCCAGATGCTGAAAGGTGGGGCCGAAGTGCAGCGGCTGGTCTACAGCTTCGCGGTTCAGGCGCTGCTGCGGCTGGCGCCAGAGGCCATCGAACCCGCCCTGCTCTATCCGCGAGCGCTGCAACGTCTCCCATTCCCGGCATCGCCGGACGCCGCCAGCGAGGTGCTGAAAGACGCCATTCAACATGCGCGCGAGTTGCTCCGGGCCGGCGCCGCCGTGCCGGGCGCCGGCACCTGGGATCCCCCACGGGGTGACGAATTCCGCTGCGCGCTGCCCGCCGGCCACGCGCGCGGCTATCGCGGCCGCAAAGAAGCCGCCGCCACCGCCCGACTGCAGCCGCTGGAGGCCTTATGGCAGCACCCCTAGATCCAGCGGTCGTCCAACCGCTGGCCGACCGCGACGCCCGCTACCGGGCCCTGCACGATCACGCGCATACGCTGCTGGTCGAAGCCGGCGCCGGAACGGGCAAAACTACCTTGCTCGCCGGACGCATCGCCATGCTGCTGGCGAACGGCGTTGCGCCCCGGCAAATCGCCGCGATTACCTTTACGGAGAAAGCGGCTGCAGAGCTGAAGCTCCGCGTGACGCGCTACACGCGCCAGCTGGCAGACGGCACGGTCCCGGCAGAATTGGCGCAACTGCTGGCGGGTCCCCTGAGCGCAAGCCAGAGCGCGCAGCTCAAACGCGGTCTGGACGACTTGGCGTCGCTCACCGTCAGCACCATTCATGCGTTTTGCCAGCAGCTGATTCGGCCCTATCCGGTGGAGGCCGCGATCGACCCCGGCGCCAGCGTGCTGGATGCCAACCACGGCGGCATCGCCAGAGAACGCCTGCTGCAGCGTTTCCTGCTTGAGGCCCTCGGCGAGACGGCGGCGTTTCCCTATCTCACCGCCCTGTTTCGCCACGATGCCAGCGGCGCACTCCGCAAGCTGACGACCATGGCCGACGCTCGCGCGGCGCAGCGCGACGCCACCCCTCACCACACCGAGGCGGCCCCGCTCGACGGCGAACTGCAGGCGCTACGCGCGGCCAGCGACGCGCTGCGCGACTGGCAGGCGGCGCGCCTTGCCGAGGGGCTAAGCCTGCCCCCGGCGCAGCGCTTTGCCGACGACTGGGCCAAGGGCGCCGAAATCTACCGCAGGGCGCTGGCATGCGGGGCCCCGGCAGACGCGCTGGTGACGCTGGCGCTGGAGCCGCCCGCCGCGCTCCCGCTGACCCAAAACAGCACGCCGCTCGTGTGGCAGCTGAAAGGCAAATGGCAGGCGCTGATCAAGACCATCCGGGGCGGCACCAAGGCCGCCGCCGACCGCGAGGGCGGCGAGATTTCAGACACCGGCAAAGCGCTGCACGAACGCGTATCCGAAAGCTGGCTCGCGCTGCAGGAACGCATCAGCGCGCTCGCCGCGCAGCGCCTGATGGACGAGCTGCAGGGCTTTCTCGACCAGTACGCCACCCACAAGTCGGCGCGCGCCGAAATCGACTTCGAAGATCTGCTGCTCACCGCCCGCCGCCTGCTCAACACCCAGCCGGCGGTGCGCGCGGCGCTGGCGGCGCGCTATCAACACGTGCTGGTCGACGAGTTTCAGGATACGGACCCGCTGCAGGTCGCCATCCTGTGGCTGCTGTGCGGCGACGGCGATCCGGCGGGCAACTGGCAGGCGCAAACCCTGCGCCCCGGCGCGCTGTTCTGTGTGGGTGATCCCAAGCAGGCGATCTATCGGTTTCGCGGCGCCGACATCAACACCTATCAGGCGGCGCGCGATGCTATCGCGCAGGCCCCGCTGGGCGAGCGCCTGTTTATCACCACCAACTTCCGCTCGGACGAGCCGGTAATCCGCTGGGTAAACGACGCCTTCGCCGGGCCGTTGGCAGCCGAAGGGCAGCCCGGTTTCGTTGCCTTGGAAGCCAGAACCCCGCCGCCTGCGGACGCCGGCAATCTGCACGTGCGCAGCTTTGTGCTCAGCAGCGAACGGCCAGTCGGCGAAAACGACGAGCAGGCGCAGGACGCGTTGCGCGAGCAGGAAGCCGCGACGGTCGCGGCGCTCTGTGGGCGGCTGATCGGCGAGTTGGTGATTGAAGAACAGGGTGTCTCGCGCCCCCTCGCCCCGCGCGACGTCGCGCTGCTGACCCAGACCGGCACCGAACTCTGGCGCTACGAACGGGCGCTGGAGGCGCAGGGAATTCCCATCGTCAGTCAGGCCGGGAAAGGCTTCTTTCACCGCCAGGAAGTGCAGGATCTGATCAACCTGACCCGCGCGCTGGCCGAGCCGCGCGATACGCTGGCGCTCGGGGCGTTTCTGCGCGGGCCCTGCGTGGGTTTGAGCGATCAGGCGCTGCTCGACATCACGCTGGCGCTGGCGCGAGCCGCACCCGATGTGCGCAAGCCGGTCATACGCCTGTGGACTCCGCTGGAGGCGATCGAACATCCGCAGGCCCGCGAAGTGCTGGACACGCTACAGACCTTGGCGCGACGGGCGCGCCGGACCACGCCCTATCTGCTGCTCGCCGAGGCGGTGGATGCGCTCAACCTGCGCGCCGTCTTGCTCAACCGTCATCCGGCCAGCCCCGAGCGGGCGCTGGGCAATGTGGACCGCCTGCTGGAACTGGCGCGTCCCTGGGACAGCGCTGGCCTGCGCGCCTTTGCCCACTATCTGCGTGCGCGCTGGGAAGACGCCGACGCCGAAGTGGAAGCCCGCGCTGATCTGCACGAGAACGCCGTTCATCTCATCACCGCCCACTCGGCCAAGGGGCTGGAATGGCCGGTGGTGGTGCTGATCAACAGCTTCAGCAAAACCCACAACAAGGCCGACCCCGTGCTCCTCGACCGGGCAGCGCAGGCGCTGGTGGCGAAACTGGGCCCGGTGCCGTCGCAGGCCTACACCAATCTGAAAGCGCACGAAAAAGATGAACTGGCCCGCGAACGGGTGCGCCTGCTTTACGTGGCCTGCACCCGTGCCAAACATCTGCTGCTGGTGCCGCTGCTCGATCCCAAAACCGATTCGTGGTTTAGCAAGGCCGGCGTCACGATTGGTGCCGAAACCGTGCTGAACCCGCTTGATGAACCGCAGTGGCCCTTGGCCAGTTGGACCGGCGCGCCGCCAACAGCGCCAGATGCCGCGGTGACCGAAAACACGCAGAGCGCCGCCGATTTCGCCGCAGAAAGCGCGCTAATCGAGGCCCGCACGCCGCAGCTTTCCTGGCATCGTCCCAGCCTGCACGAGGGCTCGGAGACACTCGCCGATGTGCCGCTGTTTGATGAAGAGCTACCAGAGGAATTGCCGGCCGCCGAGATCATCGGTGGCACAGAGCGCGGCAACACGCTGCATCTGCTGATGGAGGAGCTGGTTGCGGGCTTGCTGGCGCCGACCCCCGAGGCGATTGGCGAGCGCGTGCAGCACCTCATCGCGCAGGCCGACCCCACGCAGCCGCTGGATGCCGCAGAACTCACCCGCACCGTTTGCCGTACGCTGGCGCTGCCGGAAGTGGCAAGCGCGTGGCCGCGACTGCAGGCCGAGTTCACCACCTTTGCGAGCGAACTGGTGGCGGGCAAGGAAGTGCTCACGCGCGGGATCGCCGACGCGCTGGTGGTGGACGACGAGGGGCAGATCACCGCGGTTTTCGACTGGAAAAGCGACGTGGCGCCGACCGCCGTGGTGAAAAGCCGCTATGTCGAACAGGTGCGGGACTACCTGCGCGCCACCGGCGCGACGCAAGGCTTTGTGGTGTACATGACGGCGGGTGAGGTCGCGGTCGTCAGTCCCTGAAGCGCGTTGCGGGCGGCTGGCGCATGAACCGGTAAGCCCCGGGGTCATACGCGCTGGCGGCGTCCCGCCCGGCGGCTAATCCCACTCATAGTCGGGGTCGTCCATGTAGGCTTTTTCCTGCGCCCGCGCGAGCCGCATGCAGTAGAGCGTGACGCCGCGAATCAGGCAGCTGTTGTCGGGCGCGTGGAGATGCGCATTCACCAAAAGCGTCACCGCATCCTCCGCCGCACTGGTCGCGTCGAGCAACACCACTTCGCCGCGCCAGGCGCGAAAGCCTTCGTCGCTGGCCGGGCCCAGACAGTCCGCATAGCGCACGCCTTGCGCGTCCAGCCAGTCGATAACCCGTTGCCGGACGATGGCAAAACTCATCCCCGGCGGCAGCCCGGTCTGGGGATCGGTGGGCGGTGCCTGGTTGTCGAAGGCGCTGTCCGCCTCGTCCACTTCGAGCGGTTCCTCGTCGACTTCGATTGGCTGGTCGTCGTACTCCAGGGGCGGAAAATCAATGTAGAAGACATCGCGCTGCCAGACGCGCGCGAGGGCATCGACATGCGGCAGGACTCGGGGCATGGCGGCTCCTGGTGACGGCCGGCAGAGCGCCGGGATGCGCCTAGTGTGGCAGGCCTCGGGCGCAGGCCATGAGCCTTTGGCGCGGGGCTGGCGCTGCCCTGCCTGGCGTGCCTTGTGCGGGGTATAGCGCGGCGGCTTCTGCCAGAATCGCCGGCAACAGGCGCTTCTGTAGCGCGCAGACGCAATCACGCAGGAAAGATCTCGTGCCGTGCTCCACCGCCATCGATCCCCGCACCGTGCAGGCTTATCGGGAAACGGACTACCTCGTTTTCGCGAACCCTGTCTTTGTGTTGCGGGTTGATCGGCCGAGCCCACCGCTGGACGCGATCCACCGCCGCGCGGGCGTTAAGTGCAGTGCCTTCATCTCTGCCTGCAATCCGTATAGCCAGCAACTGGCGGCAAGCCTTAACGTCGAACGTGAGCGCGCGCTTAAGGCGGAACTCGCGCGCCGCGGCCTGCAGTACATCGACGGGCTTGGGCAGCATCCATCAAACCAATGGCCGGGCGAAGCGAGCGTGCTGGTGCTGGGCCTGTCCGATGCCGAGGCGCGGGCGCTCGCCGCGCGTTACGCGCAGAACGCACTGCTGTGGATGGGGGCTGATACGGTGGTGGAACTGGTGCTGCTGCGCTGAGCGTGCAGCGACGCAAGCCAGACGAAGCATGAATAAGGCGTAGCGGAAGGGGGCATGCGACCTCCGGCTGGAGGTCGGCTTGCGGGTATCGCCGCCGGGGGGCCCGAAGACCCGCCCGGTGGCTCGCCGGCGCCTTGCGCGCCGGCGTATCAGACTAGCGCTTGTTCGCCGCCGCGATGACCACTTCCGAGACGCTGCGCGGAACCGGATCGTAGTGCGAGAACTCCATCGTGAACGAGGCACGGCCGGAGGTCATACCACGCAGATGGCCGATGTAACCAAACATTTCCGACAGCGGCACGTTGGCCACCACGGCGATATTGGTGCCGCGCTCCAGCTGGTCCTGAATCATGCCGCGACGACGGTTCATGTCGCCGATGACATCGCCCAGGTAGTCGCCCGGGGTGACGGTTTCCACCTTCATCACGGGTTCCAGCAGGATGGGGCCGGCCTTGCGCATGGCTTCTCGGAAGCAGGCCTTGGCGGCAATTTCGAAGGTCAGCGCGTTGGAGTCCACATCGTGGTAGCTGCCGTCGACCAGCGTGGCCTTGAAGTCCACCGTCGGGTAGTGCGCCAGCACGCCGTCTTCCATCTGCATCTGCAGGCCCTTGTCGACCGACGGCACGTATTCCTTCGGCACCGAACCACCGACGGTGACGTCTTCGAAGGTGTAGCCGGCGCCGCGCTCCTGCGGCTCGAACTTGATCCACACTTCCGCGAACTGGCCGGAACCGCCGGTCTGCTTTTTGTGGGTGTACTGTTCCTGAATGCTCTGGGTGATGGTTTCGCGGTACGCCACCTGCGGTTCGCCCATGATGCCTTCCACGCCAAACTCGGTGCGGATGCGGTCGAGGGTAACTTCGATGTGCAGTTCGCCCATGCCGCGCAGCAGGGTTTCGCCGGTTTCGCGGTCGGTTTCCAGACGCAGCGAGGGATCGGCGCGCACCATCTTGCCGAGCGCCGTGGTGAACTTCTCCTGTTCGGCCTTTACCTTCGCCTTCAGCGCGACGCTGATGACGGGCTCGGGGAAACGCATCCGCTCCAGCACCACCGGGGCGTTGGAGTCGCACAGGGTGTCGCCGGTTTCGGTTTCGGCCAGCGAGACCAGCGCGACGATATCGCCCGCGCGGGCTTCTTCGATGGGGTTCGCATCCTTGGCAAACATTTCCACCATGCGGCCGATTTTTTCGCGCTTGCCGCGGGTGGTGTTCATCACCGAAGCGCCCTTGGTCAGCACGCCCGAGTACACACGGATAAAGGTCAGCGCGCCGTAGGCGTCGTTGATCACCTTGAAGGCCAGCGCGGCGAAGGGTTCGTCATCGGAGCAGGCACGTTCGCCGTTCGGCGTACCGTCGGCGTCCACGGTGTTGATCGAGGCCACGTCGGTCGGCGCCGGCAGATAGTCGACTACCGCGTCCAGCACCTGCTGCACGCCCTTGTTCTTGTAGGAGGAACCGCAGAGCACCGGCGTGAAGGCCGAGGTCAGCGTGCCCTTGCGCAGGCAGGCGCGGAGGGTTTCCTTCGACGGAATCTCGCCGTCCAGATAGGCCTCCATCGCCGCTTCGTCCATTTCCACGCAGGTGTCGACGAGCTCGGTGCGGAACTTTTCGATCTTGGACAGCAGCTCGCGGTCGCTGGGCACGGTGATGTCCAGCACATCGGCCATGTTCTCGGTGATATCGAGAATCTTCCACTCGGCGTCCTTGTCGTCGGACTCCCACACTAGGGCCTTCATCTCGACCAGATCGATCATGCCCTTGAAGTTGTCTTCGGAGCCGATCGGCAATTGCACCGGCAGCGGACGGGCGCCCAGACGCTTGCTGATCATGTCGACGCAACGCAGGAAGTTGGCGCCGCTGCGGTCCATCTTGTTGACGTAGCAAATACGCGGCACGCCGTAGTTGTCGGCCAGACGCCAGTTGGTTTCGGACTGCGGTTCCACGCCCGCCACGCCGTCGAACACCACCACCGCGCCGTCGAGCACGCGCAGCGAACGGTTCACTTCGATGGTGAAGTCCACGTGGCCGGGGGTGTCGATGACGTTGATCTTCTTCTTGCGCCAGAAGGTCGACACCGCAGCGGACTGAATGGTGATACCGCGCTTCTGTTCCTGTTCCAGATAGTCGGTGGTGGTCGACGTCTTCAGATCCTTGGTGTCATGGATGTCGATGATGTTGTGCTTGCGGCCGGTGTAATAAAGGATGCGCTCCGTCGTGGTGGTCTTGCCGGCGTCGACGTGGGCGATGATGCCGATATTGCGGATATCGGAAAGCGGGGTAGTACGGGGCATTGCAGGCTTCTCTGATGAGGTTGAAGTTGAGAGTCGTAATAATCTAAAAAAATTCTGTGTCAGCTTCGCGAGGGCCGCCCGCTGGCAGGGCCCTCGACCGCCGTGAGGTTCGGCTCGCTGTCCGCGGGCCACCACCTTGGCTCCGCTTGCCGCGTCTTCGGCGTTACCGCCCCTGCACCGATCTCCTGTGACGACCCTGGCGTTGGCTGCGGCGTTTCCACCCCCACAATCGCGCATCTCGGGAGCGCCGCTCAGCGCCAGCCTCAAACCCAACTCAAGCGATGCAAGGGGCAAGGACGGTGCTGGCGCAGCTACGCCAGACGGACGTGGAAAACGGTAAGGCCGCAATAGTACCCGAGGATGAAGCGCTTACGCGAGCCATCGGGCGCTTTTTCCGGCGGGGGAAACCGCAGCCGGGGCGCTGCCGCTTACCCCTCGCCAGATTATTCCCTGCGCCCGGCCCGCGACCGCGCGCCGCTACTGCCCGAGCCGACCTGCGGCGCCAAGCAAGCTCGCCAGATTCTGATGCCCGATGCGATAGCGGGCCATCAGGGCTCGCGCCTCCTCCAGCCGGACAGCTTGTTGGCGGAAGTTTTCATCCTGAACGGCCACCAGCATCACGTTGCGATGGGTGTGCGCGTCTGAAATGAACTCGACGACTTTGGCGCGGTAGCCCTGTGATTCCAGCAACAGGGCGCGCAGGCCGTCGGTGAGCATCTGCGCATAGCGGTCCTTGAAGGTGTCGTGCTTGAGCAGGGCCTGCTCGTCGGCCGGCGCCCTGAACTGCGGACGCAACTCCTGCTGACAACAGGGCACCGCCATGATCACGGCCGCGCCGGCGCTGATTCCTTTAAACAGCGCGGCGTCGGTCGCGGTGTCGCAAGCGTGCAAGGCTATTAGCAGGTCCACGGCGCCAATCTGGCTGGCCTCCACCGTCGCACAGTCAAAGCGCAGACCCGAATACCCCAGTTCGCGGGCCAGCGCGTTGCTGCCGTCCACCAGCGTCTGGTTGTGATCGATGCCGACAATCTCGGTGGCAATCTTCAGGTGATGGTTGAAGTAGTCGTAGAGCGCAAAACTGAGATAAGCCTTGCCAGATCCCATGTCGACCACCCGCAGCGCGGCCTTCTCGCGCAGCCCTGAATCTGCCACGCACTGGTCCACCAGATTGATGATGTTCTGCAGCTGGCGATATTTGTCGGCCTTGTCGCCCTTGAGGTGGCCGCTCGCGCTGGTGATGCCTAGCGCCGCCAGATACGGCGCCTTGCTTGCATCCAGCACGTACTGCTTCTGACGGTTGTGGGTCTCGACCTTCGCTTCGCGCAGGCTGGGTTTGTTGCGATAAAGGCGCGGCTCGCCCTTGTTGTTACTGCGCAGGTCGAGGTCGGCCTCGGTGGTGAACAGATGCGCGTTGTGGAAGGCGGTGTGCAGCAGTTCGCTCACCGCCGCGCCCGCGTGCGGAAGGCGCGCGTTGCGCGTGATGTCTTTGGTTTTGTGTCGCAGCAGAAAGCTGAGCTGCGCCTCGCCTTTGATCTCGACCAGCCTGGCACTCGCCTGCTCCGGCGGCAGGTCTTGCCCGAGCTGCGGTTTACGGGGCTTGCCAAAGGCCAGCCGGACGAAGGTCCGCGCGGCCAGAGCCTGCTCCAACGCCGCGATAAAGGCTTCTGTGGGCTCCAATCGATGCTGCTCCAAGGGCTCACGCATGACAGAAGTGTCACACTCGGCGGGATGGCCCAGAGCGCGGGATGATGCCGGGACACGTCGGGCAGCGATAGTGGCAGCGGGCAGTTGCCGCGCGGGGCTTTGCGCGAGGGCTGCGCTCGCACGCGAGGCGTGGCCTGATCGGCGCGGTGCATGAGTTTAATCAACGGTCGCTCAAGGAGAAGGCCCAGCAGCGGCTGGCTCCTGGTGAGGCGACGACACCGCTCTTTAATCGCCAGTCCGGCCTCTGCCTCACGCAGAAACCCGCTGATTTGTTCTTGCGAAAATCCTTTCTTCACGTCCAATCTCCCGGTCCCTGAGGATTGGACTCCAAATCGAAATGCTCCTCAAAACAGGGGGGACGTCGCCGCTGGTCAGGGCCCTCAAAGCCTGTTTTCGCAACGGTGCCGGTGCCGGGAGGGTCATGCCCGTTGCGGCGCGCCTTGATCAGGGACAGACCACCGATTACCGCCTGCCTGCGAGGGCATACGCGCCCGTATTTACCGAAAAGGCAGTGCGGGAGTCGAACCAGATGGGCCGTATTTGAGACGCTCTGCTGATGCGCAGGTGCTCCTGACCAGATTCCCTTGGCGAGACCAAGCTGATGTCAGATCACTGCCGGCTGGCTGCCCAGCGTGTGTGTTCAACCGCACCGACTTAGGTCGTATGCGATCGTAAGTTGCCCCTTGGGTCACCAAGAACGGGGATTCCTGATGCAAGCATTTCTGCTGAGATTCTCACTGAAGCGTGTCGTGGCGATTGCCTTGATTGGCGCAAGCGCGATGGGATGCTCGGACTTCAAGTCAGGCACGCCAAGCTTTAGCGCGCCAGCAACTCAAACCACGCAGTCGCCGACACCGCCGTCATCGTCGAGTAGTGTGCCGAAACCGACTTCGACGGCGACCGCCGCCCAACCGGAACATCCCGGTGTAATGCAAAACACTACCGCCGCTACAACACCTCCGGCACCGACACCGAAACTAGCGCAACCCACTCCGAAGAAACCGTTGGAACCGACTGCAAAGCATTCAGCGCCAGCGCTGGCGGCTACCGCAAGTGCGGCCGTGCCAGAAGTCCGCGCAGCGCCGCCGGCGCTCGATTTTAAATCCATGGAGCAACGCCTTCGGGACACTCGCGCCATCGGCATGATGACCAAGCTCTCTCTCAAGAATCAGGTCGATGATCTGATCGATGCGTTTCGCGACTTCTACGCCGGCAAAGTGAAGACGCCGTTATCCATGTTGAGACAGCGATATGACCTGCTGCTGATGAAAGTGCTCGCTGTACTACAGGATGGCGACGCCGCGCTCGCCTCCGCCATTTCGTCTTCGCGCGAGTTCATCTGGGAAATCCTCCGCGATCCGAAAAAGTTCGCCGACGTCGTTGCTTGAGTTGTTGGTCGTCTATTCGTTTTTTAACGAGGATATTATGAAATTCGCCACCGCCATTTTTGCGCTGACAGCAACCACTTTATTTTACGGCGAACCACTGCTCGCCGCCGACGACGGATTTAGCAAGGACCTTAAGGCCACGATTGCGTTGCAGGGCAAGTCCTGCGATGAAATTGTCGACGCCAGGCGCAACGGCGACAGCGACTACACCGCCACCTGCAAGGACGGCAATAAGTATCGCGTGTACGTGAATGCACAGGGACGAGTGGTAGTGCAGAAGTTGTGAGAGCCTCTGCGAGGGTTTTTCTATCACTCGAAATACAAAATTTCCCAAATAAAATTAAATATTGCAGCCCCGGATATTGGGGCCAAAAAAGATGAAACGGTAAAATAGACCCACGCCCTTGACTGCCACGTATTGAAAACTCTAGCGACACTAACGACCTAGCTGGCAGAAAAAAAGCACGTGGCCATCGTGATGCCACCAGGTCGCAGGCACCAGACAGCGATGGAAGCCGATCGACGCATCCATAGGCCTCGCGATTTCATCCGGGAATGTTTCCAGCACTTCAGCGAATGTCCTCAGGTGTCCCTCAAGCGTGGCCGTTGTGAGATGCGGTGTTGAATACGCGACGCAGACTGACCTGCCCTTAGCACAGGGGCCGCGCCGGCAATTGGAATCAGCACTCGCGCAAGGCGCGATATCCGGATTCGCCCGCAGGGTTCGGCGGCAGGTCGTTGGCTTGCTGGCGCAGGAAAGCGCCGGCGCTCAGCCGGCATAAGACCGGCGCGTTAGCCGCATCGACTCAGCCCGATTCAGCGCTGAGACAGGCGTCTGATTCCGCAGGACAGGATTGGGCGGTGGGCGTTATCATGGGGCGTGCACACCTCGCCCTCGCGGCGAGGCACGCGGGCAGATTGAACGTGTTCCCGCCCATGCCGCGTCAACACGCGCGGCGCGGTGAATCGCGTCGCAAGTGGCTACGCCGAGACGCCGCCCGGTGCCGCCCCGCTAATAAAGGCGCCGCTATCCTCTGAGGCACCCGCAAGCACCTCGGATCGCACGTCCTACCCGCCCTAACTCCCCGCCAGTTGGTCCAGGTAGTCCGCCCACGCCTGCATCATCTGGCGTCTTGCGCATCCCGACCGACTGGATGGCGGAAGAGTTCGATACGTGGGCGTGCTTGCGGCATTCCTCACGACCCAAACCAGCATCAGCCGCCAGAACTGAGTCTATGGCAATACCCGTGACTCCCGTCCATCAGGCGCCGTTGGGCAAGCGCACGACAAACTTCGACCTCGCAGGAAATCGCCAATAAGCGAGGCTTCGCTCATGTCGGACTCCTTAGCGAAAATAGCGATGATTCAATTCGGCGTGCGTCGTTCAGCCGCCGAGTTCCGTGGCGACAGCCTCCAACATGTAGTCGATATCCGCTTCGGTATGCGCCGTGCTCAGGAAGCCGAGGCGGCCCGCGTAGAAATAGCAGCCACGAGCCAGAAGCGCGGTGTGCAAGGCGCGCAGTCGTTCGTGGTCCGCATCTTCGGCAAGCCTGGCATCGGTCACTACGCGGTCGGTGAAATGGAGGTGGAACAGCGAACCGAGCCCGGTGACGCAGGCCGGGATGCCGAGTCGGCGGGTGAGTTCTGCGAGCCCCTGGCGCGCCCGCTCGCCAAGCCGACACAGGTGCGCTGCACCGCCCTCTTCCAGTACACGCAGCGCCGCGAGGCCGGCCGCGACGCTAAGTGGCAAGCCGCTGAAAGTCCCTGACTGGAACACATAGTCGTGCGGATAAAGCGAAGGGCTCAGGTATCGCATAAGGTCCTCGCGGCCACCGAACGCCGCCAGCGGCATCCCGCCGCCGATCGCCTTGCCGAGGATCGTGAGATCAGGACGCACGCCGTAATGTCCCTGCCCGCCGCCCAACCCGACGCGAAAGCCGGTGATGACTTCATCGAAGGCCAGCACGATGCCCAGCCGTTCCGTGACTGCCCGCAAACCGTGAATGAAGCCCGCCTCCGCCGGGATCGCGCCGCCAAAACCGAGCATCGGTTCAATCAGGACAATGGCCACGTCCTTCGCGTGGGCTTCCAGCAGTGTCGTAGTCGCTTCCAGATCGTTATACGGGAGTACCAGCGTCTGGGCGGCCACCGCCTCCGGGAGAACGCAGTGGTAGGGAACGCGCAGCGGCGCTTCACGAGGACCGCGCAGCTCCGCTGGCACACCTACCGACACCATGACGTTTTCGGCCTGACCGTGATAGGCACCTTCGAACTTCGCGATGAGGGCGCGGCCGCTGGCGCGACGCGCCACCCGGATCGCCGCCTGTACCGCTTCGGTGCCGGTGGGCAGGAAGCGGATCTGCTCGATGCTCGGCACCAGTCGCGTGACCACTTCGGCAAGTTCTATCTGGCGTTCGCTGACGGCGATGTTGGGCAGGCCCAGCGCCAGCGCCGACTGCAGCGCCTCGACGATGGCGGGATGACGGTGCCCAAGAATGGCCGGCCCAGCCCCGAGCATGAAATCGAGGTAGCTGTTGCCGTCCATATCGAAAAGGCGGGCACCGTCTGCGCGTTCGAGATAAAGCGGATGTGGCTCGCGACTTTGCGAATAAGCGGCGACGCCATCCGGAAACAGTTGCCGTGCGCGGGCATCGAGGGCCTGTGAGTGTTTAAGAGCGGATAGCGTGGTGCCGGCAAGTGGCAGATTAGGCTGGTTCATGCGTCATGCTCCTGCGCGAGTCGTGGTCCGGCAGCTGGCAAGCCGGCGCCGCGGCGATTTATGTCCCGGACAAAATCGCGAAAGGCCCGGATGTCTGCCTGCTTGGTCATGCGGGCAGCGCGGGCATCCCGCCTGCCAAGCGCCTCGACCAGCGCGTCGTGGTTATTCCAGCACTCCGCGAAATACGCAGGGCGCTCACGAAGCATCACGCGGACGGCGGCCGTACAATAAGGCACGCTGCGCAGGCGCAGGAGTTCAATGAGCTGCAGCAGCACCGGACTGCGGCCGGCGGCATAGACGGCGAACTGGAACTGGCTGTTCTGGATCAGCACGGCATGCAGGTCGCCGAGCTGGCCCGTCTGGCGCAGGTGTTGGCAGCGTTGTCGGATATTCGAGAGTTCTTGCGGCGTGACGAATCTCGCCGCCCGCGCACTGGCCTCGCCTTCGAGTTGAAGGCGCAAGGACCAGATATCGTCGGCTTCTTCCTCATCCAATAGCGGTACGCTGATCCCGCGCTTAGGCAGCACGACCACGGCACGTTCCGCCGAAAGCCGGGTCACGGCCTCACGCACCGGCATGACGCTGGTGCCGAGTTGCGCGGCGAGTTGGGGGAGCGTCAGCGTGGTGCCGGGTTCGATCTGGCCCGAGAGCAAAGCGTCCCGCAAGCGTGCGTAGGCCTGCTCGTTGAGCATCCCGGCCTCATGCGACGGTAACGGGTCCGGCAGAGCACGCACAGGATTGGCCTCGTTGACCTCTGTGATCACAGATCACTATAGTTCGAGGCGCTCGTCAACGCAGTCGAGAGGTCGCGATGAAGCTTGAAGGACAAGCCCAAGGCTGGCGCATCAGTGTCGATACCGGCGGGACTTTCACCGATGTCGTGGTGGCGGACAGTGCAGGCGGTTTCACCATAGGCAAGGCGCTGACCACACCCGACCGGATCTTCAGCGGACTGCGCGCGGCGATCGCGAATGCTGCCGAAGCCCTCGGCCTGTCGCTTGAAGCAGTGCTGTCGCATACGTCGATCCTGATCTACGGCACCACCCGCGCGACCAACGCCATCGTCACGGGCAATGTCGCAAAAACCGCCTTCCTGACCACCGAAGGCTTCCCCGACGTGCTGGTGCTCCGCGAGGGCGGGAAATTCGACCCGCATGATTTTTCCAGACCCTACCCCGGGCCGTACATTCCGCGACGGCACACTTTCGAAATTACCGAGCGCATTGATTCGCGCGGGCAGATCTACCTCCCGCTGGACGAGGAAAAAGCGCGCCAGACGCTCGCCACCCTGCGGGATCGCCAGTTCGAGGCGTGCGCGGTTTCACTGCTATGGGGGACCGCCAACCCCTGCCACGAGTTGCGGATAGGCGAACTCATAGAGGAGATCCTGCCCGGTGTGCCCTATACGCTGAGCCATCAACTGAATCCGATCCTGCGCGAATACCGACGTGCGTCCTCGGTGGCCATCGATGCGTCGATCAAGCCGCTGATGCAACAGCATCTTCGACAGTTGCAGGAAGACCTGCGCGAAGCCGGCTATACCGGGGAAATTCTGGTCAGCACCACCATGGGCGGTTGTCTGGATATCGAGAGCATGGAAGCGCGGCCGATCCACACCGTGCGCTCCGGGCCCGCGATGGGCCCCGTCGCCGGGCGCCACTACGCGCGGCTTGAAGGGGATCATGATCCAGTCCTGGTGGTCGACACCGGGGGCACGACGTTTGACGTCAGCCTCATCCGCGAGGGGCGTATTGCGACCACTCAGGACACTTGGCTGGGAGAGCAGTTCACCAGCCATATTCTCGGCATCCCGGCGGTTGACGCGCGGAGCGTCGGCGCTGGCGGCGGCTCAATCGCGTGGCTAGATTCGGCTGGCCTGCTCAAAGTGGGGCCGCAAAGCGCAGGGGCGAAGCCAGGTCCCGCCTGTTACGGGCAAGGGGGCACGCAGCCCACGGTCACCGACGCGGCATTGGTCCTCGGATACATCGATCCGGGTTACTTTCTGGGCGGACGCATGCAACTCGACGTAGAGGCCGCACGCCGCGCCGTGGCCTCCGTCGCGGGGCCGTTGGGCATGACGGTCGACGCCGCTGCCTATGCCATCTTTGCCGTCTCCAACGAACTCATGATCAACGCCATCAAGGACATCACCGTCAGCGAGGGCATCGATCCCAGCGAAGCGGTCATCGTCGCCGGGGGCGGAGCCGCCGGACTCGGCATTGCACCCATCGCGCGTGAGTTGCGCTGTACGAAAATTATTGTGCCGCGCACAGCCAGCGTCCTGTCTGCCTGCGGGATGCAGTTCTCGGATATCCAGTTAGAGCAGAGTGCGAGCCAGCCCACTCGCTCCACGCGCTTCGACCGGCATTTGATCAACAGCGCCCTTGATGCGATCGACCGGGGGCTCGACGCGTTTGCGAGCCGGCTCGCGGAACGCGGCTTCGACCAGCGGCGGCTTTCCTATCGCGTCGACGCGCACTACGCGGCGCAGGTCTGGGATATCACCGTGGATCTGCCGAATCGCCGAATTGAAACCGATGCCGATGTCGATGCCCTCTTCGAGGCCTTTCACGCCGTGCATCGCCGGATTTTCAGCGTCGATGATCGCGCTAGTCCCATCGAGTTCCTCAACTGGACCGGGCGGGTCTCCATCCCGCTGCCTCAGGCAGCACAAACGGTGAACACCACCGCCAGCGGGCGCAGTCGCCCCAGCGGGACCCGGCAAGCCCTGTTTGATCTGGAGGACCGCCGGGATGCCGTCGTGTACCGCGGAAGCGATATCCAGGTTGGCGATACGCTGTCCGGCCCCGCCATCATCGAAGAGGCCACCACCACCATCGTACTGCCACCGGAGACCCGCGCCACCCTTTCTGCGGCGGGCGCCTACGTCGTCGACCTTCAATTGGGGGGCTTATGAACGAGCAAGTCACGCCACACAAAGCCAATGACAAAGGGCTCTCGCCGCTACTGCTGGCCGTACTCGCCAACCGTTTCGACGGTGTCGTCCGCGAGATGACCAATACGATGCTGCGGACGGGTCGCTCCGCAGTCATCAACAGTGCGCGGGATTTCTCGTGCGGCATCACGACCGCAAGCAATGAACTCTTCGCCACCGCCGAAGGACTGCCCGCCCATACCTACGGTCTGAACCTGCAAACGGCCGCGATGTGCCAGTTCCACGACGACATCGCCGAGGGCGATGCCTATCTCCACAACGACCCCTACAGCGGGAATTCGCATCCGGCGGACCATACGCTCATCGTGCCGGTGTTCTGGGAAGGCGAGCATCTCTTCAACGTCTGCGCGAAGGCGCATCAAGCCGATATCGGCAACAGCCTACCGTCCACCTACCATGCGGCGGCACGCGATATCTATGAGGAAGGAGCCCTGATCTTTCCGGCAGTACGCGTACAGCGTGCCTTCGAAACCAATATGGACATCATCCGGATGTGCCAGCGACGAATCCGCGTACCGGACTACTGGCACGGGGATTTCCTCTCGATGCTGGGTTCGGTACGCACCGGCGAGAAACGCATCCATGACATTTTCCGCAAGTACGGGAGACACGTGCTGAAGCGCTTCGTCGATCAGTGGTTCGATTACAGCGAACAGCGTATGCGCCAGGCGATCTCCTCACTGCCAGCGGCGACGATCGAGCGCGAGAGTTTCCATGATCCCATCCCGCCCTTTCGCGACGAACCGATCCCGGTGCGCACCAAACTGACCATCGATCCGGCAGCCGGCACGGTAGAGATCGATCTCACCGCAAACATTGATTGCATGGACAACGGGCTCAATCTTTCTGAAGCCTGTGCGATCAGCAATTCAGTCGCCGGCGTCTACAACTGCCTGCCCAGCGACATCCCGCGCAACGGTGGCTCCTATCGCTGTATCCGCATGAAGCTCCGCGAGGGCGCCGCGATCGGCAAGCCAAGCTTTCCGCACAGCTGCTCGGTAGCCACTACCAATGTCTCCGAACGACTGCTCAACAACGTGCAGGCCGCACTGGCCGGCCTCGGGGAAGGCTATGGCCTTGCGGAAGGCGGCATCGGCATGGGCGCCGGGATGTCCGTGATTTCGGGTCGGGATGCACGCCACGCCGATCACGCCTATGTGAACCAGCTGATCATCGGCGGCAACGGCGGCCCGGGGTCACCGGATTGTGACGGCTGGATCACCTACGGGATCCCGGTGGTAGCAGGCTTGATGTATCGGGACAGCGTGGAGATTAGCGAACTCTCCTACCCCATCCACTACCGCGAGCTGCGCCTCAGTCAGGACACGATGGGGCCAGGGCGCTACCGCGGAGCACCGGGGGTGCTGCTCACGTATGGGGCCAGCGAGCACCCGATGACCGTCGTGTTCGCAGCGGATGGACAGGTCACCCCGGCGCGGGGTGTTCGCGGTGGCGGCAACGGCAACGTCGGTCGCATAGAACTCATCGACGAACAGGGCAATGCTACCCGCATGCCGAATGTGGGCCAGATCGAAATCCGGCGCGGCCAATGGTTACGCGGACTGGATACGGCAGGCGGTGGCTACGGTGATCCGCTCGAACGGGATCCTGAGCAGGTGCTTGAGGACGTCATCGAGCGCTACATCACGACGACGCATGCGAAGGACGTGTACGGTGTCGTATTCACCGGCAGTGCGGATGATGAGACCCTGCGCATCGACGGGGCAGCGACCTCGCTCGCCCGCGCGGGCCTGCGACCGATGAAAACCCTCGCATGAGCAACGTGGGGGTGCCGCTGCGGGCGGTTCCAGCCGAGGATGAGCGCCTGCCCTTCATCCTCGGCTTCCAGCGAATCGCAGAGAGTACCGCCCGCAACACACGTTTCATCGAGCGCGGCAGGGGTATTTACGTCTACGACAGCGATGGTCGCGAATACATCGAAGCCACAGCTTCGTTCTATGTCGCCTCGCTGGGGTATCAGTGCGAGGAACTGATTGACGCCATTGCCGCCCAGTATCGCAAGCTCCCGTTCTTTGTCTCGGCGCTAAATCGCACGCCATCGGTCTCGCTGGAACTCGCAGAAAAACTCATCGAGCGGGTACCGGTCCGCAACGCACACCTGCTCTTCGCGAGCACCGGCTCCGAGGCTATCGACTTCATGCTGAAGCTGTTGCGCTTTCAGGCAGTCGCCCGCGGCACGCCACAGCGCCGAACCGTTATCGGACGCCACGGCAGCTACCACGGGGGCACGCTTGGATCGGCAAGTCTCACCGGTGGGCATCATGAGGAATTCGGCCTGCCGCTCGACGGCTTTCGGCATGTCTCGCAACCTGACTATCACGGCCTGCGCGAGCCCGGCGAAACGCCCGAGGCCTTTTCACAGCGCCTCGCGCAAGAACTCGCGAGCCTTATCGAGCGCGAACCCGCCGACAGCGTAGCTGCCTTCTTCGCGGAACCGGTGAGCTTTTCCGCTGGCTTCAAGCTGCCACCCGCAAGCTACTTCCCGGCCATCGCGCAGGTGCTGCGGGAGACGGGCGTGGATTTCGTTGCCGATGAAGTCGTCACCGGGATTGGCCGGACCGGCGAGTGGTTTGGCTGTGACAGCCTCGGTCTCGAACCCACCCATGCCGTGATGGCCAAGGCCATCACAAGCGGCTACTTCCCGCTCTCGGTGCTCGCCATTGGACCCGGGCTTTATGCCGATCTGGAGCGCGGCTCGGAAGCCGTCGGCACCTTCGCCCATGCGGGGACCTATGCTGCCCATCCGGTCGGGGCGGCCGCCGCACTGAAGGTGCTGGAAATCATCGAGCGGGACCAACTCCTCGCGCATGCCGCGAACATGGGCGAACGTTTGGCGCGGGGCCTGAGCAAGCTCTCCGGGCATCCGCTGGTGGGCGAGGTGCGTAGCTTGGGGCTTGCCGGCTGCCTCGATTTTCTCAGGCGCGGCTCGGACGACAATCTGGTGAACGACGAGGCGGACGCCAACACCGCATGCCTCACTGTCTATCAGGCCCTGCTTGAACTCGGCGTCGTAGGGCGCCCTGCCGGCCGGAGCCTCGTGCTTGCGCCGCCGCTCATTGTGAAAGCTGCGGAAATCGACGAGATCTGTGCACGTCTTGCCCGCGCACTTGAGATGGCCGCAATCAGGCTGCGCTAGCCCGGGGCCCCGGCGGGTCCATCGCAGCGTGTTCGTTCCGGCACCGCAAAGAGCGCAAACGCATCCCGGGACTACTTTAGCCTTGCCGTGGAGGTTCGCCCTTCCTGGCGCCCGCGGCTACTGCTCTGCTTTCCAGAGGATTCCCTCATGAGTCCCCCCGCGCGAGCCCGCAGGTCTGCGCGGCAGACTGGACTTGGCTCACGCTCATTTAGGTGATCAAGCGATCTCCGGCACGCGGTGGTGCCAAGGCGCTTCAGCTTCAAGTTGCGCTGCAAGTCGAAGGATTGTCGCTTCATCGCCATAGCGTCCGATTAACTGCACGCCGACCGGCAGACCCTCATCGGTCCAGTGCAACGGCAGACTGATCGCGGGCTGACCGGTCATGTTTGCCACCGACGTAAACTTGGGTATGTCCCCAATACGCTGGGTCGCCTGTCTGGGATGCGCAGGGTCGAAATCGAACCAGCCATTCGGCTGCGGAGGCTGCGTGGTGGTTGGCGTGAGCCAGACATCATGGCTATCGAAGAAGGGCGCGACGGCTCGTGCCATCTCCTGTACGTCCTGAATGGCGAGGAACAGGTCGGAAGGACGCCGCGACTGATCGAGCATGAACATCTTCCACGTGTGAGCTTCGAAGTCCTCTGGCCTCGGCTCACGCCCCAGACGTCTGGCCCAATCCCGGATTGCCCATGCGACCATGCCGAGCCAGATCGTCGTGAAGACCTCGCTGAAGCGCTGGGCGTCCACCGCCGGCGAGGCTTCCTCGACGTCGTGCCCCAGTGCCTCGCAGAGCCGAGCAGCCTTGTTCACCGCACGGTGACAATCAACATGGACGTCCGCCTCCGCCAGCGGGCGGGTGCTGAAGGCGATGCGTAGTCGACCCGGATCGGCCCCGACCTCGGCCGCGAACGGACGCTTGGGCGCCGACGGGAAATACGGCGCACCAGCGTCCGGCCCCGCCGTGCAATCGAGAATTGCCGCGCTGTCGGCGACGGTGCGCGTCACGACATGCTCGCAAATGAGACCGGCTCCCATATCGCCATAGAAAGGCCCGAGGGGATTCCGGCCACGGGTGGGCTTGAGTCCGACGACACCGCACCAGGAGGCGGGACAGCGGATGGACCCTCCGCCGTCATTCGCGTGCGCGGCTGCGACCATTCGTGCGCCAACTGCTGACGCCGAGCCACCAGACGAACCACCGGCCGAATAGGCCGGATTCCACGGATTGCCGGTCGGCCCGAACAGTTCGGGCTCGGTGGTGGGCTTCGAGGCGAACTCCGGGGTGTTTGTCTTCCCGACGATGATGAAACCGGCACGGCGATAACGCGCTACCAATTCACTGTCTCTCGGGGAAACGTAGCCCCGCAGAAAGCGGGAGCCCTCGGTGAGGGGCGTGCCTTCGTACTCGGCCAGGAAGTCCTTGATCAGGAGCGGCACGCCGCCGAATGGTGTCGAGGGATCCACGCGCTTCGCATCGGCCCTCGCCCGGTCGAACAGGGTCAGGACCACGGCGTTCAGTCGTGGATTCATCCGCTCGATCGCAGAGACTGCCGCGTCGACCATCTCGGACGCCGAAACTTCTCCGGTTCTGATGAGCCTGGCCTGCTCGACCGCGCTAAATTGCATCAAATTCTTCATTTAGGCGCCGTCTCCTTGATCGTCTTCATTTCGCCGCGTCACGCGGCAGTGGCCGCAGCGAGATAGGCAGCCTCATCGAAATTCGCGGGATAGTCGAAATCACTGACGGTAATCGTGCCCTCACGGATGAGCTTCTCGGCGTGTGGTCCGCGATTGATCATTTTCAGCGGCGGTCGCATCGCCTTCCTTTCGGCGCGCAAGCGCGCCGTAGCCTCAAGGTCGACCTCGTAACGCCGCCCCGGATCGTCGACGGTGCGAAGTTCGACGCCATAGTCCTCGTGCGCACTCGCCAAGGAGACGAGGCCTCGCTGCACGTCGAGCCGAACCATTTCCGGAACGCGCGCCAGTGGATCACCCCAGCCGCCACCGCCAGGCGTCAGGATCCGAACAATGTCGCCCGCCTTGACCGGGATCGCTTCCCGCTTGAAGAAGATTTGCTGCTCACCGGGCGTGCCCGGATTCACGATTGCCCCACCGGATCGGCCGGCGCTGCCGCCGTTCACGCCAAAGCAGGAGAAGATCGTGCGATAGGACACCGTGAGGAAGTGGCCGTCGACGAGAATCTCGACGTCCTTCAGGTAGCCCAGCCCACCTCGAAACGCGCCCGGACCACCGGAATCAGGGAACATGCCGACCCGGTGCACGATCACCGGGAAACGCTGCTCGATAAACTCGCTCGGCAGATTCTTGGAATGCGGCACCAAATCTACCGTGTCCGTGCCGTCCGCGAAGGGACGTGCGCCTGAGCCCGCGCCGAAAATCTCGCGATAGAGGAAGTCCTTGCCGTCCAGATCCTTGCCGAAGAAGCCATAGAGCTGGATGCACTGGGAGTCGCCGACCATCTGGCCGCCAGTTGCCTTTGCCATTGCGGCCATATAGGCCCCAATCATGCGCAGCATGCAGTCCATGCGATCAGCGCCGGCCGCCGGATACTCGGCGGACAGCACCGTGCGCGGCGGAAGATACGCCTTGAACACGCGCGTCAGGCCCTCGTTCACGATCATGCCCGGCACCTGCGCCTTCACGAAGCCTCCAAGCCACTTGGAGTAATGCCGACCATCCATCACCCAGTTGACTGGCCCTGCGACCTGCGCGTCCGTACCGGCGAAGTCGACGATGATCTTCGTCGGATCCTTGCGGACGGTCAGCATGAGTTTCACGGGACGGTCGAGGTCGATACCGTCCGTCTCCAGAAAATCTTCGCCCACGAATTCACCGTCAGGAAAGTGCGGCAACGCGTCCTCGCGGACGATTTCCTCGCAGCGATCCATGATGCGGTAGAACCCCGCCTCGACGATGTCCGTACCATAGCGACGGCACAATTCCTCCACGCGGCGTTGGATGATGCGGGTCGCGCCGACGAACGCATCGATGTCGCCCCTGAGGTCGTCGGGATAGCGACTATTGCGGAGGATCACCTTCCACACGTCGGCATTGCGTACACCCCGTGCGTACAGCTTGATCGGCGGGACCTGAATGCCTTCCTCAAAAACCGTGGTCGCCGTCAACGACCAGCTCCCGGACATCTTTCCGCCCACATCGTTGCAGTGTCCAAAAAGCTGCGCAAAGGCGATGAGCCTAGCATCAGAGAAGATGGGAACGACGACGCAGAAGTCTGGCAGATGGCCGATGGTCCCGCTCGACTCATGGATATCGTTGTAGAGGAAGACGTCTCCCTCCTCAATTTCGTTCAGGGCGTAGTAGTTCCTGATCGGGTCCGCCGTGGCGGCCCAGGACACGCGCGTCACCGAATTGCAATCGATGGTGTTTAGCGAGGCGCGGTAATCGTGCTGCTCCCGGACGATGGTTGACACGGCAGTCCGCTCGACCGCGGCTTCGCCCTCGTCGATAGCGGCCTCCAGTGCCCACTCCAGGACGTCGAGAGTGACGCTGTCTATCGTGTCTTTGAGCGCTTGAATTCGCGGCCAATGGACATCATCGCGCACGAAGCAGGATTTGCGGAATGGCGCATAGTCTGCCGTGAAGTACGGCGCCTCGTCGAAAATGCGGACGCCACTATCGTCTGAATTACTACGGTTACCATCAGCCATGGATCAAGCCTCCCGGTGTTGATGAGTGATGATGATCTGTCCGGCGCTGTCGAGAACGGCCTGCCAACCCGGCTCCACAACCAGCGTCGAGTCGTACTGCTCGATGATGCAGGGTCCGGCAACACCGACACCAACGGGCGCCAGCGAACGCTCATAAATGGGGAGATCCACCTCGCCCACGTTCCTGAAAACCCCACGCCGGACGTCCTTGCGCGCGCTGGACCAGGAGCACCCCTGTCGCTCCTCAAGCGGGGTCACCAGCGGCGGGAAAAGTCCGTACCCGGTCGCGCCAATATTCACGACCTCCACCGGGTGACGCCCCTCGTATTCGTAGCCAAAGCGATCGTCGTGCGCGCGATGAAAGGCCTTAATCGACTCGCGGATCGCCGTTTCGTCGAGGGCCACGCCCTGGACATTTATCGGGACGCGCACCTCATAGGCCTGACCGGCGTACCGCATATCCGCAAAACCGGTGACCGCTGTGTCCGTCCCCGTAAAGCCTTCACGCTCGAGATCATTCAGGACTTGCGCGTAGATGCCCGTGAACTCCCGGATAATCCGCGACATATCCAGCGCGTCCTCGCGTTGCACATCGGTGATCACACGATCGGAACGTACGTTGGTCGCGAGCAGGCCCTCCGCCGAGGTGACGCCGGGAGACGGCGGGGCGATCACCGTCTTTATGCCCAGCGATTCGGCGACGAGGCAGGCATTCAGGCCCCCTGCCCCGCCGAACGCCATGAGCGCGTAATCGCGCGGGTCCCGGCCGCGCTTCACGGACACGACGTTAATACCCTGCGCAATATTGTTGGTCGCCAGATCCAGAATTCCCATGGCCGCGTCCTCGACGCTGATCCCGAGGGGCTCCGCAATTTGCAATTCCACTGCCCGCCGCGCAGCGGCAGGATCGAGTGCTATCGAGCCGCCGAGCAGATAGGAGGAGATGCGCCCAAGCACGATGTGGGCATCGGTCAGTGCCGGCAAGGTGCCTCCCCGGTTGTAGCACACGGGTCCAGGCTGAGCGCCCGCACTCTGAGGGCCAACGCGCAGGCTGCGACCTGCTGCGAGCCACGCGATCGACCCCCCACCCGCGCCCACCGTGTGCATGTCAATCATGGGCGCCTTGATGTTGTAGACGTCGATCCGGCCTTCCGTGAGCATGTTCGGCGTGGCGTGGTCGATGAGGCAGATGTCGGTCGAGGTGCCCCCGATGTCGATCGTGATGAGGTCGGGATGGCCGGCCGCCTTGCCGTAATAACAGGCCGTCACGATCCCCGCCGCCGGGCCCGACAGCACAGCAGCGATGGGCTGTGGCGCCATTTCGGAGGCTCGGATGATCCCACCGCTCGATTTCATCACATAGAGCCGTGCGTCGATCTCCGCTGCTGCAACGCGGCCCTGCAGGCTGTTGAGATAACGCGTGACCAGTGGCATCAGCCCGGAGTTGAGACAGGTGCTGAGCGTGCGCTCGTATTCCCGGTATTCGCGGATGAGGTCTGACGACACGGACACGAAGCATTCGGGGTGCACTTCGAGGATCAACTCGCGGGTCCGCTGCTCATGTGCAGGATTGCGATAGGAATGCAGGAAGGACACCGCTATCGCCCCAATGCCCATCGCCTTGAACTCGAGCGCCGCCTCCCGAACCGCAGCCTCATCGAGCGGGGCATGTTCTTCGCCCTTGAAATTCAGGCGTCCGCCGACCTCGCGGACCAGTTCGAGCGGCACGACCCGCGGCGGCTTCAACCACCAGGTAATGTCCCCAAACTCACCGGGCACGGTCTGCCGCCCCACCTCAAGCATCTCTCGATAGCCCAGAGTAACGATGAGACCCAGACGCGCATAGCGGGATTCCAGAATCGCGTTCGTCGCGACCGTTGTGCCATGGCTGATGAAGCTGACCTGAGCCGCATCCACGCCCACGTCCGCCAGCAGTTCGACAATGCCTTGGGTGAACGCCCGCGAGGGATCATCCGGTGTGGAGGAGGTCTTGCGTACGTAGCGCCGACCCGTCGCTTCATCAACGGCGACGACGTCTGTAAACGTGCCGCCGGTATCAACCCCGATTCGCCAAGCCATGTTACCTCCCGCAGAAAGGGACGTCGTTCACCGGACTGGACTGGAGCGTGTTCTTTCAACACCTTGTGCCACGAGCATGCCTCAGGGCCGGGACTCGCGGTACCCTCCAATTGGTTGATCAATTGAATTTCGAGCGCGGCCGGAGTGAGCGCTGCGGATGCGGATGCCAATCCCGGAGCGTTGTCAGGGGTAGCGATCTAGCGCGCACTCAAACTCGCCATGCTTATCAAATGCTGGGGGACGTCGCGTGACTTCTAATGAACATGGCGCATAGTTCTAATCGCCGCGTGAATACTTGGCCTGCTCACCCTCTTGCTGCGTCAATCGCGGGTGATAAGGCCGCATTGCGGACGCTCGTGGCGGGTGGTCTCTGGATAGGTACGCGACTAGAGGCGGCGGCCCGATCTTTCCCCTCGAGTAACAAACAAGGTATGTCACTAAAACCCCGCTAGCGGGGTTTCGTTGGCGAGTTCCACTCAAACCAGCCGCACCGCTCCCGGATATTGCGCCACGGTCGGGTCGCTCGTCAGCAGCGTGATTCCCTCCACCAGCGCTTGCGCAACGAGAATCCGGTCGAAGGGGTCTTTGTGAATGGGCGGCAATGTGTCGAGGGCAACCGCATGTTCGCTGCCAATCGCCAACTCCTGATAACCGTTATCCAACAGGCCTCGACGCAACAGCCTGGCATCGGCGTGAAAGTCCTGTCGTCCCAATCCCTGCTTGATCGCGATCTCCCACAGGCTGGCGGCGCTAAATAGCAACTCATGTTCTGGCGCCTCGAGCCAGCCGCGTGCTGCCACCGAAAGGCGATCTGGGTCACCAGCTGCCCAAAGCAACAGATGCGTGTCCAACAAGAGTTTCACGCTTTATCACCGAAAAGCTGTTCGATTTCCGAACCAGCCATGCGATCGAAATCCTCCGGTACCGTCATTTGACCTGAGAGAAAACCGAGACGCTTTTGCTGCCCCGGCTCCGGCGCGTTCAGGGGAATGACTTTAACCAGTGGCTTGCCCGCTTTGGCGATGACGAAAGGCTCGCCCTTGGCGCACTGCTCCACCAATCCGGACAAGTGGGTTTTGGCCTCGTGAATGTTGACGGTTCGCACAGGAGTCTCCAAAAAGGCTTAGTTCAATTAGTTTAGTTTATTTGGAAAGGATGGAGTTGGGGGCGATTCATAACCGTGCCGTTGAGGAGCAGTCGCCCCCCGTATTTGCCACGCCTAAGATCTTCACGGGCAGCCCGACAATCTCGAAAATCTCTATCCCATAGACGAGGGCTCGGATATTCCTCCGAGCCCTTTTTCTTGCCTGAAATCCCCGCTACACGCGGGGTTCCGGCCACCTGTGCTGCGGGTGGCCAACAGCCGAAACGCCCGAAATCGGCCACTTTCTCCGCCAGAGCTGTCTCTTTTCTCTGTTTCGCCTGCGGGTGGGCGCAGATGGCGGCCGAAGAAAGATCCACAACTTACGAACGCCGGTTCGTTGCCAATCGAGGCCGCCAGTCAGGCATCGAACGGTACCAACGCGGTAGCAAACCTACCCGCCTTGCTCCATCATGAAACGTCAAGATGAATCTCGGGAGATGGCCATGACGACTGCTGCCCGCGAAAAGTTTTCCTCCCAGGCCGCGCCCGAGGTGCTGGCGGCGTTGCGCCAGATCGCAGAAAGCCAAGGCCGTCAGTTCCAGGCGGTGCTCGATGACGCCCTGCGCGACTACATCGACCGGCTGTTGGCGCCGACTTAAAACTGAGCCACTGTGCCGACTCAAAAATGAGCCAGGGGTGGAAGCCAACCCTGAAGGGTGTGGCTGTGGATAAGTGTAGCTATTTGTTTGCTGTGGTGTCCTCCTTGGCCGCATCTGCGGCGGGCAGTGGTGGGCTCAGATCTCATCTTGAGCTGCCTCAGATTTGAGGCCTTTGCGCGCCTGCTCGCGCGCTTTGATGCGTCTCTTCGCCTCGGCTGTACTACGGCTGAAGCGGATCGACTCGTTGCCGGTCTCGACGATGTGGCAGTGGTGCGTCAGACGGTCCAATAGCGCGGTGGTCATCTTCGCGTCTCCAAACACGCTCGACCATTCTCCGAAGTCCAGATTCGTGGTGACCATCACACTGGTATGTTCGTAAAGTCGGCTGAGTAGGTGGAACAGCAGCGCGCCGCCGGCCTGACTGAATGGCAGGTAACCGAGTTCATCAAGGATGACCAAGTCGATGCGTAGCAGACTTTGCGCAATGCGCCCGGCCTTGCCCTGCGCCTTTTCCTGCTCCAACGCATTGACCAGATCGACCGTCGAGTAGAAACGCACGCGCTTGCCATAGCGGGTGATCCCTGCCACGCCGATAGCGGTCGCCAAGTGGGTTTTGCCGGTGCCGGGGCCGCCCACCAGCACGACGTTGTGAGCGTCGTCGGTAAAGCTCGTGGTGGCTAGTTGGCTCACCAGTTTGCGATCGACTGGCGAGACCTCAAAGTCGAAGCCTGCGATGTCTCGATGCACGGGGAAGCGGGCTGCATGCATCTGATGATTGACCGAACGCATCGCCCGGTCGGTCTCCTCAGCAGCCAGCAGATGTTCGAGCAGCCAGCGCGAGGAGTCGAGTCCGGCATTGGTGCCTTGCTCGACCAGTTCTGCCCAGGCGCCGGCCATCCCGTGCAGGCGCAACTGTTTCAGTTCAACTCCCACATCACGCCTCATGCGGGATCTCCTCACTCGTGTCGGTCCGCAGACTGTCGTAGCGTGCCGTGTCGGCGAGTGGGGGCACCGACACCTGTAACGAGGTGGCCGCCGTAGGTGGGGCTGGCGCGGCGTTCAGCCGTGCCAACACATTGATGACATGCTCGACGCTCACCTTGCCGGGAGGGCCAGTCTCGAGTGCCAACTCCACCGCGACCAGCACCGCTTCCAGCCCGGCCGTCAACACAATCGCCAGCACTTGGGCCATCACCCGGTCCCCACCCGGGTGACGGAGCAATCCGCGTCGCAGGCGTTGCAGAGGCTCCGGCATATCGATGAACGGCGCGCCGTTCCGCAGTGCGCCCGGTTTACGCTCCAGCAACGGGATGTAGTGCTGCCAGTCGTACCGCGTCTCACCGTTGTTGCGCAGACGCTCGTGGTGCGCAATGACGTGGTCGTCCGCGACAATCACGACGCTGCCCGGATAGAGTCGCGCGCTGACCATCTGACCGAACCACTCGCACGGCACTGAGTAGCGATTCCGCGCCACCGACACCAGACAGGTGCTGGATACCCGGGCCGGTTTCTCAACGTAACCGTCGAATGGCGTCGTCATCGGCATCAGGTGCGCCTGTTCGTGCTCAAGCACCTCGGCCACACTGAACTGCTCATACTCGGGATGACGCACGTCATCCCACAACGCACGGCACTGTTGGCCGAGCCATGCGTTCAGTTCAATGAAGCTGCCGAACCGCTGGTTGCCCGCGTCCATCCACACGCGCCGCCGGCTGTCCTGCACGTTCTTCTCAACAACTCCCTTCTCCCAGCCGCTCGCCACATTGCAGAAGTCGGGGTCGAACAGATAATGCGCGCACATCGCCGCGAAGCGCTCGTTGACGGTCCGACCCTTGCCCTTCCGGACCTTGTCGACTGCCGTTTTCATATTGTCGTAGATGCCGCGACGAGGGATCCCGCCCAGTGCCGCAAAGCTTCGGGTATGCGCATCAAACAACATCTCGTGACCCTGACTCGGATAGGCCACCAGCCAAAACGCCCGACTCGCACATAACTTCAGATGCGACACCTGCACCCGGTAGTAGATGCCACCGACCACCAACCCTTCCTCGCTCCAGTCGAACTGGAACGCTTCGCCCAGCCCAAAGGACAATGGCACGAAAGCCTTTACCAACGCCGCCTGACCTGCGCCCTCCCGCCACGCGCGGATGAAGTCAGTCACCCGCGAGTAGCTGCCGGCGTAGCCCGCACGCTTGATCTCCTGATAGAGCGCCTTGGCCGTGCGACGCTCCCGCTTCGGCCGATGCGCATCGGCCTTCAGCGCCTGCTTCAAATGGGCATGGAATGCCGTGATTTTAGTGGGCTGAACTGCCCGTCGATACCGAGGGCCGTCACCCACCTCGCCACGCAACCATTTCGCGACCGTGTTGCGCGACAGTCCCGTCGTGCGCGCGATCTCGCGCTCCGACATATTTCCGCGGCGGCTCATCCGCCGAATCCTGCCAATCATGTCCATGGTGATCACTCCTTTACCCCTGCTGCTCAAATATTCAGCAGGGTAGGTTGAACACCTGGCTCAATTTTCGGTCGGCACGACCCTCATAGGTGGCTCAGTTTTCGGTCGGCGCCAACACCCGCACTTGGCGGGATCGCTTGGAACGTCTTGGAACCCCTTGGAAGGGTTAATGGAGGCTGGGGTCTCTACCGAAAAATATAATCAACCATATATTTTTAATAGATTTTCTAAATCTAGAAAAAGCCTGTTACCCCGATTGTTACCCCTCTTGAATCGAGGCCAGCCTCTGTCAATTCTCAGGCACTGTTGGAACGCTTGGGAACATATTCCCTGAGTGGCTGATGCCTGATGAGGATCAATGTGCGTTACCGCTTCATTGCCAATGTCAGGACACCAGCAGCGACCAGAAAAATGCCTACCCACTCACGCATAGCTGGACGTTCACCAAGGAACATGACCGCGAAGAGCGCGACAAGAACCACACTGAATTTGTCTACCGGAGCGACTTTCGAGGCGTCTCCGATCTGAAGCGCCCTGAAGTAGCAAACCCAAGAGGCGCCAGTAGCCAGACCGGACAGTCCCAGGAAGAGCCATGTTTTCGCCGACATCAGCAGCGGGTTGCTCCATTTGCCGGTAACCCAGATAAAGCCCGAAAGCACAAAAGTGATGATGACCGTGCGGACCAGCGTCGCCAGATCGGAGTCGACGCCTCTAATGCCAATCTTGGCGAAGATCGCGGTCAGCGCAGCGAATCCAGCTGATAGCGCCGCCCAAAAGAACCATCCGTTCGAGGTTGTCATAATCTGCCTAGGGTGATGTTTACAAAACGCCACTACGCTCGCCATCGACGGACGAATATCACCTCATGATGGTAGCCGAAAGTGAGTGGAACATCGGAGACGGGGGTGATGATGTTTGTGGTCGAACGTTTGGCCCAAACCCAGGGCCAGGACCGATTGGGGAAATCGTGTAGCAAGGCCAGCACTACTCAATGCTCGTGCCGATGATGGACGTCGGGGAAATGGGCATGCCTGTGCTTGATAGGCGCATGCTGATGCCAGTGGGTATGTCGATCGTCACCTGACTCCAGGGAGTCGTGGCTGTGCTGGTGGTGCTCGTCGTGCAGGTGCTCGTGTTCGTGCTCCAGCAGCTCGTGGAGATGGTCATGGGAATGATGCTCGGTAAGATGGAGCCATATGCCGATTGCCATCAAGCTTCCGGCCAACAATAAAGGCAGGGTTACCGGCTCTCCCAGGAGCACTGCCAACATAGCTCCAAAGAAAGGGGCTACGGAGAAATACGCGCCCGTGCGTGCAGTGCCAAGATCTCGCAAGCCGACGACGAATAAGCAAGGCTTACACCATAGGCAAGCACTCCGAGGAGCATTGCGCCAAGAATGTCCAATGAGGACGGGAAGTGCGCGCCAACCAGAACGGCAAGGCACAGATTCACCACTCCGGCTGTGAGCCCTTTGACGGTAGCAATCCAGGTGGCATCCGTGAGCGACACCCGACGGGTCAGATTGTTGTCGAGGCCCCATGCGATGCACGCGCCAAGGATCGCCAGGGCGGGCCACATGCCCTCCCATTGCAGTTTCCCTGGCCAACTCAAGACTGCCGCACCGACCAGCACCAACGCCATGCCAATGGCAATACGCCGATCAAAATTCTCGCGGAAGATGAACCAGGCCAGTAGCGCCGTAAACGCGCCTTCTGCATTCAACAGCAAGGACGCGCCCGAGGCCCCCATTCGGCTCAGCCCGAACATCAACAGGACAGGAGCGCATACACCGCCTGCGACCACGGCCCCCGCAAGCGACAGCGCCTCGCTGCGCGGCAACCGAACAGAAGCTGCACGGTTAAGCCAACGATAGATCCCTAAACCCAGCCCGGACCCCATATAGAGCAGGCCAGCCATCATCCACGGACTGACGTCATCGAGTAACAGTTTGGCGAGCGGCGTTCCTGCCCCGAACAGGAGCGCAGCCGTCAGTGCCGCGAGGACACCTCGGCGACCTGCACCGTAGAACAGTTTCATGGGAATAAGAGCGCTCTCAGCCGGAGCGGACCCGGGCACAGAGCCGCCCGGACCCCGCCGACATCGTGCCTGAATTACGAAGCACCGCTACCCTGCTTCGTACGAATGACGTCGACAGGTTGCCGGATTAGGTTGGGATACCTCCGACCTGATGTCGAGACCGCCAAGCTGCCCAAACCTAAAGGCGTCCAGCGTGATGTCGAGAGCCTTCATCGCTGTTGCTGGATGCCCATCCAAGGAAGAGAGCGGCTAGGTTCCGCTGCCATGTCACGGAACCTGATCGCAAGCTTGACCTTCCGACATTCAACACAGTGCCACTTGAGTCGATTCTCCTGAGTACTCTTCATTGCGCAACCGGATGTGAACCCGTGTGATAGCGCAATTCCACACGCGATCCGGCCTCAATTCTCTCTGGAATGTTCCACAAAAATGTCGACTTTCCCAGGACCGTTTGCGGTAGCGGCGTCGGCATCATGGCGACACGCTCGACAATGATGGAATCCCCGAGGGACGAAAATGCTTCAATGTCCACGTGCCCGGAGCCTGCACTTTTATTGAATGGTCGTCGCAATGCATAACCCCTGAGCTTTCGTCTCCCGGAATCATCAACTATCGCGGCTTGGATCGAGACCAGGCTCGACGGCTTTACCACCAGTGCAATTCTTGCTTCCGGCTCATGCGCAAGCGGAGCCGCAAGCAGGCTTCCTGTTGTCGAGAAAAGCGCAGTAGCGCATATGACCTTGAGTATTGAGTTCATGATGAAATTCTCCTTCAACGTACCTATAAAACGATCCGGAACCTAAGTTCCGCAATCCCCTAAGCAGGCTCAAGAGCGCAAGGGTGATCCCTCTCCAGCAATTCAATCTGGAGTGTCGAATGCCCAATTCCATAGCGATGTGACAGATCTTTCGAGAGAGCTTCAAGCCACTGATCGCCCGGGTGTCCCGTACTCATCACCAGATGCGCCGTCAGCGCGACTTCCGTGGTACTCAGCGCCCAGATGTGCAAATCGTGGACGTTGGTCACCGCAGGCTGCCGCTGCAAAAAGTTCAAGACTTCGTTGCTGTCCATGCCTTTCGGCACTGCGTGCAGGGAAAGCAGAGCGCTTTCACGGAGCAAGCCCAAGGTGCTCCAGAGAATGACGAGAAGTATTGCCAGGGACAAAGCTGGATCTACCCAGAACCATCCGGTTCTAATCATGATGAGGCCACCGATAACCACTGCCAGGGAAACGGCTGCGTCTGCCGCCATGTGCACAAAGGCGCCACGAATATTCAAGTCGTGGCTGCGTCCTCGAAAGAAGAACATGGCGGTTATCGCGTTGATTCCAACCCCGATGAGAGCGACCACAATAACCTGCTCCCCGGCGACTGCCGGCGGCAGGGTAAAACGCTGCAAGGCTTCCCAGGCAATACCCCCAGAGGCCACCAGCAGGAACATGGCGTTGCCGAACGCAGCAAGAATGGTCGCGCTACGCAGCCCATAGGTGAAACGCGGCCCGCGTGCGCGCCGCGCCAGCCGGAAAGCCGCCCACGCCATGGCAATCCCCACGACGTCACTGAAGTTGTGCATAGCGTCTGCGACAAGGGCAGTTGAATGGGCTGCAAGGCCATAGACGACCTCCACCACAACGTAGCCGAGATTTAACGCAATGCCGATCGCAAAGGCTCGACCGTAGCGCTGCGGATCAGTCGCGAGATGGTCATGACCGCCGTGCTGGTGGCTGGCTGCGGCCATCACCGCGACTCCGGAATTGCTGGTGAATCGTTCCAGAGAAGACCAGCAGATAGCAGTAAGGTGCAATAGGCGCGAACCGCATCCGCCCGAATCTGATTCTCAGTCTCGGCAGCCTTGAGCGCTTGTCGGCGCGCGAGCAGAAGCGTCTGCAGGTCTTCTTCGCCGAGCTCATAAGCCTTTTGCGCCAGCGCTGCATTGTCGCGGTGCAGCGCCAGGGTATTCCGGGCGAGATGCCAGTGCTCGTAGGCTCCGCGGGCGGATGCATAGGCGGAATGTGCCATGCCTCGCGTTCCCATTTCGATGACCAGTTTGCGCTCACGAATTGCATTCTCGTTGGCGACCTGGCGCTGGACTTCGAGCGTCCGACGCTCACCCGGGAATGGAATACTGACAGTCCCGCCGACGATGTTCTCGTCACCATACGCTTCACTCGAAACATAGACGCCGAACGTAGGGTCGGGCAGGCGATCGGCCTCGGCGCGAACGACGGCTGCTTCCGCTCCAGCAAGTTCCGAGTGCGCCACTGCCATGGCGGCGCTTGCCGCAACGATGCGTTCCTGCCACCAGGAGGCATCATGCGGTGGACTAGCGGGCTCTGGTATCGGCATGACTGGCGGCAGCTGGTCCTTTCCAAAGCGCGCCAACAGCTTTGCCTTCGCGACGCCCTCCTTGGTATTGGCCGCGCTGACATCCCCTTCCAGATCATTGAAGTCCGCCTCGATAAGGCGCTGCTCGAGCAAGGCCGCATCACCGTGTTCCACGCGCGTCTTGACCGCTCGAAGACTGTCCAGCGCCAATTGCCGCTGTTGCAACAACACTTGCGTTGCGGAGTGCGCTGCCGACCAGTCAAGCCACAGATCAAGAAGATCCTGGGCAGCCTGACGTCGTACGACCTCGAATTTTCCCTCCGCGGCGGCACGAACTGCACTTGCCATCGATTGGTCAGCCCTGCGCTTGGCAGGCAACCTTACCTGCCGCTCAAGGGCGACGTTCCATTCATGTGAATCGGCACCACGCTCATATCGCCGATCCTGATAACTCAAGCGCGACGTCCATTCGTAGGGTGAGGCTTCCATTTGTGCCGCATCGACGCTCGCCGCCTCGAGTTCACTGCGCGCGCTCCGGACTGTCGGATCTTCCGAGATCCATTTCATTGCTGTTTCATCGGACAAAAGCGAGGGCGAGACGACAGGAATCGTGCCCGCCGAGGTCACCGCTGCATATGTAAGGAGTACAAGAAGGTATCCGAAGCGCTTCATCCAATTTGTCCTTCGCCGAGCAGGGGTGTGATCCAGTATCGAATGCAAGCTCCGGGCAATCTCTCGCGCAATTCTTCGATAAGGACGCGAGCCCCGCCGCCCTCCAGGATCACCTGAACCAGTACTGCATCGCCGCGTCCCAGTACCTGTTCCCTGGGGTCAAGCCCCAATTGATGACCACCATGACTGGCAGCCCTAGTGCTGGCAAATGTCTTGCCGACTGTACTCAGGAGCAGGTGATCGAGGAGTTGCTCTTCGATCTCTGGCGCTGCCAGCAAATGAAGGCAGACATCATTCATGAGACCTCCTCGGGAAGGCGAAGCGCTCGTACAGCATGGGCAGAAGAATCAAGGTGAGGCTTGTGGCGGTGATGAGCCCTCCGATCACGACAATGGCGAGCGGTCTCTGAATCTCGGATCCGGGGCCCGTAGCAAACAACAAGGGAACCAGACCGAAGGCTGTTATCGAAGCCGTCATCAGGATGGGACGCAGGCGTCGATGCGCTCCAGCGCGCACGCATTCTGCAATCGGCCGGCCCTCCGCGTGCAGTTGATTGAAGTAGCTGACCATGACCACGCCGTTAAGTACCGCTATGCCTAGCAACGCGATAAAACCGACCGAGGCTGGCACCGACAGATACTCGCCTGTCACCCAGAGGCCAAGCAGCCCGCCGACCAGGGCGAGTGGGATATTGCTGAGCACGAGCATTGCCTGCCTGACGGATCCGAAGGTGGAAAACAGCAGGACAAATATCAGTCCAAGGGCAATGGGTGTGACCAGCGCGAGCCGCGCTGCAGCGCGCTGCTGGTTTTCGAACTGTCCTCCCCAACTCAGGCGATAGCCAGACGGCAGGTCCACCTCGGCGGCAATCCGTCTCTGCGCTTCTTCAACGAAGCCGACCAGATCTCGACCCGTTACGTTGGCAATCACAACGCTGTAACGACTACCCAGTTCACGTTCAATCTTTACCGGGCCGACGGTCCTCTCCAGCTTTGCGACCGCAGTCAGCGGGACCGAATCGCCCGCCGGCGTGATGATGCGCATGGCGGCGAAATCACCGGGCGAGGTACGTAGATTTTCTTGCCCACGGATCAGCACCGGCACGCGCCGATTGCCTTCAATGATCGTTCCTGCAGGGGTTCCCTCAATCTGTTCACGAAGCCCGCTCTGGATATCTTCTGCTGACAGTCCGAAGCGACCCGCTGCCAGGCGGTCAACCTGCACGCGAAAATATTGCACCCCGTCATTGACGACGGTGTAGACATCCTGGTGACCGGGAATGGATTCGACGATGCTGACCATTTTCGCTGCCAGCTGGTTGAGCGTCGCGAGATCTGGTCCAAAGACCTTGATCGCAATATCACCGCGCACACCGATGATCATTTCGGATACGCGCATGTCTATGGGTTGCGTGAAACTGAAGCTGATGCCAGGCAAGGACGCAAGAACCTCTCGCAGCGCCTCAATCAATTCCTCCTTGGTCGCCATGCGCCATTCGCTGCGCGGCTTGAGAACGAGAAACGTATCGGTCTGGTTTAGCCCCATGGGATCCAGGCCAATTTCATCAGATCCAGCCCGGGCGACGATCCCTTTCACTTCCGGTACGCGCTTCATGATCTCCTGCTGAATCTTGAGGTCGAGCGCTGCTGTTTCTTCCAGACTCACGGAAGGCAGCTTTTCGATCCCGACGACAATATCTCCCTCGTCCATGACCGGAATGAAGGTCTTGCCTATGTTGAAGTAGATCAACGAAGCGCCGACCAGCAGTGCGGCGGCCGCCGTCCCGATCAGGCGCGGATGCCGAAATGCCCATTCAAGGCTGGGTATGTAGAGCCTGAGGAGATGTCGTGGGAGCCAGGGATCTTCGTGTTTGACCTCTTTAAGCAATAGCGAGGCCAGCACAGGGATTACGGTCAGCGACAAGATCAGGGACGCGGCCAAGGCAAAAACTATCGTCAGCGCCACGGGCACGAAGAATTTTCCTTCCAGCCCCTGCAGGGTCAGCAACGGAAGGAAGACTGTGATGATGATCAGGATGCCGGAGGTCACGGGAGTCGCTACTTCCCGCACGGCGCGATAGATCAGGTGCAAGCGGGGCAATTTGCCGGCGGTCGGATCATGGGCGAGATGCTGGACAATGTTTTCCACCACCACGACTGCACCATCGACAAGCATCCCGATAGCAATGGCGAGTCCACCCAGGCTCATGAGATTGGCTGACATGCCAGCCATCTGCATGAGAATGAATGTCGCCAGTGCGGCCAGCGGCAGAATAGCGGCGACGCTGACCGCCGCGCGTACATTCCCGAGGAAGATGACGAGCAGAATCAAGACCAGCAGGATCGCCTCCTGCAATGCCTTGGCGACGGTCCCAACCGCCTTGTCGACCAGTGCCGCACGGTTATAGAAGACGTTTATCACCGTGCCTGGCGGCAGGCTTCCCTGGATTTCAGTGAGCTTTCGTTCAACGCCGTGCACGACTTGCTTGGCATTGGCACCTGCAAGTCCGAGCACCAGGCCTTCCACAGCTTCAGCCTTTCCACTGTCGGTGACGACACCGTTACGCGACAACTCTCCGATTCGCACTTCTGCAACGTCACCAATACGGATCGCCTGGCTATCCTTGGTGCCGATGACTATCGCGCGCAAGTCGTCGACATCGCGGATATTGCTCTCGCTTCGGACCAACAGCACTTCACCACCTTCGCGCAGGCGCCCAGCACCATCGTTGCGGTTATTGGCCGCAATGCTTGCCTTCAAGGCCTGAGGCGAAATGCCGGCCGCTGCCATACGCGCGAGGTCCGGGATGACTTCATAAGTACGCGTGACACCGCCGAGCACGTTGACGTCGGCCACCCCTGGGACCGTCCTGAGTGCAGGACGAATCACCCAGTCGAGCATGGTCTTGCGCTCCATCAACGACAGGGTCGGGTTATCCACCGTGAATTGGAACATCTCGCCAAGTGGGGTCGTAATCGGCGCCATGCCGCCCTCAAGACCTTCCGGCAATTCACCAACGATTCCTGCCAGGCGCTCAGATACCTGTTGGCGAGCCCAGTAGATATCCGTGCCGTCGTCAAAGGTGAGCGTGATATCCGCGATGCCGTATTTCACCATTGAGCGCAGCATGTTCTGGTGGGGAATACCGAGCATTTCGGTTTCGATTGGGATAGCAATGCGTGACTCCATTTCCTCCGGGGTCATGCCTGCGGCCTTGAGAATTATCTTGACCTGGGTGCTGGCGACGTCTGGAAAGGCATCGATCGGCAGATGACGAAATGCATACCAGCCGCTTCCGGCGAGCATCGCGCTCAGGATCAGGATAAAGGCCCTCTGTGCAAGGGCGAACTGAATCAGTCGAGTCACCACCTCACTCTTCCTCCATGCCGCCTACGCCCTGCCAGGCGGCCTTGAGGGAGATCACACTGGTCGCTGCAATAAGCTGACCGGGTACAAGGTCACCTTTCACCTTCACACGCTGCGCATTATTTGCCACCAGCGTCACCGGGGTTGCCCTGAACTTGTCGCCTACGCGCACAAATACATAGGCTTGTCCGCCGTCGCGCGCGAGCGCCGCTAGTGGTAGCTCCCATGCGTCGGGCGCGACCGGTAACTCTGCCTGGACAAGTTCGCCGGGGCGCAGCCTGGCCCCCCTGTCGAGAACCTCGGCCCTTAAGGTCACCAGCTGCGTACCCGCGACTACCGTGCTCGCACTGAGTACTCGGGCGTCTATGCCGCCGCTCAATAACACATGGGTTCCGGGTGGCCACTGGGCGGCCTGCTGACCGGGCACCTGGATGTCGACCCGAAGTTGCTCGAACTGGGCAATACGCACCATTTGATCGGCAGCCGAGACTCGCTGTCCTGCCTTGATATCGATTCCGACAACGGTACCCGCCATGTCTGCGGTTACCGTCAAATCCTGATGCAGGCGTGCGCCTGTGGCCATGGCACGGATCTTCGCATCGCTGATGCCTGCGAGTTTCAAGGCCGCCTCAGCCTGGGCCTGCTCTGCTTGCGCATCGCTTGCCGCCGCTTCCGCCTCCTGTACTCGACGTGCAGGGATGATGCCGCTGCCCAGTAACGCTCGCTCGCGAGCCAATGTCTGCTGCGCCAGGCGCGCGTGGTTGGCCGCCTGGATGAGCCCGAGTTGCAGTTGACCGAGCTCCTGGCTGGCAAGTACGAGCAACGGGGTGCCGATCACGACGGACTGGTTCTCTTCGACCAGTATCTGCTTGATGAGCCCGGGCAGCGGTGCGCTTACGGCGCGCAGCGCGCTCGGAGGCAGTACAACCACTGCGGGAACGGTCAGTCCGCCATGAGCCTCCCTGGCTTCGATGGCGATCAACTCGATCCCCAACGCGCGCATCTGCCGGTCGGAAACTACAAATTCGTTGCTGCGCTCTTCCGCTGCCCCGTGGAACGGGGCAACAAGGGTAATCAGAGCCAGTAGAACGACACCAAATTGAGATTGAGGCACAGCCATGAAAGCCCTCACCGATTCCACAACACTGTTGAGTGAGCGGCATAGCGACGACCGGAATGTCGGTCTGCATGCGCCGCTGGAATGGATTCGCACCACCGTCAGGCGGCGCGCGGGAGGATCAGATGCGGAGGCGGGTCATCTGCACGATTGCAATGCTGGAATTGCGGATCGTGGTATAGGCTGGCAAGAAATCAGGAGCGGCCAAGGCGGCCGTGACCACGACGTGCGGGGCGACGCCGAAAAGTTTGGCAGCGAACAGGTTGGTGAACTTGTACGCCGACGGGAACGAACCGTTACCGTCGGCCTCCTGGTCGAGATTCAAGACATGATCGGAATGACCATGCTCAACATCCGTCGCCAATTGACCCGTGGCTTCGTGCGCATCGGCCACCATCGGCTCGTGCTTATCACGATGGCCGACATGGTGAAATATCACCTCATCGCCCTGACCGGGCATCACGACGACCTCGCCTGCCGCATGGTCGTTGGTGACCGCAGCCAGTACGGCGAAGCTGCTCAGGCCTGTTGCCGACCAAAGATAGGCCAGCAGGCAGAACCAGTAGATGCGTTTCCTGTGAGTTCGCATTTCGCTCGGATAGGGTCGGTTTGGCTGCCAAGGTTAGGCAGCTTGGAGCCTAGCAAGGCCGTAATGTTAAGGTCAATGAACATTTTGGAATTCAGACTATGTGGCCAAGGACACTTTGCCAACGGCAGGTCCTCCTGAGTTTCATTGCCAAATAAACGCAGTGGGTTTGGGTTGGTTCATCTGTGAGCAGCTGTATCCCGCGTTGTAACTTGGAAATGGCTAGACCGTCGTGCTTGCGAAACAGTTCCTGCGACGGCGCCCTAATGAACCCAAGAGCCGTGCGAGAAATGGGGATAGGGATTGAATTCTCGCGCTTCATGCATTGCGCTCTTATCGTCCTAGGTAAACGGTAGTGATGGCTTCACGTTCATGTCCCAGTTCCTGGCTGATGGTCAGGCGCGCGGTGTGGTCGAGGGCCCGTTGGGCCTCCGTCAGGGTTTTGGATGCTGGGCCTCCGGCGGCGGGGCTCGGCCAGCCGGTGAGTTCGTTGTAGCGCTGCTGGGCATAGGCATGGCGCAGCCCATGCAGCTTTGAGAGTCCCGCGCGGCTGGTATGTCCTTCGTAGATCCGAAGCTGCTGGACGTAGTTCCGATCTGCAGGGATGAGCGATCCGCGTCCGGCCAATCTACGGGCGCGGTCGAGGACTTCGCGCTCGGCCGCCGTGCGGATCGGGATTTCCCGCGCCTTCCCGCCTTTCGTCCATGAATCCTTGAGCTGCAAGGTGTCGCCCCGGTCGGCATAGCTCGGGCTGAACTTTATGGCTTCCTCCCGACGCAACCCGAACGCGGACTGCAACTCAAGGCTCATCCGCACGAAGTCGTCTTTCACCTTGGTGAGCGAGTCGGTCATCAGCGTTTGAGCCTTGCTCTCGCCGGTGACATAGACCCGATCAGGGATCCCGTAGTGGTCGTTCGTGCGGGCGATGACGTTCTGCTTGTTCACCTTCTCCGCCCACCACCGCAACGCCGACATCCGGTTCTTGATCGTGGCCACGGCCAGGTTGGCTTCAAGCCAATGCCTGGTAAGCGCCTCGATGTGTTTCGGCCTCAATGACTGGGCCGTCATGTGTCGGAAGCCGAGCTCATGCAGCTGGTTCGCGACCAAGCTCAGCATCCACAGGCGCTGCGCCTGGGTGGCGTAGCTCCCGTCACGATTGTTCCTGCACAGGGTTTTCAGTTGGTAGTTGAGATCTCTCATGTGCACTTCGCTTCTGGTAAGTGTTGATGACCACTCATGGACCGGAGCCACATGAGCACGCTTGCGCGTGTGCGGTCGGGGACACGACCCCCAGGACCTCAAAATGCCGGGTTCCGGCGGCGTGCCTGGTCTTCGTAGAAGACCGACGCACCCCATTCCAACGCCCCTTGCGGGCTTTCATAAGCTCGGTGTTTGCACACCAAAAAGTGACGACGGGAGAGGACCCGTGTGAGGACACGCGCGTGTTGGATGAGCGAAAGACCCGAGCAACAAGCTCATCCACCATGCGCAAACCGGTAGTGGGAACCGGTGAAGAAGGAACGACAGCCAGCGCGTGCGAGACCGCGAAAGTCTCGAACGGAGGCTTGAGGAGACAAGCGGGCGTTACCGCCCTTGGGACTTACAAATGCAATCGCAGTCTTTCGACTGCCGCACCCGATGAGATTGCTGGGGGTGCCTTTTGCCACGAAAGCGTCGTGGCCACGCATGAAATCACTGGCGGGAAATCTAAGCGAAAGCTATGCTCGCCGCAAGTGAAAAATTGGATATTTTAATAATTAAAACAATTAGTTATTGTAATTCCTCGGAACGCCCAGGCCTGCTTTGGACGTCTCTGGAAAGGCTGTCGACTTTCAAACCCCAACGCTACCGATGGCGTCATCCTCACGCCGTCCTGTCGCAGATGCAGCCTAAGCCTGTGATTGCGGCAGGCGTTTTCGTTCTCGTCCCTACCGCGCCGCGTAGGGACGAGAACGGCGGTCGGATGGTGCTGCATGACTGTCGGACGTGGACCCTCGCCCGCTTGCAGCCTCGTGCCGGGTGGACGCAGCTATGAGCGTTCGATCGTCGACCTGAGCCTGGCGCCAGCCAGTGAAGTCGACCGAGCGGCTGCTGCTGGTCGCGCTAGCGGACATGGCTGACGACCACGGCGTCTGCTGGCCGAGCGTCGCCACGCTCGCAAAGCGCTGCGCGAGATCCACGCGTACGGTGCAGCGCGTGCTGCAGACCTTGGCATCGGCCAATCTCATCTGTTGCGAACAGCGCCAACGTGCCGATGGCTCGAGCACGTCCAACCGTTATGTGCTGCAGCTAGGGGGTGACATTTTGACAGGGGCCCCTGACACGGATGTCGCCGGGGGGTGTCATGGACGTCGTACCCCCCATGACACGGATGTCACCCCAAGAACCACCAATAGAACCGTCATTGATCCATCACCACCACCGGAGGCCGCCAAGGCCGAGACTCTGGAGCGTGGTGGTGAGATCACATTGAGTTTTCCGAACACGCTCACTGCGGCCGAGCGTCGTGTGGCCATAGCCCGACTCAGTCAATTCCCGGCGCCGTTGGCGCAGGAGATCCTCGACGAGTTGCACGGCAGGCTGGCTCGTGGAGAGGTAAAGATCTCGGCACTGGCCTATCTCAGCGGGCTCATCGCGCGAGCCCGGGAGGGCAGGTTCGAGGCCAGTCCGGAGATGAAGAAGCGCCGCGTCCCGCGCCTGAATCGGGAAGCCGGCGGTCAGGAGCGAGAAGCCCTACGACCGCCTGCACCGGTTTACCCTGATGTCGCGCAGAATCCGCTGTGCCAGCGGGTGGTGAGGATTCAGGCCAGCGTGGCGCAGCGCCGGGGTCCAAAGCGACCGTAAGCCGAGGGTTCGATCGCACCGCCCTGGCGGTCATGACTTCGCCCATCGCATTTCGCAGCGACGTCGCGCTTCAGAGTAGCCGTCACTTCGAACCAACGGATTTCGCCCCCTTACGAAGCCCATCCAGGTAGTCGGCCCACGCCTGCATCATCTTCCGCCTTTGAGGCAGATGAGCAGTTCTGTTGTAGGCACGACCGTTGGGATCCCGGACGGCGTGCGCCAGTTGGTGCTCGATGAAGTCCGGCCTGAAGCCCAGCACTTCATCCAGAATCGTGCGCGCCATTGCCCTGAATCCGTGGCCCGTCATCTCGTCAGCCGGGATCCCCAGACGCCTCATGGCGGCAAGAATGGCGTTGTCACTCATTGGACGCGCGGGGCTTCGCGCGCTCGGGAACACATACCGCCCCTCACCCGTCACGGCATGAAGTTCCTGCAGGACCGACAAGGCCTGGGTAGCCAGCGGCACGATGTGAGCGGACTCGGTCTTGGTCACCTTGAATCGCCATTCGGCGGCCTTGAGGTCGAAATCAGCCCACTCCGCCCGGCGAAGTTCACCGGGCCGCACGAAAACCATGGGCGCGAGCTTCAATGCACAGCGGACTGTCAGAGTGCCGTTGTAGCTATCAAAGGCCTTGAGCAACTCGGCTACGCGTTTGGGCTCCGTCACAGCCGGAAAGTGGGTATCCCTGACGGGAGGAAGCGCGCCTCGAAGATCGGACGTGATGTCGCGTTCACCGCGACCCGTCGCAATGGCATAGCGAAAGACCTGACCGCAGTTGCTCAGGGCACGATGCGCAGTCTCCAGCGCACCACGCTCTTCGATGCGGCGCAGAACGGCCAGGAGTTCAGGCGCCTTGAGGTCCAACACCGGCTTGTCGCCAAGCCATGGGAAAACGTCGCGCTCGAAGCGACGGATGATTCGATTCGCGTGTTCTGACGTCCATGTCGGGGCGTATTTGGTAAACCATTCACGTGCAATCGACTCGAAGGAGTTGGCGGTTCGCTCCACCTTCGCAGCCTTCGTGACCTTCCGGTACTCGCCGGGATCGACGCCATTCGCGAGCAGCCTTCTCGCCTCATCCCGACGAGCTCTGGCGTCCTTCAGTCCAACATCGGGATAGACACCGAGAGACAGGAGTTTCTCTTTATCGTTGAAGCGATAGCGCAATCGCCACCACTTCCCCCCGGCCGGTGTAACCAGCAGGAAGAGCCCTCGCTCATCGAAGATCTTTGCCGGCTTATTGCCGGCCTTTGCGCTCTTGATTGCAATGTCGGTAAGGGGCATCAGGGGTAACTCCTTTTTGAAATCTGGAGTTACCCCGAAAAGTTACCCCATTCAAAAGCTGGCTGTCCTTGGACGATGCTACCCCTGAATGGAACGAAAAAGCACGCAAAAACCCGCACTTGGCGGGATCGCTTGGAACGGCTTGGAAGCCCTTGGAACGGTTAATGGAGGCTGGGGTCGGAATCGAACCGGCGTCCACGGCTTTGCAGGCCGCTGCATGACCACTCTGCCACCCAGCCTGAGAAGGGCAATGCCGCTTACGTGGTCCGTAAGAGGCAGAAACAGAAAGCCCCGACAGCGTCGGGGCTTCGGCATTCTTTGGAGCGGGAAACGAGACTCGAACTCGCGACCCCAACCTTGGCAAGGTTGTGCTCTACCAACTGAGCTATTCCCGCTTGGAGGACGGCAAGTTTAACGGGGCGAGTTGATCTGTCAAGGCAAAAAATTACTCGTCCGACAATGCGGGCCAGGCCGCGCGCAAATACAGCACCATGGACCACAGCGTGAGGGCGGCGGCCACATACAGGGCCACGAGGCCGATGAGGTAGCTGGGCAGGCCGGCGACGGGCTCGCGGGCAATCATCAGACACAGCGCGACCATCTGGAATGTGGTCTTGACCTTGCCGAGCCACGACACCGCCACCTTTGCGCGGGCGCCGAGTTCAGCCATCCACTCGCGTAGCGCGGAGACGGTAATCTCGCGCCCGATGATGACCATGGTGGGCAAGGCAACGGCGATGGTCGGGTCGCGCTGCAGGATCAGCACCAGCGCAACGGCCACAATGAGTTTGTCGGCCACGGGATCGAGAAACGCGCCAAGGCGCGAGGTCTGGCCTAAACGCCGGGCCAGATAGCCGTCGAGCCAGTCGGTGATGGCGGCCAGCAGAAACACCGCTGCGGCCAGCAGGTCGGTGCCCTGAAACGGCAGCCAGAACAGCACGACGAACAGCGGGATCAGCCCGATGCGGAGCAAGGTCAGCGTGTTGGGAATCGTCATCAGCGCTCTTTCAGGGCATCGTGGATGGCTTCTGCCAATTGTTTGCTGATCCCGGGGATTCTTTGCAAGTCGTCGATGCTGGCCCGGGTCAGGCCCTGCATGCCGCCAAAGTGCTGCATCACCCGCTGCCGGCGCTTGGCGCCAATCCCGGGAATGGCCTCCAGCGGCGAGCGATTGCGGTTGCGGCTACGCGCCTGACGATGCGCGGTGATGGCAAAGCGGTGGGCCTCGTCGCGCACCTGCTGGATCAAATGCAGGGCCGCAGAGTCGCGCGGCAGCACCCGCTCGTCGCGACCGTCGTTGACGATGAGGCTCTCAAGCCCCGGCTTGCGTGTGGTGCCCTTGGCGACGCCGACCACCATGATGCCTTCAATCTGCAGTTCGGCCAGCACCGCCACGGCCTGCGCCACCTGACCGGCGCCACCGTCGATGAGCAGCAAATCGGGCATCGCGGCTTCTTCTTTCTTCAGCCGCGAATAGCGGCGCATGAGCGCCTGGTGCATGGCGGCGTAGTCGTCGCCCGGCGTAATCCCTTCAATATTGAAACGGCGATAGTCGGACTTCATGGCGCCCTGCGGCCCGAACACCACGCAGGAGGCCACCGTGGCCTCACCCCGCGTGTGACTGATATCGAAACACTCAATACGCGCCGGCGGCTCGGGCAAATCCAGCGCCTCGCGTAGCGCCTCCAGCCGGCGCTGCTGGTTGTCGTCGGTGGCGATACGTTCGGCCAGCGCCTGCTCGGCGTTCTGCTCGGCCATCTCCAGCCAGCGGGCGCGCTCCCCGCGCACATTGAGCCGCAAGCGCACCACCCCGCCGCGTCGTTCGCCCAGCGCATCCACCAGCCACTCCTGCTCTTCCGGCGCTTCGGCCAAAATGATGTCCGGCGGAATATCGCGCTCGGTGCTGCCCGCCAGATAAAACTGCGGCAGAAAGGCATCGATGATTTCGCCGGGCGTGGATTCGCGGGTATGCGCCGGGAAAAATGTCTTGTTGCCCAGGTGCCGTCCACCGCGCACAAAGAACACCTGTACACAGCCGATGTCATCGCGCTTGCGGCAAACCACAATGTCGAAATCGCCGGACTCTGCGGTGATGTGCTGCTCGGCCTGCACGCGCTGCAGCTTCGCGATCTGGTCGCGCAGCTGCCCTGCCCGCTCGTATTCCATTTTGTCCGCCGCGTCCTGCATGCGCGCCACCAGCGTCTCCACGACCTCCTGCGACCGTCCGGCCAGAAACAGGATGGCGCTGTCGATGTCGCGCCGGTAGTCGTCCTTGCTGACCATGCCCACGCAAGGTCCGGTGCAGCGTTTGATTTGATATTGCAGACAGGGCCGCGTGCGATTCCCGAAAAAACTGTCTTCGCACTGGCGCACGGCGAACAGCTTCTGCAGCAGGTTCAGCGTGGCGCGCACGGCGCCGGCGCTGGGGTAAGGCCCGAAATAGCGCCCCGCCCCGTTGCGCGCGCCACGATGAAAGCCAATGCGGGGAAACTCGTGTTCCAGCGTGACGTAGATGTAGGGGTAACTCTTGTCGTCCCGTAACACCACGTTGTAACGCGGGCGCAGCTCCTTGATGAGATTGCTCTCCAGGATCAGCGCTTCGTTCTCGTTGCGGGTGACCACCACTTCCAGATCCGCAATCTGCAGCACCATCGCGCGCACTTTGGGGCTGTGGCCGGCCTGCCGCGTGAAGTAGCTGCCGACGCGCTTGCGCAGATCGCGCGCCTTGCCCACATAAATCACCTGGGCACGCGCATCGAGCATGCGATACACCCCGGGCTGTCCGGGCAGTCGCGAGACTTTGTCTTTCAGTTCCGGCGGAAACTCGTGTTCGCTCATGACGCGCCGTCCAGCAGCGCGCGGGCCCGTCCGAACACCGCCTCGAACATCGCAGGCGTCAGGCGCCGCGTTTGCGTGTTGTAGCGACTGCAGTGATAGGAGTCGATGAGATAGCGTCCGCCAAGCCGATGCTCCGCCGCATGCGCAAAGCTGGCCTCGCGCAAGGGCAAACCCAGCGCACGCAGAATGGCCTCGTGCGCAATGCGACCGAGGGCAACGAGCACGGCGTCGGTCGGGGCCAAAGCCAGTTCTTGAGCGAGAAAACCGTTACAGCGGGCAATTTCGGTCGGTTGCGGCTTGTTGGCCGGCGGCACGCACTTCACCGCATTGGTAATCCGGGCATCGATAAGCGTCAGACCGTCGTCATGGGCCAGCGACTGCGGCCGCGAGGCAAAACCAAAGCGGTGCAGGGTCTCGTAGAGCAGGATGCCCGCGTGGTCGCCGGTAAACGGCCGCCCGGTCGCGTTGGCGCCGTGCAGCCCCGGCGCCAGCCCCACAATGACCAGCCGCGCGTCGTCTGCGCCAAACGGCGCCACCGGCGCCGAGTGATAGTCCGGGAAACGCGCGCGACTGTCGTCCAGAAACGCCGCCAGGCGCTCACAGCGTCGACACTGCAGATCAAAATCAGCCTGCCCCATGGCTCAACCCGCGCCCCGCGCAATCTCGTTGATGATCCGCTCCAACTGCAGCAGCGTGCGACAGGGCTCCACCCGGTCGCAGCCCGCGGCCAGCTTCTGCATGGCCGAGTCGCCCATGTTCCAGAACGATCGCGGCTCCGGGTTCAACCACAGCACGCGCCGCACTTTCTCGTGGATCCGGCGCAAGACGCGGTCGCCGGGGTCGCCGTAATTGGCCCGCGCGTCGCCCAGCACGATGACCGTGGTGCGATGGTCCAGATCCGCTTCCGTCAGCCGTTCCAGTTCGGCCAGCGAGCCGCCGTAATCCGTCGAACCCATGCCCCAGGTTTTCATGGTCAGGGCCAGCGCCTCTTCCGCCGTTTTCTGCTGAAACCATTCGGTGACTTCGCCCAACTGCGTGGAGAAAGCGAACGAACGTACCTTGGGCAGCACTTCGCTCATGCTGTAGAGGAACAGCAGCAGAAAACGCGAGACCTGCGCCACCGAGCCCGACACATCGCAGACCGCGATGATTTTTGGTCGATCGACCTTGGTCTGCTTCCACACCGTATTGAACAAGAGTCCGTCGAAACCGGTGTTCCGGCGCAAGGTGCGTCGCAGGTCGAGTTGGCCGCGCTTCGCCACCCGGCGACGGCGTGAGTGCAGCGCCACCAGGCGTTTGGCCAGCTTACGCACCAGCAGCTGCATGGTTTTGAAGTCGCTCATCTCGATGCGCGTGAGCGGCGTCTTCTGCAGCACTTCTTCGCGTAACGCGGTGCGCGCATTGGCGGTGTACAGCAGCATCTGCCGGTCGACCAACGCGGTGACGTCTTCCAGCAGACGATCCTTTTGTTCGCGGCGGCGGGCGATGTCCGGCGCACCCGGCGTTTGGCGGGCAGCGGCCAGCAGGGCACGGTCAAAGTCCTCGATGCCCATTTCTTCCAGCAGCCGGCGGATGTAGATCCCGCGCTGGGTGAAAAGACGGATGTTCTGCAACTGCACCGCACGCGCGGCGCTGGCCATTGCCTGTTGCAAGGCGGACGGGTCGGGATTGTCCAGCAACTCGGCAAGGCCGCCGCCGCCCACCCCCGAGCCGCCAGCCCCGGCTTCGGCAGCAGGACCTTGCGCGCTGCCCTCGCCCGCTTCCGGTGTCTGAGGATCGGCCGCTGGCACCCCGGCAAGCGGGGTTTCAAAGATAAAAAACCGGTCAAAGCAGTCGTGAAACGCGCGTTTGTCTTCCGGCGTTTTGGCCAGCACCTGCGAGAGCGTCTCGCGCAGTTGATCGCGATGGTCCCAGCCGACCACGCGCAGCGCCGTAGCGGCATCGATGCTCTCCGCGGTCGACACCCGGATGCTGGCAGCGCGCAGCACCTGAATGAAATTGGCCAGCACCTGCGTCATCAGCTGCCGCCGGCGCGCCGCACCATGGAAGGCACTTCAAGGTCTACCAGCTCGATATCGGACTGAAACTTCAGCAACACGTTGAGCGTGGCACGCACCAGCGCCGGTTCCAGCTCGGTTGCATGCATCAGCAGCAGCGTGCGCGCCCAGTCGATGGTCTCGCTGACCGCCGGCGCCTTCTTGATATCCATGCCACGCAGGCTTTGCACAAAGCCCACCAGCTGCTCGCGTAGCTCAGCGCCCATGGTCGGCACACGCGAGGCGATGATGCGTTGCTCCAGCCGGTTGTCCGGGAACGGAATGTACAAATGCAGGCAGCGCCGCTTCAGCGCGTCGCCCAGCTCGCGGGTGTTATTGGAGGTCAGAAACACCACCGGGGTGGTGACGGCCTTGATGGTGCCGAGCTCGGGAATCGAGATCTGGAAGTCCTGCAGGAGTTCCAGCAGGAAGGCCTCGAACTCTTCATCCGCCTTGTCGATTTCGTCGATTAGCAGCACCGCGCCGTCTTTCGCCCACAGCGCCTTCAGCAGCGGGCGCGGCTCCAGAAACTCCTCGCTAAAAAACGTGTCGTCAAACTCATGCAGCCGGGCCAGAGACTGTTTAAGGCCCTCGGCGCCCTGCATCAGATCGCCCAGCTTTTCTTTCAGCACCTGCGTGTACAGCAGCTGCTTGCCGTATTTCCACTCGTAGAGCGCTTTGGCTTCGTCCAGGCCTTCGTAGCACTGCAGGCGAATCAGCGGCTTGCCCAGCAGCGCCGAGGTGGCCGCTGCCAGTTCGGTTTTGCCCACACCCGGCGGGCCTTCGACCAGAATCGGCTTGGACAGGGCCTGGGCCAGAAACACCGCGGTGGCGATGGCCTCGCTGGCGATATAACCGGAGTTCTCAAAACCTTGCTGGATGGCGAGGATGGCGTTGCGCGCGTCGGAAGCATTGGCAGTGGTCACGGGGAGCAAGGTTCCTGTAGCTGGGAAAGGACCCGCACAGGATCGGTGATCTGCGACGCCAGATCCATGCCATGGCCAGCACGCCGTCGGGCCATGGTCTGGCGAAGGCGGGCGGCTCGGGGCCGGCGTGCGAGGACTTCGGCGACCGGGCTACCCGAATTGCGCGCTCAGCCACCGAGTGCAAGCGCATCCAGGATGCGGAGAAACGTGCCCGTGAACGCCTCCGGACTACGCCGGCGCCAGTCCCCAAGCGCCTCGGGCGTACACCAGCGACCGTCGATAATTTCCGTCGGGTCTGGCCGTAGTGCACTACCGACCACCGCGCGATAGACCCAGACAAACTCCTGCCCTGTCTCGGCGCTGGCGTCGAAACGGAACAAGGCCTGCAGCGGCGCCTCGGGCACCACGCCCAGTTCTTCTTCCAGCTCGCGCAAGGCAGCATCCGCGTAGTCCTCGCCGCTCGCCAGATGCCCGGCCGCGGAGGTGTCCCACAGCCCGGGGGAATTGTCTTTGCTGAACGATCGCCGCTGGACAAACAGTTGCCCGGCGCGGTCGTAGACCAGCACGTGCGCCGCGCGATGGCGCAGGCCTTCGGCGTGCACCCGTGACCGCGGCGCCACGCCAATGACCTGGTCCTGCGCGTTGACCACATCGAAAAGTTCGTCGTTGCTCATGTCCGGCTCCAAGCCCCTGCGCGCCGGTGCGGCGCGCAGGTATTGTGCCCGCGCAGACTCAGGATGCCGTCGTCTGGCTGCGCGCCTCGCGCACATGCTTGCACTGTCCACGGTAGGCAAAGCCCGGACAGTCGCACTCCAGATGGCCGGCGCGGCCAAAAGTCACGCGGTAAAACTTGCCCGGCGAGCTGCTGCTGGGGAATTCCCACACGCCTTGTTCGGCTAAGGGTGAATCCCGTCCCAGTTGCGCCACCTGCGCGCCGATGGCGTCGATCCGGGCGGCCACCTCGCCGGTGGCACCCAGCGCTTGCGCCTCCTGCAACAAGGCAGGCCCCAGCGCCTGCAGATCGCGCTGCAAGTCCTCCAGGAAAGACGTCTCCGGCAGATCTTTCGCTTCGACCGCGGCAATCAGCGCCATTTTCGCGTCCAGCAGGCGGGCGATATAGCCGTCCAGCGTACCGGCGCCCATCAGGTATTCCACCGTCACGGAAGCGTGCTGCCCCAGCCGGTAGCAGCGGTCCTCGGCCTGCAGATGGTTGGCCGGCACCCAGTCCAGATCCTGAAAAATGACGTGGGTACCAGCCGTCAGCGTAATCCCCACCCCGCCAGCGATGAGATTGCACAGCGCGACCTCCACGGTCGGGTCGTGCTGGAAGGCATCCACCGCCGCCATGCGGGCCGCGGCGTCGTCGCTGCCGGTAATGGTGACCGCGCGCGCGCCTAGCGCCTTCTTGTGGCGCGTCACACCATCCTGATAGCAGCAGAACACCACCACTTTGCGGCCACTGGCCAGCACGTCGCGAATGCGCTCGGCGCAGGCCTTGTGTTTGGCCTTGTGGAGGGTGTGGCGAAGTTTGCTTAGCTGGCCCAGAAAGGCCTTGTCGTTCGGCCGGTCGCTGGGGGCCGCGCCAAACCACTCGGCAAACGCGACGCTCGCTTTCTGCGCACCGTCGCCTTCCAGCGACACCGGGACAAAACTGCGGATTTTCGGCGGCAAATCCAGCACCTCGTCCTTGGTGCGGCGGAGCATTACTTCTTTCAGCAGGAGATTGAGTTCTGCCAGATTGGACGCGCCGTCGGTGACCCAGCCGTAGTCGTTGCGATAGGCCGCGCAGTAGCGCTTGGCGAACGCCACGAAACTCCGCGCCGTCGGATGCTCAACCGCCCGCAGCAGGTTAAAGAGATCGCGCGGCCGATTGGGCATGGGCGTGCCAGTCAACAGGAACACGTTGGGCGGTCGCGGACCCGCCGGGTTGGCGCGCCCCTCGGTCACGCCTAGCAGTTTCAGCACCTGCGAACTGCGCTGGCTCGCGTTCTTGATGAAGTGCGCCTCGTCGACAATGACCACCGACCATGGCAATGCCCGCAGCCGTTCGGCTTCGCGCGCCAGCAGGTCGTAGTTGACGATGACCCAGCGCGGCGCGGTGGCCGGCACGCTGGCGGTGCCAATGACGTCGATTGCTGAGGCCGCATCGACCAGACGGATTTCGCGCGCCCAGTTGAGTTTGAGCGCGGCGGGACAGATCACCAGCACCAGGCCGTCGGGTGCGGCTTCGTTGGCGGCGACAATGGCCTGTCGGGTTTTGCCGAGGCCCATATCGTCGGCCAGCACGGCCCGCTGGTGGCGCAGCAGAAACTGCACGCCAGCGATCTGGTGTGGGTAGAGCGTTTGTACAGAAAGCGACATGCGGATGCTCCGGTTTAGCAGCAGTGCCGAATGGCGGGGGCTGCAATCTGGAACAAATCCCCCCACGCCCATCGCCTGAAGGACGCAGGTGCATGCTAGCGAGGGGCCGGGCCCAAATGCTGAGCCTGCGGTGGGTGGAACAGCGCTTGTTGCGCGCCGGGATTAAGACCCGGGAATCATCACGCTAGCCGGTGAGCCGTCGGGCGCCTCAGTAGCCCCCGCCCGCATCCCCCATCGGCGCGCGACGCGGCGAGAACACTGGCTTCAGGCCAAGCTTCCAGCTGATCTCGGCCGTTCCCTGGGCGGCTAGGCTCAGGGTCTGGCGGGTGCTGTCTTCGGTTTCACGCATTTGCGGATGCCAGACATGGACGGTGTAGTCCCCCGGCGGCAGGTCCAGCGTGGCGTGGCCCTGCTCGTCGGTCCGCGTAAACCAGGGACTGTCGGCCACATAGATATAGCCGCGCATCCAGTCATGGATATTGCAGCCCAGCGTCACCGGGCCTGGCTTGTCGAATAGCACCGGTTCGGCTTCGGCCCCGGCGTAGAGCGGCAGCTCAAAACTCTTGGCCGGCGAAAAGGAATAGACCTGATGTCGCACCTTGTCGGAGTTGGGAAAGTGCACCAGGGTGCCAACCTGAACGACCAGTTCTCCGGGCACGAAGCTTTTGTCGATCTGGTCGACCTTTGCCTCGTGTTTGTGGTCGCTTGCGGTCTGCCCCGCAGCCACGGCCACCACCACCGCCCGTGCGAGCGCAGCCCCGCCGGTGTCGGTGATGCTCACGGATACCGTTTCCGCCTGCGCACACGCACAAAGCGCCACGCCCAATCCTATCCATCGATATTCAGCAAACATCTGTAGTCCGATCTGATGTTGGTTCTGCCAGACTCCGCTGGAGGAAGTGATGCGCTTGCGCGCTAGATAGCCTGCACGCGCCCATCCGGCGCGACGGCTGTTGGTTTGATACTGTGCACAGCGCTGAAATCAAAATCACGCAGCCAGCTGGCCAAGGCGTCTGCGGCCAGCGGTCGCGACAGCAGATAGCCCTGCGCGTAATCACAGCCCAGTTCGCATAGCTTGCCGAGCTGGGCGGGCGTCTCCACCCCTTCCGCGACCACGCGCAGTCCAAGGTTGTGCCCGAGCTCGATGGTCGAGCGGACGATCGCCTTGTCTTCTTCGCTGCTGTCGAGATCGTTCACAAACGCGCGGTCGATCTTGAGCTCGCTCGCCTTCAGATTCTTGATGTAGGAGAGCGACGAATACCCCGTGCCGTAGTCATCGATGCTTACCGCAATGCCCAACTGGCGCAGGCGCTCGATGCTGTAGAACGCCACGCTGGAGTCTTCCATCATCGCGCTCTCGGTAATTTCCACACACAGCGCGCTGGCGCCCTGAGCGCTGCCCAGCAAGGCGGTCGCGAAATAACCCACCAGCGCGTCGTCGGCCAAGTCTCGCGCCGAAATATTGATCGAGACCTGCAAATTGAGCCCGTCCTGCTCCCAGCGCTCGATCTGGGCGATTGCCTCGCCAATAACCCAGCGCGTGATGCGACGAATCGCCCCGGTTTGTTCGGCAAAGGGCAGGAACTCGCCGGGCGGGACCATGCCGCGCACCGGGTGACGCCAGCGGATCAGCGCCTCTACGCTGGTCACCTTGCCGCGACGCAGGTCGACCTTGGGCTGATACATCAGCAGCAGTTCGCCCTTTTCTTCAGCGCGACGCAGATCGCCCAGCAGATGCAGGCTGTCGCGACGGGTGGCATCCAGCGCCGGTTCATACAGGCAAAATCCACCGTTGGCATGTTTGGCGTGATAAAGCGCAATTTCTGCGCGCCGCAGCAGAACGGCCCCGGTGCTGCCCTGCTCCGGAAACTGCACGGCGCCAACGGCCGCCGTGACGTCCACTTCCTGTACGCCCACAAAAATCCGGTGCGACAGGGCATCCTGCAGACGGTCGGCGACCATCTTCACCTGGTCGCCGTCTTTCATCGCACAGATCACGGCGAACACGTTGCTGCCCGTGCGGAAGACAAAATCCGTGGCTTTCACCAGCGATCGAAAACGCGTCGCTACGATATTCAGCAGTTCGTCGCCCGCTTCGTAGCCCAGCGTGCTGTTAATCAGCCGAAAGCGCTGCAGGTCGAGCAGCATCAGGACAAAAGACGTCCCGGTCCCCGCGCGGTTATCCAGCTCGCGCTGCAGGCTGACGCGATTCGGCAGCCCGGTCAGCGGGTCCTCGTAGGCCAGCCGCAGAATTTCTTTTTCGCGGCCCGCGATGGTTTCCAGCATGTGGTCGAAGGTCGCGGCAAATTCGCCGAACTCGTCATCGCCCGACGTCTCGGAGCGGGCCTCGAAATCGCCCTCCCGGATCCGCCGCGCCACGGCCGCCAGGCGGTCCAGCGGACCGGTCACAAAGCTGACCATCAAGGCGCCCCCGATCAGGCACAGGCCCAGACCGCCGGCGGCGATCAGGCCCAGGGTGCTGAGCAAGGGCTGAAAAATTTCGCTGGCGCTGGCCTCGGTTCGTTGCAGCACGCACAGAACACTTTCGGAATCTACAGAATCGATGCTGGAAAGGCGGGAGTCGAAATCCTTGATGGTGAGTGTGGCGGCCGGGATCCCGTCGTTGGCATGCGCGCTGCGGCGCACGGCGTCGGTGAGATCGAGCATCGCCGTATTGGCCTGAGTCGAGGCAATCACGACAAAGTCGTGGCGTGCCGCGCGCAGCATAAAGCTCACGTGCACGTCCAGCAGGGTGCGCAATTCGCGCGCGAATTTGTCGTTCAATTCAATGCCGATAGCGACCCATCCGATCGGATCTGGCGCCAGCACCGGCACGACTGCCAACTGATAGGCGCGCCCGTTCAGGATGGCGAGACTGGTGGCAACCCCTTCCTGCTGCGCTTTTTGGATCAACGAAGGCAAGGGATGGGGCTGGCGCGCCGCCTCCGACGGCAAGGTGTCGGCACGCACCGCACCCTCCAAGTCGTGCAGTATGGCGACGTCAGCACCAAGCCGGGCGCTGTGATTTTTCAGCGCCGAATGCAGAGTGGGCTGGTCATCGCTGGTCACTGCGGTCCGAAAAGCAAAATCGGCCGCCAGCAGGCTGGCCGACTCGGCCAGTCGAATCTGGTTCTGGGCAATCACCCGCCGCAGCACCCGCTCGGCGCCGGCCAGTTCCTGAAACGTGTGATCCCGAAAAATGCCGCTGATCTGCGGCAAGACCACCAGAAAGACTGCCGCCGAGACGCCCAGCAACAGCACCGTAAAAAACAGGATGATGCGTTCGCGCAGGCTGCCCGGTCTCAGCATCTTCGTCAGCATAAACAGCGACACCCCTTGATGTGACGCAACGTCCTGCCGCGGTAAGGACGGCAGGCTCTGGCTTGAGTTCCGTCTAGCGGCGCCACCCGTTCATACTTGAACCCGCCGTCGAAAGGTCCCGCCCCTTCGAGCTCAGGAGCTCCTGATGAAAATGCTGTCCTCTGCCGCGATTGCAGACGTCCTGCCGACCCGTGGTCGGGTGTTCGTGCACGGCGCTGCCGCCACCCCGCACCGGCTGCTCGAACACCTGCTGGCCAATGCCGCCCGCTGCGAGGAACTGGAGTTGATGCATCTCCACACCATGGGCGAGGCCGCCTATTGCCGGCCCGAATATGCCGGTCAGTTTCGCTGTACCAATTTTTTTGTCGGCGCCAACGTGCGCGGACTGCTGGATTATTCGCGGGTGGACTACCTGCCCTGCTTCCTGTCCGCCATCCCGGCCCTCCTCCGCGGCAGCAAGCGCCCGGACGCCTGCCTGCTGCAGGTCTCTCCGCCCGACGCAGCGGGCTACTGCTCGCTGGGGACCAGCGTCGACGTGGCGCGCACCGCGCTGCGCATGGCGGGGCTGAGCATTGCGCAGGTAAACCCGCAAATGCCCCGCACGCTGGGCGAGGGCGTGGTGCACGTCAGCGAAATTGATTATGGCCTGGCAGTCGACCAGCCGCTGAGCGAAGCCAGCCCCGAGCGCCTCAGCGACACCGATCGGCAAATTGGCCGCCATATCGCCGCGCTGGTCGATGACGGCGCAACGCTGCAGGTCGGCATCGGCTCGATCCCCAACGCGGTGCTGATGGCGCTGGGCGACCATCAGCACCTCGGCGTACACACCGAGATGTTCTCCGACGGACTGCTACCGCTGCTGCAACGCGGTGTGGTCACCAATCGTCACAAGCGCTTCCACCCGGGCAAGACCGTGACCTCGTTTGTGTCCGGCACGCGGGCACTGTTTGACTTCGTCCACGCCAATCCGGAACTGCTGTTTCTGGGCAGCGACACGGTGAACGACCCGGCCGTGATCGCCCGCAACCCGCAGGTGGTGGCGATCAATTCGGCGGTGGAAGTCGACCTGTCGGGACAGGTCTGCGCCGACTCCATCGGGCCCAAGGTCATCTCGGGCTTCGGCGGGCAGTTGGACTTCATTCGCGGCGCGGCGGGGTCGTCGGGCGGCAAAGCAATCATCGCGCTCCAGGCGCGGACCAAACACGGGCGTTCACGCCTCGTGGCCCGGCTGCAGCACGGCGCGGGCGTGGTGACCACGCGCGGGGATGTGGACTATCTGGTCACCGAGTACGGCAGCGCGCAGCTGCGTGGCAAAACCATGGGTGAGCGCGCGCGCGCCCTGATTGCGCTGGCCCATCCTGATGACCGCGAAGGACTGGCGCGCGTCTGGCGCGACGGTGGCTGATTGCCAAAACGCGGCGTCTGGCTCAATGCTGCGACAGGTCCGCGCCAACGCGGCGCCGGTTTGCGAAAGTTCGCGCCGCCGGCTACCAGACCCAGACCGAATACGTCTGGCAGTGCGCGAACATAGGCCGCTCGTTTCTGGTCTACGACAAGGACGGCAACATGATCCAGATTTGGGAAAACGCCGGCGGCGCAAGCTGGAACTAGCGGCGCGCTGCGGCGTCGAGTTGGGCGGGCGGCCGCTATTTTGGGGAGATGTGTGCGTCAAGCGTTATCGCGGCGCACGCGCCGCTCCGATACGCGAGGCGCTCCATGCAGGAGCGGCGTGTACGCCGCGATTGACGGCGCCGCGCCTGCAACGGTCTGGCGACGGGGCGCGCTGCCCCGCCGCCCGTGCCTGATTCAGGCGGATCTGGACTCCAGCACAAACTCTTCCAGCTTCGCCTGCCGCGTCATCTCGTAGAAATCCACGTTCAGAAACGGCCCGTTCACCACAATGCGGCCGCGGTCGTTGCGGTAGTAGGTGGTCATGCCGGGATGCGACCACACCATATTGGCGTGCGCCTCATCGACCTTGCGGTTGTACTCGGCGTGGACCTCCGGCCGGCATTCCACCGCCGCCACGTTGCGGGCATTCATCTGCCGCAGCATGTCCATGATGAAGCGCATCTGCATCTCCACCACCACGATCAGGCTGCCGCCATGCCCGGGCTGCAGATTGGGGCCGTACATCACGAACAGGTTGGGGAAGTTCGGCACCACCGTACCGAGATAGGCTTTCGCGTTATCCCCTTCCCAAGCCTCGTGCAGGGTCTGCCCGCCGCGGCCCACGATTTCGTAGGTGTTCACAAAGTTCAGCACGTCGAACCCGGTCGCGATCACCAGCACGTCCGCCTCATGCGCCACGCCGTCCTCGGTATGGACGGCATGCGCATCGACGTGGCTGATGCGTTCTTCCACCAGCTCAACCCGCTCATTGCGCAACATGCGATACCAGCCGTTGTCCATCAGCATCCGCTTGCCGAAGGGCGGGTAGGTCGGCAGCACCTTCGGCAGCAGGTCCTGCCGGTCGCCCAGTTCTTCCTTGATGTAGCGCGTGAAGTAGGCGCGGTGGGCGTCGTTGGTGGCGTTGAGCGAACGGTCCTTGTACGGCCAGTCCGGATCTTTTTGCAGCGTCGCGTGCACGCGGTCGTTAATCGTCCAGCCCAGCTTCACGCGATACCAGGCCTGATACAGCGGCACCTCGTTAAACAGGAAACGCATCGCATCCGGCACCTGCTTGCGGAACTGCGGGAAGGGCGCGGCCCAGTGCGGCGAACGCTGGAAGATGGTCAGCGATTTCACCGTGTGCTGGATTTCGGGTCCAATCTGCATGCAGCTGGCACCGTTGCCGATGATGGCCACCCGCTTGTCCTTGAGGTCAACGTCATCACGCCATTCGGCGGTGTGGAAGCACGGGCCGGCAAAGGTCTCGAGGCCTTTGATCTTCGGCCACACCGGCGGGTTAAAAATGCCCGCCGCGCTGATCACCACATTGGCCTTCAACACCTCGGTCTGGCCCTCGGGCGTTGTGACCGTCACCTGCCAGCCCTGCGCGGCTTCGTCGTAGACGGCCGTCTGCACCCGGGTATTGAGGCGAATATAGGGGTAGAGCTCGAACTCCGCCGCGACGTGCTTCAGGTAGGTATGCAGGTCGTTGCGCAGCGCGAAGTACATGGGCCAGTCGTACTTCGCAAACGAAAACGAATAGAGATGGTTGGGCGTATCGACGCCGGCGCCCGGATAGTGATTCTCGCGCCACACGCCGCCGACCGAGTCGTTCTTCTCGATCACGGTGAAGGGAATGCCCGCCGCCTTCAGATTGACCGCCGCGCAAATGCCCGACACGCCGCTACCAATCACGACCACGTGGAAGCCGGGCGGCACGGCCACCTTGTCTTGCGGCACCGGCCGATGGCCGAACAGTTCCGCGGTAAAGCGGCCGTAGTGCGCCGGCACCTCCTCGCCCATCGCAACCGACAGCATTTCCACCAGCATTTCCGGCGAGGGCTCGTCGATCGCCAGCGGCTTGCCGGCGCGCCAGGCCAGAATGGCCTTCAAGGTCGCGGCGCGGATTTCGTCCTGTATGTCATCCGGCAGGCCGCCGGTGTCGTTATCGCCCAGACCGACGCTGCGCGCCGGGCGGTAGGGCGGCTCCAGCCAATGCCGCTCGCCGGTCATTTGCACCAGCGTCATGAGCAGGGTGGGAATATTGGCGATGGCGACGGCTTCGGTGAACTTCGCGATTTCCTGTTCGCTCAACGGACTGCTCATGCGGACTGCTCCTCGACACAACTTGCGGACATAACGAAAAACCGGCGCGCGCCGACGGCGGCGCGCCCGGCCGGGCGCTTAACTGAACACGGACTCGGAATAGCCTTCTGCCGCGACCTTGTCGCAGGCGTAGCGATAGGTGCTGGCACCGCCCACATAGGCCAGCAGGCGATGCTGCTTGCCTTCGATGTTGGTGCCCATGTACCAGGACTTGGTCTTCGGCACGAGGGTGGCGTTGGCCAGTTCATCGTGGTGCTCGCCCCAACGTGCCTCGGCCTCGGCGCTGGGCTCGATCGCCTTGCGGCCCTGCTGGCGGGTGTAGTCGATGCAGTTGGTGATCCAGTCGGCCTGCTGCTGCGAGCAGGTCGGCACGTTACAGAACGCGGCGGCCGGCGACAGCGGCGCCATGATCATGAACAGGTTGGGGAAGCCGTGAACCTGCAGGCCCATCCAGGTATGCACACCGTCACGCGCCCAGGTCTCGCGCAGTGACAGGTCGTTGCGACCGCGAATGTCGATCGCGGTCAGCGCGCCGGTGCCGGCATCGAAGCCGGTGGCGAAGATCATCACGTCCAGCGCGTGTTCGCCGCTGGCCGTGCGCACGCCGGTCGGGGTAAAGCACTCGATGGGATCGGCGTTGGTATCGACCAGCGTCACGTTGGGCTGGTTGTAGACCTCGAAGTAGTTGGTCTCCAGCGGCACGCGACGGGTTCCGAAGCCGTAGTCCTTCGGGCAGAGCTTCTCGGCGGTGACCGGATCTTTGACGCGCTCGCGAATCCGCGCGCGGACGAATTCCGAAACGTAGTCGTTCACCCGCTGGTCGGCGAACAGCTCGCCGAACGCGCCCACCCAGAACTTGAGCGAACCTTCGTGCCAGTACTCCCATAGCCGGGCTTCGCGCTGCGCGGGCGTCAGTTCATCGAAGGTCACGGTCCCGAAGTCGTAGTCGTTGCCGGTGAAGGTGTTGTGCACCAGTTCCTTCATTTCGGGATAGCGCTGGCGCAATTCGGCCATGCGGGCCGCGTCGTAGCGCGGGTTCTTCATGGGGATGGCGTAGTTGGGCGTGCGCTGGAAGACGGTCAGCTGCCCGACCTGCGGCGCGATGGTCTGGATGACCTGGATGCCGGTGGCGCCGGTGCCCATGATGCCCACCCGCTTGCCGGTGAAATCGACCGGCTCGTGCGGCCAGCGGCCGGTATGGAAAGACTGGCCCTTGAAGGTGTCGTAGCCGGCGAACTTCGGGATCTGCGGCGAGGACAGCCCGCCCGTCGCCATCACCAGAAACTGCGCCTCAAACCGCTCACCGCCGGTGGTATTGATGGTCCATAGCCCACGCGTTTCGTCGTAAACGGTCGAAGCCACGCGGGTGTTGAACTGGATGTCCCGGCGCAGTTCGAACTTGTCGGCCACATAGTTCAGGTAGCGCTCGGTCTCGGGCTGGGCCGGGAAGCGCTCGCTCCAGTTCCACTCGTTCAGCAAATCGTCCGAAAACCAGTACTGATAGCACTCCGCGGTGGAGTCGCAGCGCGCACCCGGATAGCGATTCCAGTACCAGGTGCCGGCCACGCCGGTGCCGGCCTCAATGACCCGGACCGCAAGGCCCCGCTCGCGCAGCTTGTACAGTTGATACAGGCCGGACAGGCCGGCGCCCACGACGATGGCGTCGTAACGGGCAGGGGAAGACGGCTGGGTAGTCACAGAACACTCCTCTCTAGGCAAAACGGGATGCGACGCTCGGGGGCCCGCGCTTCGGCAGCGGCCCCGAGGGGCCACACCGGGCGGACGCGCTTATCGTCCGTAGTCTAACGGTCTGCCGAGGTTTAGGGACACCGCCCGCCGGCCAAGGCCTCGCGTAGCGCCGCCTGCCCGGCCGGTGCCAACAAGACCGCGTTCACGGTGCCGGGGTAGAGCCGGCCGCTGGCCAGCAGGCGGGCGAAGATTTCGGGCACTTCGCGGCTGTCGCAGCAGTAAAAATGCACGCCCTCCTGCAGCGCCGCGCCGAGGGCTTTAAACGCCCGAAAGTGCGCGCCCTTGGGCAGGCCGGCCGCGCGGTCCAGTTCGGCAAAGCTGCGCAAAGCGGGGTCGTCTGGCAAACGGGAGAGGTCAGACATGAATTACCTGCAAGGCGGAAAATGAGCGGTAGTGTCGCCCGCCCTGCTGGAATAGCCGAGCACCGATTCTGCCGGAGACCTGATTTTCCCAAGCCCGACATAAAGTCAGGTCGCGCCCCCTCCCGTGGGAGCGGCAACGCCGCGACGCCAACAGCAATTACACGCCCACCCGGGTCAAGGGAAAAAGCGCCCTCTCCAGTGGGAGCGGCAACGCCGCGACGCCAACAGCAATTACAGGCCCACCCGGGTCAAGGGCAAAAGCGCCCTCTCCAGTGGGAGCGGCAACGCCGCGACGCCAACAGCAATTCCAAAACCGCCTGAGTCAAGGGCAAAAGGGCCCTCTCCCGTGGGAGCGGCAACGCCGCGACGCGTGCGCGCAGCCAACGATGGCATCAGTCGGGGCAGGACGCCCTTTAGCGGAATCGCGCCCACCATCGCCCGTCTGGCGCTGGCCTGCGCGGGATGGTCGCCAGTCGGCGGCGCGGCCCGCATAATCCGGGCTGACGCGCGCCTGCATCTTCCCCGCCGCGCACAGAACACTCCGCGGTCGCGCCCTGCCGCCGCCCCAACGCCCGAGAAACGCCCTTGCACACTCCGCCCGTCCCCGATACCCGCGGCCATCGCCTTGCCAACTGGCTGATGGACCGCAAATGGACCAGCTTCCTGATCGTGATCGTGCCGACGCTGATCCTGGCCTGGGCCATTCCTCGCATCGAGGTCTATTCCAGGTTTCTCGATTTGCTGCCGGGCGACCACGAGTTCATCAAGACCTACAACGACATGAAGCAGACCTTTGGCGGCGCCAACGTGGTGGCGATGTCGCTGGAAGTCACCGACCCCAAGGCCGACATTTTCACCACTGCGACGCTCGGCAAGATTCGCATGCTGACCAGCGAAATCGACCTGATTCGCGGCGCCAATCACTATCAGGTGGCGAGCATCGCCCACCCTAAAATCCGCCGCGTCTATACCGGCGAGGGCGGGGTCATCAAGTCCGAGCCCGTGCTGCCACGGGTGCTGCCCAGCGATCCGGCCGGCTTGAAAAAGCTGCGCGAGGAAATGCTGAACAACGACATCATCTACGGCAGCTATCTGTCGACCGACGGGCGCGCGGCGCTGATTGTGGCGAGCTTCGACGAGGACCGGCTCGACTACAGGGAAATCCACCGTCGCCTGCAACAGCTGAAAGCCGAGGTTGAAGACGACGGCTCGACCAAGCTCTACGTGGCCGGCGAGCCGATGCTGAAAGGCTGGCTGTACCACCACTCCGCCGAACTGAGCACCATTTTCCTCGTCACCTTTGGCGTGATTGTGATTCTGCTGTGGCTGCACTTTCGCTCGCTGTCGGGCGTGCTGGTGCCCATGCTGGGCACCGCGCTGTCTGCCATCTGGGGGCTCGGCTTCATCGGCTGGATGGGCTACAACCTCGACCCGCTGGTGTTGGTCGTGCCCATCCTCATCTCCGCCCGCACCGCCAGCCACTGCGTGCAGATGATGGAGCGCTACTACGACGAAATTCGCCTCGGCCACCCGCGCGAACGGGCGGTGCGAACCTCGATGGGCGAACTCATCGTGCCGGCGTCGATCGGCATTTTCACCGACACCGCCGGGCTAATGGTGCTGGCGGTGTCCTCCATCCCGATGATCGCGAAGCTCGGCTATTTCTGCGCCGTGTGGTCGGCCAGCAATATTGTGACCGTGGGCATTCTCGTGCCGCTGGTGATGGCCCTGTTGCCCACCCCGAAGCTCGCGCCCGTCAGCGAAGGCGAGGACCTGCCCGCGCGGACCATGCACGCGATGGGACGCTGGATCATCACGCCCCGCGCGACGCGCACCATCATCGCGGCGGTGGCGCTGGTGGCGGCCGGCTCTTTCTACTTCGGCTGGAATCCGCCGATTGGCGAGTCCCGGCCGGGTACGCCGCTGCTGTTTCCGGACAGTCAGTTCAACGTCGCGGCAGCGCATATCGCCAGCCGGTTCGCCGGCGCCAACCAGCTCAACATTTATCTGGAAGGCGACAAGCCAGAGCGCATGTGGGACCCCGCGGTGGTCCGCACCACGCAGGAATTTGCACGCTATATGGCCAGCACCCCCAGCTTTGGCGGCACCCGTGAAGTGCCGCACCTGGTGCGTTCGATCAATCGGCTCTATCACTACGACGACCCGCGCTGGGCCACCATGCCGACCACCTCGCGCGACATCGGCAACATGCTGTTCATGTATCAGGCCGGCTCGCCAACGCCCCGGGTGATTCTGGAATACATGGATCAGGAAGCCCGCACGGCCAACGTCGTGGTGTTCTACAAGGACGCCACCGGCGAGACGGTCGCCGAAGCGGTCGCCGCCGCGAAGCGCTTTTTTGCCGAGCATCCCATGGAGGGCGTCACCCCGCGCTTCGCGGGCGGCATCATCGGACTGGTCGCCGCGGCCAACGAGGAGGTGCGCGAGTCAGACCACACCATGACGCTGCTCATCATCACGCTGGTGATGATCTCGGTGATGCTGCCCTATCGGTCTTTTCAGGCCGGATTGATGGTGTTCGCGGTACTGGGCCTTGCGGTGATGGTCAACCGCGCCTTCATGGCGCTGCGCGACATTGGTCTCAACGTCAACACGCTGCCGGTGACTTCGGTGGGGGTGGGGCTTGGCGTCGACTACGTGATCTACATGCTGGACCGGATCCGCGAGGAAGCCCGGCACCGCCCGCTGGACGAGGCCATTGTGGTCGCGATGCGCACCACCGGTGCCGCGGTGCTGTTCACGGCGGCGATGGTGGTGGGTGGCATTGCCTGGTGGATTCCGCTCTCCTCGCTGCGCTTCAACAGCGATATGGCGCTGTTGCTCTGCATGGTGCTGACCAGCCACATGATCGGCGCGGTGACCATCATCCCGCTGCTGGTGCGGGTGTTCCGGCCCAGCTTCATCGTCGGCGTCGCCACCCCACCGCCAAAATAATTTGGCGGTCAGAGTCTGAGGGATCCCCACGAATTTAAGTGGTAGCTACGCATTCGCTCAAGACGAGTGCGGTGATTTTCTCGGTGGCTTGGCGCCACGCAAGCA